>JAEEGL010301045.1_pt1 | contig 14458 bp, 11 predicted proteins | sample 9134231 | NCBI WGS metagenome assembly JAEEGL01 (sample SAMN16246548, study PRJNA631951) | gut metagenome | biome: gut microbiome; feature: rumen; material: fiber-attached | host: Bos | place: Iran: Karaj | collected 2018-10
CCGATTTCATTATCACGAGCAGAAATAGTAGCAACCTGAGCTACGCTTTCCTTCTTGTCATCAATTCTTACTGACTGTTCGTGGATAGTCTTTACTACGGCTGCAACAGCTTTTTCGATACCACGTTTAATATAAATAGGAGTAGCACCTGCTGCTGTATTCTTAAAACCTTCCTGAACAATTGCCTGAGCAAGAACAGTAGCTGTAGTAGTACCGTCACCAGCTATATCATTAGTCTTACTAGCAACTTCTTTTACAAGCTGAGCACCCATATTTTCAAAACGATCAGCAACTTCGATTTCTTTAGCAATCATAACGCCGTCGTTTGTAACTGTTGGACTGCCAAAACTCTTGTTAAGGATAGCATAGCAACCCTTTGGACCAAGTGTAGAACGAACTGCATTAGCAACGGTATCAACACCTTTTTCGAGAGCTCTGCGAGCATTTTCACCATACTTTAGCTGTTTAGCTGCCATAATTAATATCTCCTAAATAATATTTTTTAGACTTAGTTAGTTTTGTAACTTCGCTTAATGAAAGCAAAATTCTGAGTTTTTTAAGGATTAGGGAGAAGGGATTAGAGATTAGGGGATTGTTTTAGTTTTTGCTACAGCGCAAGTCTGTGCTGTAGACGTCATTGCGAGGAGCAGAGCGACGTGGCAATCCATTCTCTTACCTCTTAGCTCTTTTACCCTATCGCCAAGACATCATCTTCCTTCATGATGAGGTGTTTAACACCATCAAGCATTACTTCGGAACCAGACCATTCGGTAAAATAAACTTTATCGCCTTGTTTTACTTGCATAGGAATAAGATTACCTTTCTTGTCGGTTAAACCTTTACCAGTAAAAACAACAGTGCCAGTCTTAGGTTTTGCTTTAGATGCTGTATCTGGAATAATAATACCAAAAGCTGTTTTGGTTTCTTCGTCTGCTGGCTTTACGACGATTCGGTTACCCATAGGGGTCAGGTTCATAATGTGCCTCCTGAAAATTTCTTTAATTTGATAATGTATAATAGCAAAGAGCATGCCAACTTATAAAACTCTTTACAGGAGCGAAATTTGCTATATCAAACAAAAATTGCAACGGTGTACGCCGTTTATAATTTATAAATAATGCGACGGTTATGCGACGCTTTTGTTTAATTTTTATTAAAAGTTTATAGACTAAAAATCTTTGGCTTGTTATTATATATTTGTAGTTTATTAATGGGGACAGTAAATATGGAAATAGATAAAGCAAATGAAAAAAGATTTTATCCAACAGCATTTGATGTATGGTTTTGGATTCTTTTTATTCCATTAGCTTGTGCTTTTGCTTTTATTTTAGTAGCTCAAATGGTTGGGATATCTGAAATTGCTACAAGATTGATTTTTGCTGTCTTTATTATTTTATTTTTATACTTTATTACAATTGCAATAAGATTTCTGACAATTGTTCCCAGAGTTTATTATAATAATGTAGAAAATTATTTAAAAATAGTTAAAGAATCAAAAACACAAATCATACCTTTTAGTAATATTAAGGGATATAAAAAATTCTATTCTAAAGACAAGCAATTGAAAGAAATCTGGGGATCAGTCTGTATTGAAGTATATACTAATTCCGGTGAAACCTTTACTTTCTATGGCTTTTCAAAAGGAGTCAACTTCAAAATAGATAAAGCATTTAGTAACATTGGTATAAAACTGATGGATCAGCAATAAAATATTTTTGCAATGTTGTACTTTTTCGAATTTTAATGTATTATAGATTTATAACAGCTTACAGAGAAAGGCAAACATATGGATTACAGAAAATCTGGAAACAGATATGTGCTAAGACTTAACCGTGGTGAAGAAATAATTGCTTCTATTTCTGATTTGTGCAGAAAAGAAAACATTAAAGCTGCTTCAGTGAATGGTATCGGGGCTACTCAATCTGTTGAAGCTGGTTTTTACAGCTTTAAAAAGAAAAAGTATTGCGGTTATTGCTTTAACCAAAATATGGAAATACTTTCTTTATTGGGAAATATTTCTACAAAAGATGGTGAGCCATATCTTCACCTGCATATAGTTGTTTCAAATGATGAAGGTGAAGCTTTGGGTGGTCACCTGACAAAAGCCGTTATTAGTGTAACTGCTGAAATTTTTATAGATACCTTAGATATTGATATAAATAGAGAACCAGATAGTCTTACAGGAATAAATTTAATTAAATTTTAAGATACAAGATATAAGATGTAAGATATAATATGTAAGTCATAAACTTTATGAATGAAGTTTATGACTTATAGCTTTAATTTTAAAGGTTTAAAATAAGTTCATAAAGAATATAACTGCTACGAAGTTTCTTGGTATACCTGAAGCCTTGCCTATAGAAGCTCCGTTGGAGTTTCTGATGGTGCCATCGCTCTCAATTTTCCCAATATAGCGATTGCTACTGTCTCTAACAACTCCATCACTTTCGATTTTCCCTATAGAAGAATTATTAGAGTTTCTTATAGTTCCATCTTTATCTATTTTACCAATTTGAGCTCCATTGGAATTTCTAATTATGCCATCTTTATCTATTTTCCCAATACTTGACCCATTGAAATTACGTATGGTGCCATCGCTGTCTACTCTTCCGATGTTTTGCCCGTTGCTACCATAATAAGATTGCCCATTAACAGAAATTGTTAGTGTGATGAAGATAAAAATAAATAGCAGGCATAGTATTTTTTTCATTGTTTTACCTCTCTAGGGAATAGTAAATTATTTGTCCCTTAAATTTAATATTATCAAGCTTTTATTTATTCTTCTAGAAAAATAACGAAATCCTTATGATATAATAAAAAAAGTAATGTATTTAGAAAAGAGATTACAATAGTTAATTGTTGTTTTCTATTTAATTTATTTCTTCAGTGAGGCTTATATGAAAAAACTTTATTATATTTTGGTGTTATGTGGAATTATTTTTCTTGCCGGTTGTGGTGAAACTAATTCTCCTAAGGCCAAAAAGAGCAATAGTAGTGCGGCTGAATTAGATAAAAGTCTGTCAGACATTAGAGTAAAATCTGGTGAAAAGGTTGATTATGATAAGCTTCGTAAAAAAGCGAATGTTGCAGAGGCAGCTTCTATGGCTGGTTATGATGGAAAGGCCCTCAAAAAAGATTTAAATAAGATCATAGATGAACGTGAAAAAATGGACAAACAACTAAATGATTTAGATCTTTGAGAATTTTGTGGTATGTAGTGGGTGGTAAGTGATGAGTGGTATAAAGTTGTGAAAACTTTTTGTTTTTTATGAGGTATAATACCTTGAGGATATCTGAATAAATATAGTATAATGATAAAAATATATTTAGATTTTAGGTACATTTATGAGCGGTGAAAACGATTTTTCTAAAGAAAATTTTTTAAAGAAGATTCAAGAAGGTGATAGCACTTTGCTTATTGTTGGTGCTATTCTTATGGTTATTCCTTTAATTGTATTGTTGTTGTTGACTTCTGGAAAATCAGATAATAAGGGAGCAAATCAAAGATTAAAGAATTTAACCCAACGTAAAAATGTTTTTAATTTTGCTACAAAAGACGATAAAGAGGGTCCTAAAGCTGCGCCGTCAACATTAAGCAGATCTTCAAATTGGTTTGGGGCAAAAACAGAAGAACAACAGATTTCTGATGAATTGCATGAAGCAATGAAAGTAGTTGAACAAAGCTTGAAGGAAGTAAAAGCTCCATCTTTTTTACAGGGTGATGCAAAAAAGCAGTATGAAGCAGAGCATAATTTTTTCCTTTGCCAAGCAAACGGTGCCTTAGAAGAAAGAAGATATGCCGACGCCGAAAAATTTGTTGAACAGGCAATAGAAGATGCCAGGGGCAACGTTTTTTTGATTGCCTATGCTTACGGTACATTATGTGCAATTTACGAAGAGACTGGTGATAAGAAGAAACTTGAAGAAGCTTATAAAAAGTACTTTGCCGCAGTTAAAAATATTCCTGAAGAGTATGGCGGTGGGGATTTAGAATCCCATGCTCGTAATGCTTATATGGCATTAAAATCTTTGAATCAGATTGATATGTCGAAAGCAGCAGAAGAGATTGCTAACAATCCCTTGGTTCGAGCCGGAGTTGTTCCTAGTAATGTAAACATCAAAGATGTTTACAAAGATTTACCTGTTAAATTTGAATAATAAATATAGAGGTGCAAAATGAAAAAGTGTTATAGAAAAAATAAATCTGGTAGTACTTTTATTATAGTAATAGGTGTTTTAGCTATTATAATTTTTGCAGCTACTATGTTTATGAGTACTACTGTGCAGGAAGGGCGTCAAACATCAATGTCTATAAAAGGACTTCACGCCTCTTCATTAGCAGAAGCCTCTCTTGAAAGAGCTATGCGAATATTGACAGAAAAAATAAATAAAGTAGAACCAAGTGATTCCAAAGCAGAAGATTTAGGAATTATGTTGAGATTGCCTGCAACAGAAGGCTCTTCTACTTATGGGCAAAGTGAAAACTTTGGAACAGATAAAGAGTTAAATCTTCCGGAACTTGCTAAGAAAGAAATGGTTTTAACTAAAGATGATTTGCAGGCTGATGGTAATGATTTGGATGAATTGGTAAAATATATGACTGATGATGGTGCCGATTCTTATGAAGTTACAGTAAAAGCAAAAGTCTTAAATGGTTTTAGAAACTCTCCAGGTAAAGATTATTCAGATTTTAAAGTCCCTGGCGTAGATATTGGTTGGAATTTGAGATGGGATGTAAATAGTTTCCTTAGCGGTGAAGGTTATACTGCTATGGATATTAAAATTCCAGAAGGTATAAAATGGCTATCTTTTTCTATTCCTATAAAAATAGGTCCTATTCAAATATGTAATATTAATGTTACAAGTGCATTAGGTAAATTATTGCCAGATGTTACTATTGGCGGCAAGTCTTATTCTATTGATGAATTTACTGAATTTGACACTCTAGCAGACATTTTGCTCAATCATGTAATAGCAAAAGATCAGAAGGTTATTTATCCGATAAAAGTTAAAATGGATAAAGTAAGTATTCCAAAAAATGTTACCGAAATGTGGCCTAGTGGGGTTGGAATTTCAGAAGCTTCAGGTCAATATCTTGAAAAATATGGTCAGATTGCAATTGAATGTGAAGCAAAGATAACTTATAAAGACAAGTATACTTCTGCAAGAAGAGTATCTGCAGTTAAAGAATATAAAGTTGCAGACTGTGAACCTCCGGCACCAATGTATAGTTTCTTTGTTAATAATCTGAAAAACCAGAAGTTTTCTTTTAATAACTATGGAGGCCAATTTACAGTAAATAGTTATGACTATACAGGTGTTCTAAGAAAGATTACCGAAACAATTAAAGGTAATGTAACTCCTGCAGATGAAGCAGAAGAAAAAGAATATCCAGGTTTAATCAGAATTAATTATAAAGATACCAGTACAAATGGAAAGAATCCTATTATTTGTAATGTGGGTTTATTTGGAGATTGTGGTGCTACACAACTTGAAGGTGAAACAGATGGAACGTTTTCTACTCTGTTTGGAGGTATAGAAGGAGCGATGATTCTTAGCCCAGAAAGCAAAATGGCTATAGTTGGGGCTAAAAAGAATATAAATACTGGTACTACTCCGAAAGAACCTGAATCTAACGAAAAAGTTCCTGAAAAGATGGTTGATTCAACTAATAGTTCTAGCCAAGGCTCTTCTGATGCTGGAAAAGAAGATGAAACAACTGGTAAATATTCTGATCAGCTGAAAGAATTGTTTGCTAAGCAGCCGGCTGAAGAAAAGAAAGATGAAGCAAAATCTATAGGAGATAAGTTAAAATCTCTAGGTTCAAAAGCACTTTCAGGAATTAATCTGGTTCCAAATGTCGGAGAAATGAGCACTAACGTTATTTCTTTGGCTATAACTCTTGCTGTAAAGCCATTAGCATCGGAAATCCCTGTCGTTGGTAGTTCATTGGGCATACCTGATTGTTTTGAATCTTGGGATATGCCATATATGGGGACAGAAAATCGTCTTTATCCGATTCCTACTATGGGAACAGGGGTTAATAAAACCCATCTGTTTGGAAAGGGTGGATTCCATCCTACAATGAGCAAGGAAATTGAAGGCAATGTAATGAAGAGTTACAGACAATGGTCTATGTGTATTGTTGGTATGAATCCAACCGATAGATTGCCATTGTTGCCTTTTGCTCCTGTTTATCTGCCACCGCCCCCATTAGTTATTCCAATTTGGAAAGCAGGAAATGTTTGGCAGAAATACGATTTTAACCTGGAAAACTTTAAGGCTCATGATGATACTGGCAGACCAGAAGAAGATTGTTATGAATATGATCCTAGCAAACTAGAAAATATGGCACCTAATTTATATACAAATGAGCAGTATGCCAAAAAAGCTACTTATTACTATGAAAACTATCAGGCTTTCTTAGATGATTTGCCAAACAGAACTGCAGAAGTAAGTGGTGGAAAAACTGCATTTGTTTTGAATGGTATTACATATATTTCTGGTTCTTTAGGCGATGCTAATAATCCTTTTACTGTTGACAGTGGCACTCTTTATGTTGTTGGTAAAGGGATGATAATCTGTAGCGGAAATATTTATTTAGGTTCTAATATTGTAGCTATGGATAGATCTGAAGATGAACATACTGTTTTCACTTTGATGAGCCGCAAAGGCGGATTGCTTATAATGAACAGTGGAAAATATCTTAAGGTTGAAGGTTCTGTCTATACAGATAAAGGTATTTATGTTACTGCTAATTCAAGCTTGCACATAATTGGAAACTGGGTAACTAATTCTTTTAATAAGCCAGCTATGGGTGGTTCTATTCTTGTAGATTATGTTTCTTCCAGAGTTCGAACTTCACTTGGTAGTTTGCATCCAACTAAAGGTAAATATGATCCAAGAAGATACCATGTTTCCTTTAGTCCTACATGGTCCTCTTGGAGGTCTTATTGATGTCCAGCAATAAAAAGTTTATTAAAGGTGCAACTTTAATTGAAGTTGTTATTGCTATATTCATACTAGCCTGCGCTTTTCTTACTATATTCAGGGTTGTCGACTATGGTTCCGTTAGTACTGCAAAAATTGGTCATGATGTTAAGGCTACAAGATTAGCTCAGGAATTAATAGAAGAATGCAAACATGTTCCGTTTAAAGTATATCAAAGGACATATGATAAAATGTCTAATGGACAGTCCTTTGACATTAATCCACAATTTTATAAGGAAACTCAGGCAAATATTGAAAAATTTATTACTGATAGTAAGGATAGTCTTAAAGATTTTGAGTGCAAAGCAACTTTGAGAGCCAATAAAAATGATTTGGATCAAATAGTTGAAGTTTGGTTTGAAGTTGAAATTAGCTGGTATGATATAGGAAAAATCAGTGATCAAAAAGGTGAAAAAAGATCTATTAAGATTGGGAATGCTTATTTCAACTCTGAAGTATTGTAAAGATAGGGTGGAGGTATCTCATGATAAATAATGGATATAAAATAAAAGATAAAAAAGCTTTTACTTTAGTAGAAATAATGGTTGCTATATTGATGACAACCATTGTTTTGACCGCTATATATACAATTTGGTCAAGAATTCAAAGAGGTATATCTCGCTCTGCAACAAGACAAAAACTGCAAAATGAATTAAGAAAAGCAGCTAATTTTATGCAGAATGATTTTAAATCCATTAAATTAGAAGATCAAACTTTTAAGATATCTGAACCTAACAATACTAATTTCTCAATGAGTTTTGAGAAATTTACAGAAACTGAAAAAGATAAACTCGCCCAAGACTCAACCGAAACCGTAAAATATGAAAAAAAAGGAAATATGTTGGTTAGAACAGCAGGAAAAGGCAATAATATTCTAACTATGAGTTGTGATGAAATTGTCATTAAGAAATCTGAAGAAGCTGATGCGGGCTTAGGTGAAGATTTTGAAGCTGCAAGAAAAGCAAAACTAGATATTAGTATTTCCGGTTTTATGAAAGTCCCTGGTACCGGTGAAGAAATGTATCACGTAGAAAAGACTTCTGTAGTTATGCGTGATGAATATAATAAAAATACAAACAAGACCTTTATTTCAACTTTTGATTTGACCAAAAAAGATACTTCTGAAGTTATTGTTGAAGATAATAATGCAGATGGTGTTCTTGAAATGGGTCAGGAACTAGATTTGGAATTCTTGAAAACGCTGAGCGATGATGTTTTGGAAGGTATGGATAAATCGCAGAAAGACCAGCGTGATCAAGCAATTGAAAGATTAGATGAACTTAATGAAGCAATTAAAGATACAGACACCGGTGAAAGTGGTTGGAGTAAGTTTTGGAACGGTGTTGCATTTTGGGATACTAGCGAAGGTGAAAAAGTTAGAGGAATGCGTTCTGATTTAGCTAAAATCAAAGCTGATGTAAATAAAAATGAAAAAGATTTAAATAAGATAAAAGAAGGTTATGAAAAAGCTATAAAAGATGTTGAAGATGTAAAAGCTAAGTTAGAGAAATATACAAAAGACAAAGAGGTTGAGTTCCTAAATAAAGCTACTGACAATAGATATAGTAGTATGTCGTCTGAAGAAAAGAAAATATACGAAAGAGCATATGAAATGAAGCTTCAAGATAGAAATATTGAAGGTGGTTATCAAAAACAATACGATAAAGCATCAGATGAAGAAAAGAAAGAAATGACCAAACCTACTACTAACTATGAAAGACTTAGTGGTAATTCTGAATTAACAGCCGAAGAGAAGGCTAACAAAACTAATGTTATGGTGGATAAAGACGGTAAAGAAATCGAAATATCTAAGTCTACTGTTACCGAAGAAAATGCAAAGGTATTGGAAGCTTATAATAGTATTCATTTAAATGATTGGATGGGAGAATTTGGAGAAGAAGAAGAAGACATCGGAATATACAACGCTGCAAAACAACTGATTACACAGGCTGATACAAAAATAGATGTTCTTAGAATGCAACAAACCTGTCAGGAAAATATTGCTAAGATTGAAACAGCTATGACACAGAATTAATAATGTTATTTTTGTAAGTTATATTGATAAAAAAACTCATTGTATATAGTAATTCATTACAATGAGTTTTTTTATAGCTGTTTGACAATAGATTCTAGTAAACATATAATAACTTCATTTGGGTAAGCTTTGGTTTTAATTATAGGTAATAAGGTAAGAGTTTTAAATGAAAAGAATAAACTACAGAGTATTGATTCTGTTTATAATTATTGGATTTAGTATTGTATTCTACGGTTGTGGCAGTTCTGGCAATATTGATGACTGGGCTGACAGCGGTCATGTAATCAGAGTTTCTAATCTAAAAGGTAGAGTAATCGCACCTATTAATGATAATTTCTCAGCCAGAGCAACAAGCAACAATGAAGTTTGTTTTTCTCTTTTAAGCACTCAAGGAACAAAAGTTTTCATCGAAGATAATGCTAATCTTTGGGCTATAGCAGATGCAAACGGTAATTTTGTAATTCCTAATGTTCCAGAGGGAAAACATAGAGTTATCGCTAACGTAGTATCAGGAACCACAGCTTATCGTCAGAGAAGCGATGTCATTAATGTAACTGGTCAGTATGAAACTCAGGAAATACCTTATTCTATAGAACTTTATCCGGCTTTATACAGTGTTAAACTACATTTGTCAGACTTAACCACATCTTCTCCTGTATTTGGTAAAGCAAATATCTGGGGTTTTACATTTGATTCTGTTAATGGAATAGTTGATGCCGGGCCTTTTCCTGGTGGAACTCTAAGCAAAGAAATGACTATTACTGCTGTTGGTTATAAAGATTTAAAGACATTGGTGAACTTTGGTGATGATTATAAATCCGAACTATATATTAAGATGACGCCCACAACTTCACATGATTCCAATCAGGCTCCTGTTGTTGAAATACAAAGGGTAAACAATCTTTTAAGAACAAATGAAGAAATAGATTTAAATGGAACAGGCTTTGACCCCGAAGGAGATATAATTACCTGGAAATGGGCCTGCGATAAGGGGCAGATTTATAGTTATAATTCTCAGAAAACAACATATAGGGCACCAGCAGCTAGTGGACCTGTAAGAATAACCTTAACCGGAAGTGATTCTAAAGGAGCTACCGGGCAGGCCATGCTTGATATTAATGTTCAACCAGGCGGTGGTTCGGGGTATAATCCCAATAATCAGCCTCCAGTTGCTCCAAATACTCCCTTCCCTGAAAACCTTGCAACTGGTATGGGCAAAGAAATAGAACTGGCCTGGAATTGTAGCGATCCGAATAAAGATGAGATTACATACACTGTTAACTTTGGAAAACAGGGAAGTGATTTAAAAACTATAGCAACATCTTTAACTGAGCCTGTTTTAATGGTTAAAGATTTAGAAGCTCATACAAAGTATTTTTGGCAGGTTACTGCTTATGATGAACATTATGCATCTACTAATTCCGATTTATGGCAGTTTGAAACAGGTGATTTAGACAATATTCCGCCAAATACTCCGACTTATCCAAGTCCAGCTCATTTGGAAAAGGACATAGAATACCATGTTACTTTCTCATGGTCTGGCGGTGACCCTGATGGAGACCCAGTTACATATAAAATATATTTGGCAACAGCTTCTACCTGGGTTCCTTCAGACCCAACAAATTTAACACTAATACATTCGACAAATCTCCTTAAATATGACTATTATGGGTTGGCAAGAGGGGCTGTTTACCAGTGGCAAATTATTGCAACAGATAAAACAGGTGCTCAAACGGCCGGTCCTATATGGCAGTTTTCTACAGTTGAACCTGAAAATAATGTTCCATCTTATGCTTCAATAACTGAACCCCAAGATGGAGCATCTGAAATCAGTGTTAGTCAGAAGTTAAGATGGACTGCAACTGATGAAGATGGTGATACTTTGTATTACGATGTTTATTTTGGAACAGATCCGAATCCTGAATTAGTTTCTGCATCACAGGCTAGTCAGATTTATGATCCGGGAACTCTTTTAAATGCTACTAAGTATTATTGGCGAGTTGTTGTTTCTGACGGAAGAGTTTCCAACCCGCGTTCAGATATCTGGTCTTTCACGACAGAAGAAGTAACTGATGAAAAACCATATGTGGTCAGTGTAGTAACTCCAACTTCAACAACTACACCTTTAAGATTGACTTTCAGTGAGTATATTAACAACTCAAAAGAAGCTCAGGCGTTCAAGTTTGTTCCTGAGGTTTCCGGAAATTGGAACTGGTCTTCCGGAAATACAGTAGCAGAATTTATGCCTGAAAGTGGAAGTTGGTTACCTGGAAGTTACAATAAATTCACTCTTGTATCTAAAATATTGGAAGATTCTACTGGTAATCTTATTGAAGCAGGCTTGGAAAAGAAATTTGACGTTCCTTCGTCTGTTCCTGTTCCGCCTGGTTTTCACTCTTATGCATTCCCTCTGGAAGTCGCTGCTAATACAACAGTATCAATTCCTGTGCCGGACTTAGAATACGGCAGAAATTCATATGTGGTTGCTGTTGCGGGAAAAGGGCAGGGAAGCCCTAGTTTTAGAGCCAATATAGGTAGTGGTTTTGATGCTAATGCGTTTAAAGATGACCCCACTTATGCTTTACGACTTGAAGAAGCCGAATTAATCTCTGAACCTATTGTTATTCCTGAAAGATCTGGTTCTCTGAGAGCATCGGTTAATGCAGCGGTATCTATTGGAGAGGCTAAAGAGTTTTATCTTAACTCTATAGCGACTTCTACTTCATACCCTAATAATATAGTTCAAACGAAATTGGCAAAAATGTCTAACAATACACTAGTATATTTAGATGACGCTATTACTGATGCAAACCGGGAAGAAGTATCAGAAAGAGTTTTAAATATTTTTGACACAAAGATTCTTCAGCAGGTTCGCAATGCGTTTGGCAATGAACCTGAAGTTGGTGTCAACGGTGAGTCAAGAATTACTATAGTTTTGATTAAATTGCCTCCGTCTAGTACATTAGCAGGTTATTTTTCAAGTGTTGATCTTTATCCGAGAAAGAACAATAGTAATTCTTACAGAATTAGTAATGAATCAAAAATCTTCTACATAAAATATGGTATGGCAGATACAACTACTTTTGGAACTCTGGCTCATGAATTTCAGCATATGATAAATTATTATCAGAAGAATAAAACTCTGAATTATAATGCAGAAATGATTAGAGAAGATACATGGTTGAATGAAGCACTTTCTAAGTATTCTGAAGAAGTCTGTGGATACAGCATTCTTGATGGAGATACCAATACTGCTTCTCTTATGAAATTGTCTATGCAGAATAATAATGATTTGTCTTTAACCAATTGGGGTGATCCAACTATTAACAACTATGGACAGGTCTATATGTTCATGCATTTCTTTGCTCAGCCTGGCAGATATAATAGTGAGCCTAGCAATATTACAAGACTTCTTGTTAACGGAAACGGGTCTGCAATGACAGGAGTAAAAAATGTTGAGGCTGTAACCAATGAACCTTTCAAAGAAACAATAGCCAAGTGGGCTTTAAGTCTTTGTTTAAATAACTATTCTTCTAAGTCTCCAACAGCATATGGAATATATAATATTAATCTTACAGGGAAATATAATGGTGTTACGCTGCCTGGATATACTATCGAAAGTGTTAGTAGTCCGATTAGTTTAGGCAATATGCCTTACGAAAACTCTGTAAGATTCTTTAGAAAAGCTTCTACTGGTAGTGGTGATACTACTATTACTGTGACTACGGGTACTAAACCTGTTACTCTTTGGCTCTATGATGAAAGAGAGTAACAGAGCGACTAGCCACAAAGCAAAAAGAGCTAAGCAAAACTTAGCTCTTTTTTATTTGTTAAGATTTAATTAAAAAAGATTGTATTAAATAAAGATGCAGAAGAATGTGAAACTGAGGAATATCCAAATAGAAAAAATAGAAATAAGATTCCAATCAACTCCTGATTCTAATCTATTGATTAAATCAGGATTTGTGGTTTCCTTTCTTTCTTTATCAATATTTAATTCTTCTGTTGATTCTGTTTTATTTTCGTATTCTTTATTATCGTAAGGCATAGTTTAATAAGTTGGATACATTGAGAAATTCGGGTCTACTCTGCTAAGAATAGCCTGTTTCTTAACTACATCAGGATTATTGGGTGAAACTTTAGAAATAATAGACATTATCTTTGTTGAAGCTTTTACGTTGCCTTGTTTCATCATTTCATCAAGCAAAGGCAAATTTACTTCTAATGAAGTCGGATATGGTGGCATATCTTTTTTGCTGGTACCATCTGCTGCAGTAAGTTCGTATCCGCATTGTGGACAGAATAGTTCGTGTGGCTTACTTACTTTTCCGCATTCAGAACAAACAAATTTTGACTTTGTTATCCAAACTACAGCTTTTTGGATAAGTTTATTTCCTGAAACAAAGCCGGCAGATTCTTCATAAATAATCGTTTCATCCGGAAGGAAGTCTGCAATAAAGGCTTTGGTAACTTTGTGCAAACGCGTGTCTAACTGTTGACCGATGGTTTGAATCTTGGCAACAGCTTTGGCCTTTTCCAAAATAGTAATAGATTCTTTTGAACGCAAATAGATATCTTTATTTTCAAGACTTTCTTTAAGACGTCTTACTGTTGAAGAAAGAGTTTCAAATAAGAAAATGCATTCATCAGGGTTAAATATGAAATTATTCTTAGCATTTTCGGCATCAGCTTCTCTAGCTGCTATTACGTTATGAAGAGTTTCTTCAAGATTAGCAACTTTTTGTTCAAGAGTAGCTTTTTCTTTTAGCAAACCATTAGGATTATCTTCGCTAAGCAATTCTTTTGCTTTTTTCAATTCGGTTTGGCTGTTGAATAATGATTCTTCTAAGAATTTTAACTTGGTAGCCATAGATGTCATATTGTTCTGATATTCTTCTTTACTAGGAAGAAGGTTAACATCTCTTTGCAGACTTTCAACTTCTTTTTGTAAATGTGAATTTTCTGCTTTTATAGCATTATAATCTTCAAGCTGAGTTCTATATTTTTCAACTTCTGCCTTTTCATGATTCATAGCATCCAAAATAGCGTCTTTAGATTTATTTAATTCAATTTCTTTATTTTGTAGAGCTTGTCTAAGAGCAGCGACATCTGTTTTGGATTCATTGTAAGATGATTCAAGTTCTGCTAATTCTGCTTTTAGTTTAATAACAACACTTTCTTCTACCATTGGAATAAGTGAGTCGTTTTCTATTTGAGCTTTAAGCTTATCGTGTTCTTCACGATATTTTTCGTATTCAGCTTTGTATCTTTCGTATTCGCCTTTAAATTTTATGTTTTCTTTTCTAAGTCTTTCGTTTTCTATTTTTTGCTTATGAAGAACATCTTCGTAAGCTTCTCTTTCATTGTCAGAGAATTCGCTTAAAGTGGTATTAGCAAGTTGGTCACTGAGTTCTTTGACCTTGTTTTTTTCAA
>JAEEGL011458138.1_pt1 | contig 14458 bp, 9 predicted proteins | sample 9134231 | NCBI WGS metagenome assembly JAEEGL01 (sample SAMN16246548, study PRJNA631951) | gut metagenome | biome: gut microbiome; feature: rumen; material: fiber-attached | host: Bos | place: Iran: Karaj | collected 2018-10
ACGTAATGCGGGGCTTGAAATAGCGAAAGGTGAATACATCTATTTCATTGATCCTGACGATTATCTTTTGACCAACTCCTTAGTTCACATTTTGGATATTGCTGAAAAATATAATGCAGATGTTGTTTCATTTCGTAGTGAAAATGTCAATGAGAGTGATAATCCAAGTATAGTTGAATTTATAATGGACAATGAAACCTTCATTTCATCACCAATCTCTGGAAGTGAAGTCGATAAAAGAGATTTGTTCCCATTGTTGATGACAGCCTGGTTCTATATTATGAAACGCGACTTGTTGACTCAACTAAACTTGACTTATGTTCCTGAACTCAGATATTGTGAAGATACTCCTTTTACTTTGACTGTATTTATGGAGGCACAGAGAGTAGTAATAACCCAATTAAGTATTCACCGGTACTTGGTTCGCAGCAACTCTGTTCTTCGAAATAAAGACTTTAGCCATAAGAAGATTATGGTTGACAATTATATTAGGGCTTCATTACTTGTAAATGAGATAAACGATAGGTATTTCCCTTGTCGTTCAGAGAAAGGATATAAAAGGGAGAAAAGCCGAATTTATATCTGGCTACTTTTTTCTTTGATGAACATGCTAAAAATTCATGAAAGTCCATCAAACATAAGCAGAACAATAAAGAAACTTTGTAAAGAGAATCTATATCCTTTAGGAGATATCAGCCCGGAATTCGGTTATAATGGAGCAAAGTTTAATATATTAAAATGGATATGTAATCAACAGTGGTTGTTAATTACAGCAAGCCGTTTATTATCATTATTTAAAATATAATGAGAGTCTTCATCTTTGACCTTGATGACACTCTTTACAAGGAGATAGATTTCTTGAAGTCTGCTTATCGTGAGATAGCCAATGTTATTGGTCATCCTGAAGCATTTGATTTCATGCTTTACAGCTATTTATGTGGTGTAAATGTCTTCAAGAGGGTAATTGATAGATATGACCTCACATTCACTATTGACCAGCTACTTGACATTTATCGGAATCATAAGCCAGATATCTCATTGGAACAAGATACAATCACAACACTTGATGAATTGAAGGCTCGCGGCATTATAATGTGCCTTCTCACTGATGGGCGCTCAGTGACACAGCGCAACAAGATTGAGGCGCTTGGTTTATACCGTTGGTTTGCCCAAGAAGACATTTTGATATCAGAGGAATTTGGACATGGTAAGCCAGCACTTGAGTGCTATCAGTATTTTAGAGAACGTTATCCGGAGGCACAATTCACCGTAATAGGTGACAATCCTACAAAAGATTTCCTGACACCTAATCAATTGGGATGGATTACAATCTGCCTTCTAGATGATGGACATAACATTCACAAACAAGACTTCTCACTTTCCAAAACATATCTTCCACAAGACAAAGTTAAGTGTTTGTCACCAAGTATGTTTGCAAACAGGAAATAAGGCGGTAGTTACGTTGGAAAAGAGTTAGCCCGGCAGGATTTATGTCCTCCCGGGCTAACTCTTTTATTTGTAGGGTGATTAGAGGTGGAGCTTGCCGGTGAAGAGCCGGTGTCGCTGCTCAATAATCATAGTGTGATTCGCTGTTCTAAATCATAACGAGTGTCGCGACTCACTAATTAAAGCATGTAAGAACTACTCAATAATCAAAATGAGTGTCGCGTTACAATCATTAGAGGCGGCGGAGCTTGACGGTGAAGTGGCGCATCAGTGGAGCTTCCCACTCGATTGCAACACCGCGAGTAATCTCGTCGCGACGGTCATAAACGTTCTTGAGCGCAGCTGCGATAACGTTCATGTGGTTGTCGGTGTAAACGCGGCGGGCGATGCACAGACGCAGCAGATCGAGACCGCCAAAGCGGTTTTCGCGAGTCACAGGATCGCGGTCGGCGAGAATGTAGCCAATTTCGCAGCCACGGATGCCAGCTTCGAGATAAAGCTCGCAGGTGAGTGTCTGAGCAGGGAACTCTTCTTTTGGTACATTGCAGAGCACCTTATCGGCGTCGATGAAGAGAGCGTGTCCGCCCACTGGACGCTGGTAAGGGATTCCGTACTCGTCAAGCTTGCTGGCGAGATACTGCACCTGATGGATGCGAGTCTCGAGCATGTCGAACTCGGTGTTCTCGTCGAGACCTACTGCCAGGGCATTGAGGTCGCGTCCGTTCATGCCGCCATAGGTGATAAAGCCTTCGAAGGGGATGCAGAAGAGTTTAGCGCCTTCATACCAGTCCTCGTTGTTGGTAGCGATGAAACCACCCATGTTTACAACGCCGTCTTTCTTTGCGCTCATGGTCATGGCGTCTACGTAGCTGTACATCTCGCGTGCAATTTCCTTAATGGTCTTGTCGGCATAACCTTCTTCGCGAGTCTTGATGAAATAAGAGTTCTCGGCAAAGCGTGCGCTGTCCATCACAACGGGTACACCATATTTGTGGCAGAGTTCGCAAGTCTCTTTAATGTTCTTCATCGAAACGGGCTGTCCACCAACGGTGTTGTTGGTAACGGTGAGGACCATGAAAGGCACATTTCCCTTGTTCTCAACGAGAACCTTCTCAAGTTTCTCGAGTGAAACGTTGCCCTTGAAAGGAATCTCAAGCTGAGTGTTCTTAGCCTCGTCGATAGTCACGTCGATGGCTATGGCGTGGCGGCTCTCGATGTGGCCTTTTGTGGTATCGAAGTGTGCGTTGCCGGGAATCACGTTACCTTTCTTAACGAGATAAGAGAAAAGCACGTTCTCAGCTGCGCGTCCCTGATGAGTAGGGATGACATATTTGAAACCGAAGATGCGTTGTACAACTTCTTGGAATTTGTAGAACGAAGTAGCGCCGGCGTAGCTTTCGTCGCCAAGCATCATTTCCGACCACTGACGGTCACTCATGGCACCCGTGCCTGAGTCGGTAAGGCAATCAATGTAGACCTGTTCGGCCTTCAGCATAAAAACATTGTTGTGGGCTTCCTTGAGCCATTGCTCGCGCTGTTCGCGTGTGCTCTTTTTCAGTGGCTCAATCATTTTAATTTTCCAGGATTCAGCAAATGGTAGTTCCATATGTTTATATGATTTTTTTGTGGCAGTCACGTTTACGTCACTCCACATCGCTATCTGGCTAGTGAATGGCAATAAGCGTTTGCCTATATATTAATAATTGATTTTTAATTAGGTAGGAGGAATGATTCTGCTAAAAGCATACTGGCTCAAACCGTGCCAGGCGAAGAGACATTAGGCTACGTAGTGGTCTATTTCCTTGATATTAAGGAATTTGTGTGATAAGTGTGCTGTAGATATTTGTCTCTTTTTATTCATTTTCGTATTTTGTCACGCAAAAGTACATAAAACCCGAGACAATTCAAAGATTTTAATGCTTCTTTAAATTTTATTAAGAAACAGAACGTGCGGATTATTTCAAACAACTGAAATGACAGATAATATAGAAAGGACAGAAGAGGGCAAAAGGGAAGCGAGCCAATAGGCTCGCTTCCCAATTATGCATTGACAAGGGGACTGGCGGGTTCTAATTGGACCTGTCAACCTGTCAGTGGGTGAAGCGTAGATTGATTACGTTCCAATTGAGAATGTTCCACATTGCAGCAATGTGTTCTGGCCGGCGGTTTTGGTAGTCGACATAGTAGGCATGCTCCCATACATCGAAGCAAAACAGGGGGGTGAGTCCGGCGGTTACTGGGTTTCCGGCATTCGGCTCTTGTAGGATGTTGAGCGTGCCGTTGCCGTCGCATGCCAGCCATGCCCAACCCGATCCGAAGAGCGATACTGCAGCAGTGGTGAATTTCTCTTTGAACGCATCGAAAGATCCGAATTGCTTCTCGATGGCTTGTGCCAGTGGCCCGACAGGTTTGTTGTCCTGTGACGGCGCCTGTAGCTGCTCGAAATAGAGGTTGTGGTTGAGGATTTGTCCGGCATTATTGAAGATGGCACCTTTAGCTGTTGCGACAATTTCTTCAAGAGGCTTGTCTTCAAATCCGCTGCCCGGCAGCAGGTTGTTGAGGTTGTTGACGTAGGTTGCAAGGTGCTTGCCGTGATGCAGGGCAAGAGTTTCAGCGCTGATTACTGGCTCAAGTTCGTTGGGTTGATAGGGTAGGTTGATGAGGGTGAACATAGTTGTTAGTATTAATTGTTAGTAATTAGTTGTTAGTTATAATACTTGGATTATCAGGATTGGGGGTTGAATTATTTCTGGCCTAGGATGATTTTGTAGACGGCGGTGATGTCGGCAGCGTTGATTGAGTGGTCTCCGTTGACGTCGCTTGTGGCTTCGTAGCTGGTGTTGCCGTTAAGGATAAAGCTATAGAGTGCAGTTACGTCAGCTGCATTGACGGAGCTGTCAACGTTCACATCACCAGTCAAGGCACTCACAACAGGGTAATGGGCGCGCAGTGATTTCAGGTGTATCACATGGTTGCCAAAGTTGCTTTTCTGAGGTGTGAACTTGATGAGATGGAGGCTCAGAGGGTAGGTGAGCAGGTTGTTGGTGCCTCCCAATGCGTTGAGGTCGAACTTGAGTGTGTACTCTTTATCGGCTTCGAACCCTGAATCTTTGCCAAATTCCAGGTAATTGAGTTTGTTGAAGACAGTATTTCTCACATCGACTTGGACATATTGGAGTGGGAGAGAGCTGGTGAACGTGAGGGTAATGCTATCGGGGAGGCTATAAAAAGTGATGTCTTTTGACATCTGGATGTAGGGCGCGCGGTGAGAGCTGTAGGTGAACGCCAGGTTACCGTCGTCGCTTAGGGTGAAGTCCTTTGCTCCAGCACCTTTCAGCGACCACCCGTCCCATGTCTGCTCAATGTATTCACTATCGCTGATTTCTACGGTGATACTGTCGGAGTCTTCATAGTCGCCAATGAGGCATTTGAATGCCGTCTTGCCATTCTTCAAACCTTTTAAGAAACCTGCGTTAATTGTTGCGATGTTTGTGTCTTCGACTTCCCATCCCAGCCGTGAGCCGTCATAGTAGAAAGTCTTATCGAAAACAGTAGCGCTCACTTCGATGGGAAACTCGCGACTGTCGACAAGAATCATTGGTTTCATGGTGATGGACGGCTGTGCGGCAAGAGTCTTGACGGGAGCTGTTGCAGTCATGCCGTTGTAGGTGGCGGTAACATTGGCGATGGTGATGTTGCCGCCAAGCAAGAGTGTCTCACCCTCAGTGTGTCCGAGCACATCATCGCAGGAGAGAGTGAATCCAGAGACGTTGTCGTTCACTACTTCGCCATATTTGTTAAATCCTACTATGCGCGGCGTGTAGGATGAGTAGATGGGTAGATCGGCACGAAAATCGTAGAACTGAATCGAAGCTATCTCGCTGTCTTCGGGCGCTTCGGTTTCGAGCATCCATCCACAAGCCACAGCCCGTGGATTACTCTCGGTGGTGGTATTAATTACGGTTCCGTTGACCATCATCTCGGCCGAGCCTCCGGCATCCATGTTTATCACTTCGCTGATATCGGGATAAAGGTCTTTGAGGATGTTGCACATGACTGTAGTTGGACACCCGGCACTGTTTCCGTACAGCTTGCTGGTGGACTTGTCGATGACAATCATATAAAGATGTTTTCCGTCGGCACTGCACCCATAGCCTGTGCGGCTATAGACCATTGAGTTGTAGTCCTCGTTATAGTTGCGGTTTGTGAGCTCACCATTGTGCATGACGGGTGCGTTACCCTCAACCATGTTCTCGATGAGAGGTGTTACTTGGGTTTCTTCGTTATAGGTCCATCCGTGATTGATTGTAATCACGTCGCCTTCGTCAAGAGAGGCAAGGTAATCTTTCATCAAACCGGTTGCCGTGATGCATGCATCGTAGTCGCCCAATTTCTGTCGGTCGGCATTTTTTACAATCTTAGTGACGGTGAACGACATATCCTGATTCACGAGCCAGTGACTACCTTCGTTGAAAGAAAGATAGTAGTTGTCGGCATCAGCATTACCTTTCTCGTTGTAGCCAACCCAATTGGTCTCAAATTCGCGTGTGCGTCCAAAAGCTGGTGTCCAGAGGACTGCCGTGTGTGGCAGATTTCGTCTGTTCACGGTATTCATGGGCACGGCAACTGAGAGTTTAGACGATGTTATAGTGCCACCGCAGGTGAAATGGCCGAAATATAATGTCTTGTCTTGAGAGATGGCGCAACCACCTGTTCGGCTCGGTCCTCCATCCCATGCATCGGCATTGCTTTCGGTGTTGACATAGATGCTGTCGTTGCGAACTGCCGCTCCGAAAGGTGAGCCCAGTTCGAAGTCCATTGTGGGAGAACCGTTACCAGTAACGCACCAGAAGTTGGCGTTGCAAGCAGCAATCGGTCGCCTGGTTGCGGTGCGGTTTCGGTTGTAGGCGTTGGTGAGCAGCTCGGTTCTTCCCAGGGTATTGTACCCAATTGTAGTCTCAATGCGGTTGTAGGGGTTGTTGAGGTCAGCTTCAAGCAGGTAGACATTGAGCGGATAATCAGGGATTCGGATGATGGTGTTATAGATGCCTGGTCCCACCTGCCGGTGCATTATGGTGTCGGCACTGTAGATAACGTCGCCAATGGTTATTCCTGCAGTCATGGTTGCCATTCCCAAGACTATCATGGCAGTTGCTATTAATACTTTCTTCATATGAATGTCAAAGTTGTCAATTTAATGTGTAAAGATAATGATTTTTTGACAATCGATGTGATGATTTCCAAATTTTTTTAAAAATGACTTAAAAAGCAGGATTAAAGTTGTATCTTTGCACCGCAAAATCAGAAAATATTGTAATAATGAAAGTATATACTTTGAGATATTTACCACTGCTGTGTCTTTGTTGCCTAATGATAGCTGCAGCGGTTTCATGCAATGGAGTAGGACAGACGGGGAATAAGAATAATGACAGTGCTGAAGTGAGCACAACTCTTGAGATGTTGCCCGATACCGCTTTTGAGTCGCTTGGCGATATTGACTATGACGTGGAAATCGTTGATACTGTGACAAGCGGTGAGCTGGAGAGTATCACTGACCCCTATGACAATGTGCCAGGAATCTTTACCTTCCGTGGTTGCCAGCTGCGTGATGCGCGTAAATTCAGCGGTACGGTGAAAGGTAGGCCAACGAAGATTGTCCAGGATTGGGTTGCTCACACTGCAGTTCGTGGCAAATGGGGGGGCGGAACCGGCTGGACCGGTCAGCCTGTATATGTGAAGTGGAGTGACAAGCAGGTAGCTCATTTCAAGAAAACTTCACCTGAAATCACGAGCAATTTCTCTAATGAGGAAATCATAGTGGGCTCGTTGTGTGGCGAGGTCTATTTCTTGAATTATGAGACTGGTGAAAATAGTCGCAGCCCATTAGATGTGGGTAATCCAGTCAAAGGCTCGGTGTCGCTCGATCCCGACATGAACGGCAGTCTATATGTTGGTCAGGGTATCCCTGAAAATGAGCCTTTCGGACATCTTGCTATCGACCTTAACACACATCAGCTTGATTATGTGTGGGGAAGAGATGCCAAGGCAAAGCGGAACTGGGGTGCCTATGACTCATCGCCTATTGCTGCCGGTCAATTCCTGTTCTGGCCTGGAGAAAACGGCACAATCTATAAATATGAGCGCCTGGGCAATGGCCAGCTCAAGATGCACAGCGCGTTGCGATATGTGGTGAAGGGAGACAAGGCAGCCGGCATGGAGTCGAGCATGGCCGTGTATAAGAATTATGGCTACATAGGTGACAACCATGGCGATGTGTTGTGTATCAACCTGAACAACATGAAACCCGTGTGGCACTATGACAACCGTGACGATATTGACGGCACTATTGTACTTGAGGTGGTTGACGGCGTGCCTTACCTCTACTGCGGCTGTGAGGTGGACTTGCAGAGCGGTAATGACAAGCGTACCCATTTTGTGAAGATCAACGGTCTTGATGGCGAACTTGTGTGGGAATGGTCGGCAGCGAGCTTCCGCAGCTATCAAGGTGAGAAGAATCACTTTGACGGCGGTCTGTACTGCACTCCATTGCTGGGCGACGGTAACTGCAAGGATATGCTGTTTGCATCATTCAATCAGCTTGATGGCAAAGAGGTGTCGGAGTTTCTGGCATTTGACAAGAACAATGGCAATTTGCTCTATCGCAAGACACTGAATTTCTATGCTTGGTCGTCGCCGGTGGGGTTCTACAATGAGAATGATGAATTGTTTATCGTAATAGGCAACTCAAGTGGCCACCTATATCTTATAAATGCCAAAACAGGCGAGATTATTTTCGATCAGGTGATGTCGAGCAACTTTGAGTCATCGCCCGTGGTAATAGGCAACACACTGGTGGTTGGCTCACGCGATAGTGGCATATACCGATTCCATGTGGAGTGAAATCGAGACGTTAGGATATGAAGAAATCAGCCTGAGACATTGTGTTTCAGGCTGATTTTTATGCGGATGATAATTGTGGATTTTCAGGATTATCAGGATTGTGGTTTGAATTATTGCTGACCGAGGATTATTTTGTAGACGGCAGTAACGTCGGCAGCGTTGATTGAGTGATCTCCGTTAACGTCGCTTGTGGCTTCGTAGGTGGTGTTTCCGTTGAGGATAAAGCTATAAAGTGCCGTCACGTCGGCAGCGTTGACCGAGCCATCACAATTCACGTCGCCAGGAACTGAATCTGGTTTAGATATAGTGACCCATGTTCCTGCCACTTCGTTGCCGTTCATCACAAAGCCTACATTGGGAACGAATGTCACACCTTCGGGGTCGGTGATAGCAAGACCATCACTAAGATTAAGAACATTCACATTTCGAATGCCATTTCCTATATTACCGTTAAGCCTGACCACAGTTGTGGGGTCACTTATGTTTACCTCGGTCAAGTCTTGCTTTCCTGCCAGACCAATTGATCGGCTTTCGGAACTTAAATTCACACCATCAATGTTAAGATAGTTTCCTGAAGTTCTAATACCAGCCGAAATTGAATATATATTAAGATTGTGTGTGTCCTGATTTGGACCTTTAGTTATTCGTGTGACAACGCTATTGAGGTTTAATCCTTCACCAGTATTGTTTGTGATATTATTGGTGCCATCAACGTATATAATCAAAGCTTCCGGGTCGGTTACTTTTATGCCTTTATTGCTGATGTTAACATCCAAGAGCAGTAGCCATTTATCATCTTTGCTATAACGCCATGTTCCTGTCACATTAGGAATCAAACGGTCGGTATTGCTTGCCATGTGAGAGCACAGTCTCTCGCCTGCAATCCAAATACCATAGTTCAAGCAGCCTTTATTTGTTGGGGACCAATACCACTCGCCATTGGCTGATGGTTTCCAATAGTGGTAAGTGGTCCATCCATTTTGTCGTGCCGCAGTAACTTGGGCATCGGTACATTCGTTTTCTTCCACACTGCTATTGTGGTCCATGAAATACAAGTTAGCATTAACTGCCGGGAGGTTTGCGATAAGGTTGTCAAGCCCAACCTTTGAGATTTTGTTGTTTTGGCAATACACAGTATGACCAGCAAGACTGTTGTTCCACTTGAGGTTGAGTGTATAGAGTTTATTGTTATTGCACTTAAAATCCACGAGTTGGGTGTTTTGGGTCAAATCGAGTGATGCGATTTGATTATGTGAACAGTCTAAAACCTCAAGACTTATGCAATTGGTTAATTTGCTGAGCGAAGTGATTTTATTGTTGTTGCAGTACAAATATTTTAAATAGGAACTGTTAACTTTGAAGTCGCCTTCAATAAGGTTGTTGCTGCAATTAAATTGCTTAAGATTGATACAGTTGTCTAAAGAGAGTGATGTAAGTTTGTTGTTTTTTAACGAAACCCTTTCAAGATAAAGATGGGTATATGAATAATTGCCAAATGTGATGTCTGCAATTTGATTGTTGTTGCAACTGAGGTCTGTAATGTAATTGTTGTGTGACAGATTAAGTGATGTTAGGCTATTACTGTCGCAATTGAATTTAACGAGAGCTGATAGCTGGTCCAAGTTCAGTTCGTTGAGTCCGCAATTTGCGCAGTATAATTCCTTGAGTTTAGTGTTATTAGACAAATCAACGGTGCCAAGGTTATTTCGATTTACGCTTAATTTTGTTAGCTCGGTAAGGAATTCAATGCCTTGTAGTGATGTTATACCTTTGTCATCGAGTGCCAGTTCTTCCCATTCATCTGCGTTGCCGTTATAACTCTTGAAAGGATACTTGAAGTAACGGTGGTCGGTCCAAACAGACCAATAACTATACCAGTATTTTGTTTGTTGTTGCAACTCATAGGCAAATCTCTCGTCGGGAACAACCGTGCGGTCCTTTTCAAAGTCAATGGCTTTGCAAATGATTACGCCATAAGTGACCTCATTTCCATATTTACTATCAACAAAAGTCTTTTTTGATGCGCTATAGACAATGTCAAATCCGCCTCCTTCATCTTCAAAAGAGTTACGATAATTAGGTGCACCTAGCATAAGGAATTTGTCGCCTGAATAGGTAAAAGCCTTGATGTTGTTGGCTGGTGCTCCATCTGAACTATCAATACCTGCACTATTGCCATAAAGTTCAAAATAAGAAGACTGCACATTGACCGAAGCAAAATCTTTTAGTGCATATCCAAAATAGCCACTAGAATTAAATATTGAATTCTTGATAATCAGTTTCTCGTTGCCAGTGTCACCTACTGTTCCGTGGGCTGATTGACGACTACTAAAAGATTGGTTTGAAGTGTGGCATATAATGTCGGCATTATCAATTGTGAGTGTCGCTCCATTCCCTACAGTGAGCCCATCTTCATAACCTCCCATGATTGTAACATGGCCATTGGGACTCTTGATGGTAGTGTTGGCGTCTAATCGCACAGGGGATGAGTTGATGGCTTCAAGATAATTGTAGTCTTCAAACACAATTATCAGATTGGTGCAACTCTCGTTATAGATAGCACGGTTGTAACTACCGGTGCGTGTAATCTTGACATTCTTTAATGTAAGCGTTGCTGTACTATGGTCGTAGGTTACCGAAAAAGGCTTTGAATCGTCATTAGCGGTAATATACTCACTTGTGATGGGCTGATTGTAGTTGTCACTAGTGATTCTCACATCAGCAACCCGAAAACCAAGATATGTTGCAGCATGAGTTGTTGTAAAAGCTGCAAAGAAAAACAGAGATATAATTAATTTCTTCATGAGTAATCTATATTATTTAGTATTATCGTTGAAGAAGTTCGCTTTTCATGAGCTGCATGTTAGTATCTTCAATGATAGTGCGATTTTTCTTGCGAGAGAGTTTCTTGACATATTTCTTCATTTCATCGGTGTTGAACGATCTTGTCAGCCCTCTATTCATCAGGAAGGTAGATGCCAGGCTTTCTACAGTACGTTTCATGGCATCCTCTTGATGTGCCACATTGTTCTCGAGATTGTCGGGGGTCAGTACCATAGTCTCAACAATGAGATTCTTTTTTGCATTGTGAAAAGCAAGGAAATACATGCCGTTTTTCCTGATATAGGTGACACGGCTGTTCCATGGGCATTCGAAAGGAGAGTCGTCGGCCTGCCGACTTGGAATGAGCTTGTATATGCCGGCTTTCTTTCCCACTTTTTCAAGAGTGAGTTCACATTCATTGCCCGATTCATCAACACCTTGCATGTACACTATCTTGCCTATTCTGATTTCAGAAACAGTGTAAAGTACTTCTCCGTCCCAGAAAGTGTCATTGACTTTGATAGTTTGTGCCTGCATTGCAATGAAAGCAAACAGACAAAGGATGATTGAAATTACTTTTTTCATAGCTGTAATATTTTAGTTTTTATTTGTTCAGTTAGTCTTCAGTGCAAATTTCGTAAAAAATAATGAAACAACCAAAATAATAATTTCAAGATAAGAATTATGTATGTGTGGTATTCGTATCAAATTGCATAATTTCTAATTTTTTTGTACCTTTGCACCCCAAAATGGGACCGCATGTGGATTCTGTTGGCAGTAATATCGTCGATTAGCCTTGGTTTCTTTGATGTGTTCAAGAAACTCTCGCTAGAGCGCAACAATGTGTTTGCTGTGCTGCTAATCAATGTGTTGGTATGCACGATTATGGTGAGTCCCCTCACGATGATGTCGCTCATGGGTAGGCCCGAGTGTTCGTTATCGGCTCAAGGTCATACTCTGATAGCCTTGAAGTCGCTTATAGTAACGATATCGTGGTTGCTAGGTTTCGCTTCGATTAAGTATCTGCCGTTGAGCATCAGTGGTTCTATCAATGCCGCTCGTCCAATTCTGGTACTAGTGGGTGCGATAGCAATTTTTGGCGAAAGTCCCAATACAATACAATGGGTGGGAATCATCCTTGGTTTTGTGTCATTGCTGTGGGTGGGTTTTATAGGTCGTCGAGAGAAGGTAGAAAAGGGTGCAGGCATCTGGATTGCGCTTGGCATCCTGTCAATAGTGTTGTGGGCCGCCAGCGGTCTGTACGACAAGTGGCTGATTGGCAATGGTTATACCCCTCTTGCCATTGAGGCTTGGTATCCATTATACCAGACCGTCATCATGGTGGTAATAGTCGCTGTAGAGCATTATCATAAGCGTAGCATCGACCGTTTCCACTGGAACCGGAACATCATCGTGATTTCGGTGTTCATCATCATAGCCGACCTTGCCTATTTCTATAGCCTTTCCTATCCCGAATCGCTTGTTTCGATAGCTTCGATGATACGTCGAGGCAGTTCGCTTGTTGCCTTCTTCTATGGTATCGTTGTGCTGAAAGAAAAGAACTTGCGTCTAAAGATTGTCGATCAGATAATCCTTATCGCAGGCATGACTCTTATTATTGTGGGAAGTCTTAATTAATGCAGAATCATTAATCCCCCTATAAAATTATCGAAGGGAGTTTATAGGGGAAAGTTGTATTTCTTAGAATTGTAGTAGAATGTGTTAAACGGGTATTTTGTCGACACGTTTCTGATGTCGCCCACCTTCAAATTCGGTTGATAAGAAAGTCTTTACCATCTCAATGGCTTCTTCGTTTGTGACGAAACGGCCGGGCATGGCAAGCACGTTGGCATCGTTGTGCTGACGGGCCAGACGAGCCAGTTCAGGCAACCAGCATAGTGCAGAGCGAATGCCTTGGTGCTTGTTGAGCGTGATGTTTATTCCCTCGCCACTGCCGCACACGGCAATGCCAGGATAGCACTCTCCGCTCTCAATGGCCAGAGCGCAAGGATGTGCAAAGTCGGGATAGTCGCAGCTTTCTTCGTTATAAGTGCCGAAGTCCTTATACTCAATTCCGTTCTCTTTCAGGTATTCAATTACCGCTTGCTTGGTGGCAAAGCCTGCATGGTCGCTGCAAAGCGCCACGGGAATGCCCGGTTTAAGGATTGTTGTCATAGTGTCATTATTATTGTTTGTAAGTTGGTCATATATGTTGTCGAACTTTTGTCTTATGGCGACAGGGTCGGCTAGAATCTTGCGGTACTCATTCAGGCGCGTTGCATTGCTTGACTCAGGAATCCAGAGTTTGAGATATCCCCCCTCGGCATATTTTTCTGCCATGTGATTGAGAAACCGCTGATAATTTCCTTCGCGGTCCAGCCCAGGCATGTGCTTGAATGTGAACTGGATGGTGCGTCGGACGATGGTGTCGGCGTCAATGTGCCTGTCGGCTTCGGCAATGAGGCGTCCGTAGATGGAGCGTGGCTCATGGTTGCTCGACGCACGATGGTCTTCGGCTGCTTGTGCGATGATTTCAATCTGCTCATCATTGAACCATTGACGCAGTCGTTGATCCTGGCGGATGATGCGTGCACTCTCGGTGTGATGCACATCACGTCCAATCTCCAGTCCCAGGTCGTGATAGGCTGCGGCTACCAGCAACATAATGCGGTCAACACCGGGGTAATACTGTGCAAGATCCTGGCTCTCGTGCATCACATGGTGCACGTGATCACGTCGGTGCCCGGCATCAAAAGCGTCATAGCGAGGCACAATCTCCTGTTCAATGAAAGCTTCTATCTCATTGTATCGGTTGTTCATTTCAATTGTTCGATTATGCGTTCGGCCGTAGTTGCGGCACAATCTTTTTTTGTCAGAATTTCAGCCATGCGGTGGTAGTTGTTGAGCATCAGTTTTCGCTCTTCATTTTCTCCAAGCAATTTGCTTAACCAGGAATCTATATTCTCAACTGTACACATGTGAAGTAACAGTTCGGGAATGATGCGTTGATTGGAAATCAGGTTCGGCAGTGTAACACAATCGGTCTTTAATAGTTTATCATAGAACCAATAGGTGAGCTTGCTACCGTTGGCACGATAGCAAGCCACCTGTGGCGTGCCAAGCAGTGCCGTTTCGAGAGTTGCAGTGCCTGAGGTTACAAGTGCCACTCTGGCATTGTACACCAGTTCAAAAGTCTGGTCGCGAAGCACTGGTAGCTGTTGGCTTCCCATCACTTCGGTGTATAGTTGGTTGTCAATGCTTGGTGCTCCGGCAATTATTGCCTGACAGT
>JAEEGL012876744.1_pt1 | contig 14458 bp, 19 predicted proteins | sample 9134231 | NCBI WGS metagenome assembly JAEEGL01 (sample SAMN16246548, study PRJNA631951) | gut metagenome | biome: gut microbiome; feature: rumen; material: fiber-attached | host: Bos | place: Iran: Karaj | collected 2018-10
ACATGTATAATGGTCAGGTTAAAGAACAGAATCTTCACGGATTTGAAGAACAAGTAAAGTATGTAATCTCTAATTATCCAAAGTATGATGGGATAGTAACATATGTAATTTCTGGCAATCATGATATGTGCTATTTCAATAACACAACTCTACATCCATTAGTTACTATTAGTAGATCTAGACCAGATATTATTTATGCTAGTGACTATTATGCTAATATTGATATTGATGGTATTAAGATTACAATGATTCATACTGATGGTAATAGTGGATCAGAACCTATGACCAAATTGAAAAAGCTTATCAATAACAGGACTGAACCGTGTGATATTATGGTGATGGGCCATTTACATCAGTCTATGGAATTGAGAGATTATTGTGGAGTAGCATACGCCTGTGCACCTGGGTCTTTCTTAAAACCTAATTCATACACTATTAGGAGAGGATTTAACTGTACTCTCGGCGGATATATTCTTGATATTGAAAAGAATCTTTCTACTAATAAACTTGTAGTTACATCTACTTGGATTGGAGCGGAATAAAATGAGTAATGGGATTGTTAAGCTTATTTACTATACTTTTAACGATGTAGTTAAAGTTATTAAAAGTGAATATGGTGCTGATGTATCATATATGAAATGTAGTATTTTGAATAACAATAAGAAGGACTATACTATTAGAGCTGGAGATACTGTATTTGTTAACTATAATTTAGGCTTCTTAGTTAAAAGAGATTATGATATTGAGTATGATAATCTTAAGAAATACTTTGTATTAGCTATTGCTAAAGAGCTCGGTAAAGAAGTAATTAACAAATTCTTTAGTATAGAACTTAAGGATAAATGGTTAGAGTCTATTGAAGAGTTTGATGAATTGGACGTGATTGGACCAAATAATTATAGAGATCATGGTATTGAACCATTAAGTACTTATTTTGCATTAACTATTTTCAATAGTATGTTACCTAAACTGAATGAGTTTGTTAAGAAGTATAAGAAGGGAGATAATACTAATGTCGAAGAAGAGTGATATTATACCTTGGAGTGATGAAGAGCTTATTCTTCTCAAACTGAATTATGCTTGTAAGGGTGCTAAACCTTGGAGAGAGATCTCTCAAAATATGGGAGAATATACTGGCATTATTAGAACTACTCCGTCACTTATGAATATGATTCAAAAGTTAAAGGATAAGGGTGAACTGATGACTATTAAAGATATCTTTAAATTATACAGCAGTGTTGTTTATGATACAGGAGACAAATACAAGCAGAAGTTCGTAGACTATATCATTCAAAATTTTTCTACACATCTTTCACCAGATGTTAGAGAAGATGAGCAGGATAAAGAGATTACAGAAATTCTTAATATCGAACCAATGTCTCAAATTGAAAAGAATCGTGTAGAACACCTTGATAGCTTCGATTATGAGATCGACGGTTATGAAGAAGATAGATATATAGATGACGAAGAATACAAGACTAAATGGAACCTTGGACTGATTCTTGACTATCTTCTTTGTACAGCCGCTGCTATTGTTGTTCTATATACACTGGTAACTTATATTGGCTAAGCAGAAAAAAGAACCTGAACAAATACAGGAAGAAGTAATAAATCTTGATGAGCTAGTACAAGCCATAGATAATAGATTTAATGCTATAGAATCTGTACTAGCTCAGCATCAATCTGCAGATAAAAGATGGGGTTTTGATTATCTAGAACAAAGAGATGATTTAGCTAATACTAAAGGATTCCATTGGATCCATCCAGAATCATCCGGTATAGAAAGTGGTCTAAGTAAAAATTATATTAACTATTGTAAATACACAGGGAAGGATCGGTTATCCAAAAATAAACCGGATTATTTTTCTTGGTGATTGACATGCTATAAAAAAGTGCTATAATAGAGAGGAGGTGGTAGTTATGGCATTCATTAAAGATAGGCTATATGTAGAAGAGCTTAGCGATTTTGATAAAGATAGGCTTACTATTTTTACAGAAGAAGATACTATTACTTGTTATGATAATACTGAAATAGACGGTAAAAAATATTACCGTATTCCACGTTATTTCAGTAATATAGAATACGATGATTTAACTACTGAAGGATTTGATATTGATATTGAAATGAATCCTGAATTTAAACCATTGAATGAACAACAAGAAAATGCTATTGAAGCTATAGTAGATAATGTACATGGACTAGTTTCTGCTAGAGTTGGTTTTGGTAAGACTTATGTAGCAGTTAATAGTATTACTAGGATCAAAAAAAGAACACTTATTATTGTACATGTTTCTACTAAAGATGGCCTTATGGATCAGTGGAGAGATGCTATTATCAGATACACTAATCTTTCTGTTGATGATATTGGTTATCTTACATCAAAAACAAAAACTATTGATAAACCTATTTATCTTACTACAGTACAGACACTGTTATCTAGAGTGAAAAGAAATGATCAAGAGTTTTTTGACATGATGTATAAAGGTAACTTTGGAGCAACCTATTTTGATGAGTGCCATATTACTGCTTCCTCTGCTGAATTTAGTGAAAGTACTAAAACTATTTTTTCTAGACGGATCTATGGTTTAAGTGCTACACTAGTTAGAAGGGATAATTTAGCTCCATTACTTAACTGGAATATAGGAAATGTTATTTATGATGATGGTCAGTGGTTTGTATTACCAATATATGCTGGTTTACTTGATATTCCGATTAAGATGGGGGGATATGGAAGATATCTAGAATATGGAAGCGCTTCTGCTTGGAGTGTTAAATATGCAAAGTTCTTATCTAAAAAAGAAGAGTATTTAAAAGCAGTAGCTACTATAGTAGATAAATGTATTGAACAGGGTAGGAACCCATTGATACTTTCATCTCAAATAGATATTCTGAACAAAATATATAGCCTGTCAAAGTATCAAGATGATATTAGTATTGTTCATGGTAAAGTAGTTAATAAGGATTATACAAAAAAATGCATACTAGCTACTTTAGGCATGTTTAAAGTTGGAATGGATATTCCTAGATTGGATACTTTAATTTTTGCTACTCCTCTTACTGCAAAGAACGGTCTTATTCAGGCAATTGGTAGAGTTGCGAGAATCTTCAAACCAGTACCTAATAAAAAAGTAATGCTTGTAGATATCGCAAATTCGTTGTATAATAAGACTATGCAGATGAGAGAAGTTAGACAGAAATACTATAAGGAAATTAATGAGCATAGTAGTAAAGGTTGTGTACAAGTAAGACTTAATGAGCTTAATGATATTGATAAGCTAATTAGGTTTTGTAATAAATAAATGGCCCCGTAGCTCAGTTGGACAGTAGCAATTGCCTTCTAAGCAATAGGTCGGGTGTTCGAGTCACCCCGGGGTCGCCATTAGTATGTACAAGAGATGGGAGTTTATCCTATCTCTTTTTTTTTATTGACAGTCTTAATATTCTATGCTATAATCATTTTAACCTAAATCTAGGAGGAAATTCGTATGGCATCTCCATTAACTAGTTATATTAAATGGCTATCTATCCCAGAAGATATTCCATTTCCAGAAGAATGTAAGTCATTGAATATTAAAACTATTTTGAATCTAGCTGAAGAAGATCTATTTGCTGGATTAATGATGAATCAGTTGTTCAATGATGCATATGCTTATAATTATAGTATTGAAGATATTGCTAGACTTCATAAGAAACATAATAGTACTTATAAATTTAATTATATTAAACAAGCACCTAAGCTTCCTGAACCAGTTAAGAAAGAAGAGGTTAAGGAAGTTGTGGTGCACAAGAAAACCAAGTATAAAAGACCTAAAGAAAAACCAGGTATTAGCGAAGAGATTAATCCAGAAGAAAATCCGATGTTGGTTAATGTTTATTATGATGGTGATAATAGACAAGTTGCTTATGTAACCAGAGTTGATAGGAAAAGGTATATTGAGATAGTCGATGATAGTGTTATGATGTATTATGGCAAAGATGATTATCTCAATGTTAGTGATGCTGCTAGGTTAAAAAGTGAATTAGTTTCTTATAGATACAGAAACAAAACTATTGAAAAGCATAAAGAAGAACATCCTTATGATGCAATCTATAATGTAGATCTTAATATTGCTATTCCTAAAACAGTATCTTGGAAAGAGAATCACCCTAATGCTGGTACTTATAAATTAAGAATTAACTATATTGATATTGAGTTGTATCAGGAAGGTTATGGGGTAATTGACTTCTCTGATTTGAAAACTTCAGCTAGACTGATTCCAGTCAACTTGATTACTATTTATGATAATTATGATGATAAATATTACACTTTGATTTACAACTTGAACCGGTCAGAAATTAAACCTGAACAAATTAAAGGATACTTAGACTATAAAGATGAATGTAATTTTGATGTAAGGATTTTTGATAAAGAAACTGATTTGTTTTTGGAGTTCTTTAGATTGCTAAAAGAGTTTGATCCAGATCTAGTTTCTGGATGGAATAGCGATGAGTTTGACTTACCTTATATCAAATACAGAGCTGAATTCCTTGGGATTAAGAATCCAAAGTTGGCACATAATAAAGTATTTGGTATTGAATATAAGACTCTTACTAATAAACACAATGAAGAAATTACTTATTGCATTCCAAAGCTCGGATATTCTATTGCATTAGATTATCAAAGATGTTATAAGGAACGAGCATTTGGTAAAAGAGAGAACTACAAACTTGGTACCATTTCACAATATGAGCTTGGTATTACTAAACTTGATACTGAAGATGGTATGGATAAGATCTTTAGAGAAGAACCTGAAAGGTTTATTGCATACAATATTAACGACGTTCATCTGGTTAGAAAGCTTGATGAGAAATTGAAATATATTGACTTGTGCTTTAATATCATTCAGTTCTCTAATATTTCTTGGGATAGTGTTTATACTACACTTCACATTGTTGATGGTATTCTTTATGAGTATTTGATCAAACAATCTAAAGTAATGAAGATTGTTAATAGAGATGTTGAGAAACAACCATTCATGGGTGCATATGTTAGAAAGCCAATTAGTGGAGTACATGATTGGTTGGGTGATTTGGATCTTACATCACTGTATCCTTATATTATGGCTAGATATAACATTAGTGCAGATACTTATGTTGGAAAACTTGACTTTGAAGATAGTAAAGAATACATTTATAACAAGGAAGGCTTTATTAATAGTAATAAGAAGATTAATCTATATCTCAGAGTAGATGGCATTGAAAAAATATATGAGATTAGCACTAAAGGCTTTCATGATAAGATGATTAAGAATCATTATATTATTACTTATACTGGTACTATCTTTAAAAGACATGAAGATAAGTTGTCTGTATTGTATGAGATTATTCAGATGCTTATTTCTAAACGTAAAGAATATAAGGATCTTATGAAAGATAACATTGGCGTAAATGATATGTTGGTTGATAGATATAATGGGATGCAGATGACTGTTAAAGTTATTACTAACTCTTTGTATGGAGCACAGTCTAATAATAGGTTTAGAATGTATGATTATGAAGTAGCTAGATCTATTACTACTACTGGTAGAGAAATTGCTAAAGTAGCTGCTGTAGTTGCCAATGATCTGATTAATCAAATGATTAGGAACAAGAGTGGTAAATTTAATAGTGTTGAAATTCCCTATGATTGGGAAGAGAAATCGGATGATATTCTTAGTAATGTAGTGTATGGTGATTCTGTTACTGGGGATAGTTTGATTAGGACTGGTTGTGGAAATATCTCCGTTAAGGATATTTGGAATAAGCAGCTGAAGGAATTTCCAGAACTTTCTAAAACCGGAGAAATTAGTACTGGATATGTGCAGATGAACGGTAAGGAATATATTTTGAACCCTAATATGACTATACTTGGGGCCGACGATAGTCTGTATATCCCAAGATATATCATGAGGCACAAAGTTAAAAAGAAGTTATATAAAATTACAACTGAATCTGGTAAGGTAGTTACTGTTACTGAAGACCATAGTCTTATTGTATATAGAAATAATGAGAAACAGGTTATTAAACCAACAGAATTACTTGACACAGATAAAGTGATTGTGATATAATAAAATTGATAAAGGAGATGTTCTTTTATATGAGTGATAGAAATATAGTTGATTATAATGGTTTGCAAACCTACGATACCAAGATCAAAGAGTATATAACTGACAATGGAGATAGTAGATATGCCAGACGCAGTCATGAGCACTATCTTAGCGATATTGGTTTTGATAATGCACATGGTACTATACCAAAAAGTTATGTCCCAAGATTAGCTGGGTTTAGAAATTGTAATATGTTGAATCCTAATGTGGCGGGGACTAATAGAGTTGTAATTGAAACAGATGAGTATGATATGGCATATATTAACATTGATAGTGCTGTTACTAAACTCATTATTAAACTTGGCATTAATAATGGTATTGTCCTTGATAATGAAACTGTTAAATCTGAAAGTAAAGCCAGATGTATTAAGATAATTTTAGTTAATGCTGGTGATACAACAATAGAATGGGAAGATAACGTTGTTTGGATGGATGGAGATAACGAAGACGGAGTACAGACATTTACCGCTAAAAATACAGATACCGGGGCAGATGGCATAGATATTGTAGATCTGGTTACTGTAGGCCCAGATGATTCTACAACCCCAGCCACACCTGCTGTTTGGTTTGGAAGTATTTCAAAAAATTATCATTAAAGAAGGGATTGATTATAAATGGGAGTTAAAAGAGTTTTTACCAAGAAAGAAGCTAGAGAGATCTGTAGAAGACTCGGACTGGCTGAAACCACATTGAGTAACGATACTTGCATTGTTGCTCAGAACGATAAGGGACACATATTTAAATTTCCTTTAGGTATTCCTGGAGAAGTTGAAGTTATTAATAAGCCTATTGTTGCTAAAGCTAAGCCTGAAGAGCCAGCACCAGAGAAGCCGGTTAAAAGAAAACGCGGTAGGCCGCCCAAGAAAAAGAAAGTGGAGGAAACTGAGTAGAAAGGACTGATTCATATTGAATTCAGTATCTAAGAATATATTAGAATTGCTTAAAGTAATTGCACAGAATCAGATGCAATTAGCTAAAAAAGTAGATGAAATGAATGAAAAGCTCAACGAGTTTTTCAATGAAGCTACGACAGAGCCACCTATGGATCTTAATAAATTTAGTATAGATTCAGAAGAAACCCGTGCTAATAAAGTGGCGGAAGCTTTTAATGAATTGGTTTTAAAAGAAAAAGAACGAAGAAAGCCAAAAGCTACATCCCAGGTAAAAAAGAAGCCTAAAGCAGATTCAAGCATTAATTCTAATAAAATTAGGATTATAAATGGTAGTGATGGCTCAGATGTTTTAGATGAAGGTGTTACGGTTAAAGCAAAACCAGAAGCTATTAAACCAACAGATTCAACTAAAGAAAAGTTAAGAAAACTTGGGATGGATCTGCCTTCATTAAATAAAGCTATTCCCGAATTAGCAGATATTGAAAAGGCTAAGCTGCTAGAAGCTGAGATTGCTAGGGAACAGAAAAAGGCTGACGCAAAGAAACCAAAAGAAGAAGAAAAGAAATAATTATGCTCTAGAAAGGAAGTATGTAATTGGCTACTAAAGTTATTACTAATGCTGGTCATTTTGATGTGATGGATTATACAGTGACTAAATATTATGGCAAGGATATCTATAAGTCATATAGCGAATACGGAACTAAAGCTTATTTTGAAGCTCTATTAGAAGCAATTAAAGATAATCCATCGCCGCCTTCATATATTTTAGTATTTGATAATAAGAAGTATACTTGTAAATTGTTTGTAAACCAAAAAGAAGTTAAGCCTAGAAACCCTGGCGAGCTTCAGAAAAAAATCGATAAGTATAAAAGGATGAAGTTTAAAGAGAATACTAAGGAGGACAACAGTAATGAAGGTTAGACTTATTGCCGAGACTAATAACCCCGAGTACGTAGTTACATTGGCGGCTGCCACATGCTATAGCGATAAAGAATACACTGATCTTCACGATAAGTGTAATGATAAAGAATATCAGGAAAATCTTATTACTAAGCTTCTTTCTAGCGGACATGAAAGTCCTTTCGAGCATGCTTGTTTTACATTCTTTATTGAAGGTGTATCTAGATCTATGACACATCAATTGGTGAGACATAGGATTGCCTCGTATTCTCAGAGATCACAGAGATATACTAAAATGAAACCATCAGAATTTAATATTCCAGAAAGTATTAGTTCTGATCCGGAAAAGAAGAAAGCTTTTGAAGAGCATCTTAAAGACACATTCCAGCTTTATGATGAATTGATTGCTGGTGGGGTTCCTAAAGAAGATGCTAGAGAGATTCTTCCTAATGCAACACAAACTACTATTGTAATGACTATGAATCTTAGAGAGCTTAGACACTTTATGGAATTGAGAATGTGCAATAGAGCTTCTACTGAAATTAGAGCCGTTGCGGACGAGATCTATTCAATTCTTGAGATGTACCATCCTTTGCTGGTTATTGGCGCTGGTCCTAAGTGCTGGTATGGCAAATGCACTGAAGAGCATAAGACTAAAGATTGCCCTAAACATATACTTTAATAAACAAAAATAAAAACTACCGTAGTAATACGGTAGTTTTTTTTATTATGAGTTTACATGGATAAACCCGAGTAAGTCTGCGATGTTAAATTCATTTAAGATAGCTAATGCCTTATCATAGAGATCCTTTTTTATTTTTTCATAGTCAAACTTAACTTGACTCTTAATAAATGCTTCATCAGGATCCTTTAAAATAGTTGAATAGAACAAAGATGACATTAAATCTCTAAAGCTATAGAAAACCTGGTAACGACCATCTTCTCTAATAAATAGATAAATGTCATAGAATCTATTAATTACAGCATCCCACGGTACCTTTTCATATTTAAAGGTAATATCGTTTGTTAAACAATATTCTTTAAACAAATCAAGTGATACAAACTGAAGTACTTTTACTTTTTCAGGAATGAATTTTTTAGCATCAGCTAGCGTTTCAAGTTTCATCCAAAGATTATAGTAATAATTCTGCTCTACAGTTTCCATTAAAATTCCTCCTCATTAATAAAATGATTCATTTATACATCTTCCTTTTCTGCTCTAGGTTTATTCCCACACATTTTACAAAAAACTGTGGATACTAAACAGGGGTCAGTATCAGCATCGTTCGGATTATAATAATCACAATAAGGTTCACAATCTCTCTGGCATAAATCCATTATAGGTCCTAAATATAGATTAAGAGCACATATATGCTTAGAATCACCCAAACATATAGTTGATGATGAACTGATGTTATTAAACGTACTAATACGGCAATTCTTACATGATACTTCTGATAAGCATTTGTTAGTAAATATTATACACCCTACTAACATCTTTATAAAGTATCTGTGGGTCATTTATTTAGCCACCGGTTCTTTATTAAAAACCATTTTAGCTTAAGCCATTCAATGATACTTACAGATCTATCTTCAAAAGACATATCCATAAAGTATTCATTGTCTCCATTGTCAATATTGGTACATTTTATAGTTGCACCCTGATTAAGATAATTAAAGATAACATTAAGGTTTTCGATATCTTCATTTTTAACTTCTACTTCAATTGGAGTATACTCTTTAAAACTAAATTTTAGTTTCATCACAAATCACCTCAGTTTAATAATTTCTTCAACGAATACCTTTTTACAACTATTGACGTGGTGCAATACCTATATTTCTTACTTCTAAAAATGCATTCTCCATCAAAACAATTGCTGTGGGAGCATACATATTTCAAGTACTCCATCAATCTTTTATCAAAACATTTTGTGATAGTACTTAGACCCCAACTAGTTATAGTACATTCGTTGGTGTGATTATTTACAAATTTACAGTATTTACAGAAATCTTCTAATATACACATGTTAGACATGCATATATTTAACATAATCTCAGCTTTTTTCATAAAACAGTATTTCCTTTCATTTCAGAATATTTTACAGCTAATATATTAGTAGAACAAGATCCTTCTTCATATTCATACCATATTGAATCTTGTTTGTATTCACAAGATCTACAATTTTTATGTTGTGAACAACATCTCCTGGCATTTGTAATAATCTTATTACTGTCATAAAATTCAGAAGATACTGACACATACCTGTAGAAGGTGCAATACTCTTTCGACTTATAGAAACAAGTATCGCAGCACAATTGAGACATACAATAATTTACTAAAACAATATTCGTAGCAAGATCTATTTTTTTCATAGTCCCACCCCTTTATTATACCACCAATACATCTTATACCAAATAACAAATTGTAAGGCTCCGACTGTCATTACAACACCCCCTTTTTTCTTGTGGAGATCTTTATTATATAATCATTCATAGTACAATATGGCCCAATTGAAAATACACAGTTACAATTCTTTTCATTACAATATTGTGAAATCATTTTCCTAATATGTTTGTCAATATGAAAAGATGTAAGATAGGTAGCTTTACAAATATTGTTAATAGAGTTATAATCACATGTAGTACAAGTATCATTATTTAAGCATATATTAATCTGAATAACGACCTTAGCTATAGCTAATGCTTTAATTATAATGCACCACGCCCCATATCTTTGCTACGTTTAATATATGGCATATAGTTATTGATCGTACATGTCGATGTTTCTCCACACATAGGACAAGTTTTTGATACTCCAATACAATTTGAACAATACTCCCCGATCAATCTAGATATAGTTTTATCAACTATAGAACTATCTCTAGAATCAACGTTTATACAACAGCTTTTGTAAGAGTAATGAAATCTACACCTATCGCAACTACGCCTATGCAAGCAGAAATTTAATCTAATTAGATTTCTAGCTAAAGATAACGCCTTAATCACACTTGACACTCCTTTCCTATTATAAAGTTTAATATTAATCTTTATCTTAACATAACATAAACTAAATAACAGTGTAATAATATATTTATGAATAATCACTTGACAACTGAAAAATATAATGTATAATAGCATTGTGAGGTGAGAATGATATATGAAGTTTGAGGGTATTAAATCAGTTGAAGTAATTAATCCAGATTACGATGTAGATGTTTATGATTTTGAATTACCGGTAGAACACAACTTCTTTGCTAATGATATTCTAGTACATAATACTGATTCAATCTTCACCAAGTATGGAGATGCATTAAAAGCTATCTATGGAGACGAATATGATGATATCTCTGATACAGATAAGATCAGTAAAGTTATTGAATTGAATGAATCTGTGGCTCAGTATATTAACAATGTAATGATACCAGATTTGCTAGAAAAACATAATACCTCTGCTACTGAATCTAGTGCTAAAAAGTTTAACTTTAACTTTAAGCAAGAGCTAGTTATTAGAAAAGCACTATTTATTGAAGCTAAAAAGAAGTATGCTACCTGGCTAGTTTCAAAAGAAGGTAAACCCCTTGACAAGATTAATATTACTGGTCTAGAGATTGTTAGATCTGACTTCCCTAAATTTAGTAGGGATATGATGAGAAATGTTGTTAATGATATTCTAAAGAAGGGTATCACTAAAGAAGATCTAATTATTATGTTGTCTCAGTATAAAGATCAGTATATGGAACTACTTAAAACTGGATCTACAGATGCAGCTATTCCTAGTTCTTGGAATAAAGAGAATTATGCTAGTATTCCTAGATCTGTTAAATCAATGTTAATTTATAATGCTATCTACGGTAATACATTTAAAATACTAGATAGAGGTTATAGGTTTGATTTGGAGAATATCAATATAAGTCAATTTGATGAAACGGTTAGAAAACGCTTGACAGATTTAGTTGAGAGTGGTAAAATGGGTAAAGAAGGTAAGTTGGATTGCATCACTATCCCTTCAGGTAGTGTATTAGATACAAGTAAGTTTATTATTGATTACAATAAAATGGTTGGGTTTGCGATCGATGATAGACTGAAGAATTTTTGTGAAATATTTGGTATCAGTATCGAGGATCCTGATGCAATAAGTTGGATCTAATAATATTTAATAGGAGGTAATTGAAGTTCAAATGGCTAAGGGACTGAAGAAGTTCAAGGAATCGGATGTGAATGATTATACCAATGATAAAGGTAAGCCATCATATCACAAGAGGACCTCACCTAGGAATAACAACAATGATGAGGATGATTTTAGGAATTCTAAAAATGGTAAAAAATCTAATTCTAGGAGGAAATAGTTAAGATGATTATTTATGTAGTTAACGAAGAGAAAAAGAAAGTATGTGCGTATATGCCGGATTGCAGACAGGATTTTATTAACTATGTTTATAATTGTGGTTCGGTGAATAATGATGGTCAGTTGAAGTTTATTGCAGATGTTGTCTCATTTGATAAGCTTAGTAAGTTCCCTGACAAGTTTTTTGCAGTAGCTACTTGTGACGACAGGGACGATTTTGACCCTGAAATTGGTAAGGAGATTGCTAAAGCTAAGCTTCTTGTTAAATATTATAATACTAGGGCTAAATTTATTCGTAGCATCTATGAAGAAGCTATTGAATATTTCAATAAGTTTGCAGAGTCGCTCCAGACTGGTTATGAAGTTGCTCTTCAGAAGGTTGAAGATAGCCAGACGTATGTTGATGATGTTAATCAGATTCCAGATCATGATGAACAGCTTGAAATTGAGCTTAATGGTGATGTGGAAGTTAGCGATGAAGAAGATGCTTCTTCTGAAGAATAATTATATTAAGGAGATTGATAATCATGTCGTGTCAGTTTAATCGTGTTATTATTGCGGGAAATCTTGGTTCTGATCCTTTCTACAAGCAGCGTGATGATGGTCGTGATTTCTGTACTTTCCGACTTTTTGTTAACAGGACTTTCTTCATGAAAGATCCAGCCACTGGAGAGGTTGTTAAGAAAGAATCTGTTGATAGTCCGGTCATTCAGTGCTGGGGTAAGAATGCTGAGCGTATGGGTAAGTATCTTACAAAGGGTCGTAATGTTCTGATTGAAGGGCATATTGAAACCCATCAGTGGCAGGATAAGAACGATCCCAATGTGATGCATAATGAGACTGTTGTTATGGCAGATGATTTTAAGTTTATTGATAAGCCTCGTTCTAATACTGAAGCTACTCCGAAAGCTTATGCTAAAGAAGACGCTCCAGTTGATAACACCGGAGATGTTGATACTGTAGCAGTTGACATTTAATTAAAGAGCTGGTATAATTCTTATAGCGCAATATAAGAGCTATACCAGCTCTTTTTATATCTCTAGATTGGGAGTGGTAACTATGGATAATATCTTGGGAGAACTTAGACAGATTTTGGATAATAATAGAGAGTTTATGGGGAGTGAGTTTTTATCAGTATATTCTAGGTTAGTGTTTGGCAAAAAGACTGATCCTACAGTATTGAAGTCAGCGTCATATCTCTGTAAAGAATTTAAATCTTTTATTGATAAAGTAAAAGATAAGCAGAATACTATTGGAGTTACTCTTATTACATTGGATTCTTTACAGCAAAAGATGTTGCAGTATGTCAGTAAGAGTTTTAATAGTAAGAGTAAAGTAATTGATGGAGATGTAGCTCTAGAAAAGTATAAGAATTTTATTAATAATGATGTATCAATCAGTTATGAGGATAAACAGAAAGCATTAAGTATTACCACTCAAGAAGATCTTCAATTAGATGTGGTGAATGAGATCCAGACTAGTTTTTCTAATAAAAAATGTATGTTCAATTCATTGGGTCAATATGAGATACTTAAGACTTTTATTAATAGCGGTTATAATGAATGTGAAAACTGGGGAGAGTTTGTAGATAAGTTTCATAAGTTGTTGGGTACTGCACTTTTGGATGTACAAGCTTATACTTATGATGCAGCTAATTCATTAGATCTGTCCAGTATGACTATTGAAGATGTAGTTAATAATAATAATCAAGTCACCAAGATTAGTACTGGGTATAATATGTTTGACAAAGTACTTCAGGGTGGCTTTCAGAATCAAAGAGTGTATATGTTTGGTGGTATTTCTGGTGGTGGTAAATCTCTAGTATTGGTTAATTTTGCATTTAGAGCAAAGTTGTTTTTGGATAAGAAATATCCGAAAGAAGAAAGATCTAAACATACTGTATTATATGTTTCATTAGAGAATAGTACTAAAGAAACTGGAGATAGATTTATTTGTTGTGCTTTGGGACAGTCTATTGCTCAAATTGAAAATGGATTTAATAGTTTAAAAGATCAGTATAACTATAGTATCAAAGAAGTATTTAATCCAGATAATGCTAGAATCAATATCACATATCGACCTGCTAAAAGTATCGATATCTATGATATCCAAACTATTATTACAGATATTGAAAGAAGTACAAAAAGTAAAGTAGATATCTTGTTTGTAGATTATGCGGATAAGATGTCTGCAG
>JAEEGL013189382.1_pt1 | contig 14458 bp, 3 predicted proteins | sample 9134231 | NCBI WGS metagenome assembly JAEEGL01 (sample SAMN16246548, study PRJNA631951) | gut metagenome | biome: gut microbiome; feature: rumen; material: fiber-attached | host: Bos | place: Iran: Karaj | collected 2018-10
ATCTGCTTAATTGCACTAAAACCAACGGCAGCAGTAAGAATTAACACAATTGCCATTACAATAAGAGTCTCTACAAAAGACCAGCCTTCTGAATGTTTTTTAAATTTGTTATTCATAGAATGTTATTATACCGTATATTTTGAAATAATTACAGTAATTAACTTCATCAATATTATTTAAACCATCATATTCACTGTACCAGCCAGTTTTATTTATGAAATAAAACTGGCATGAAATATATACAAAATTATATGTGTCATTTCTTGGCATAAGATATACTTCTCTTACGGAGGAAAAACATATACTCATACAAATGGCAATTTGTGGGAAGATATGATTAATTTAGCAAAAGAAATAAAAAATAAGAAATTCTATAATGAACTTAAATACACAGAGTAAGGAATACGTATTTTACGTGTAAAAAACTTAAACATAATACACATCATTTTCATCCGCCTTCCTGGTGGCTGTTCGCATACTTAAAAATAATGAGTATTCTGTTCATCTTCGTTTTAATCACTGTGACGTGATGTGAGCACCTGCTGGCAGTTTTGTAAATCACGATTTTTCAGTTGACGATTAGCAGGTGAACAGAATGTGCGTTATATGGCGGAGCGGACTGCAACCACGATGGCTGCTGCATATAACGCACATTCTGTTTAGGTGTGCAGCCATGGATGGCGGAACACCGACCTGCGTTTTTTCTTTTTGGAAATAAATCTCTTGTATGAACGAAAAAAGCTCCCGATGTGCTTTCTTTGACGGAAGATTATTTCTTCGGTGAAAGCTCAGTTGTTCGGGAGCCTGCGGCAGCGACCCCCGCAGTTTTCTTCGAAAACTACGGGGGTTTAATAAATATCATTTACTTTTAAGAAGTCTTTTTATCCGACTTCAATAGTTATGTTATTTTAAATACAAATATTTATGATTACCAAACCTCAAAAAAGTTTAGAATAAAATCAATTATGAATCCAATTAACATAGCGATTGATATAATATTCAACCGTTTACTCCAAATTTTAGAATTTTCTCTTCCAGTTCTAGAAATATACAAAATCGAATATAGCAAAATTGCTATACTTACAAAAATCATTATAATATCGTATGTTGTAGTAAACATTTTTTTACCTCTATTGATCTTTTGTTAAATCTCCAATTGCATTTGCTGATGAATACATATCATATTGATGAGATGCTTCATTATATAAAATTCCTGCAGCTTCTTTTGCAGTCGGCATTCCATTTTCTGCTAAATCTGCAACAGATTTTCCGTAGGCACATGTTGATATAGCAGATGTTACTAATGTTTCTATGGCTTCGCCCTTTACTTGATTAGGACCTTTTTTACCTTCTTTCTGAGCATCAAAACCATTTGCCATATCTATTCCAGATCCAACGCAGCCTCCAATTCCTGAAGGGAATACTTCTGCATTTGGAGCATTGTCAGTAAAACAATCTGCAATTTCGGTTGTCAATTCCGCTGCACTACATGCAAATGCTGTCATTCCTGATACAAACACAGCAAATCCGCCTGTAGCTCCAGCAACTGCTAAAGGAGTTGCTGCACCAGCAGAGGCAACTTCTCCCACTCCAGAAGCAGCCATCAATCCAACACCACCTGCAACCGTCAAACAAGAAAGCCCAACATGAAATGCAGCTCTAAAAACACCTTTGACACTACATCCATCCGGGTCCACATAGTTAGTCGGATTCTGCCCAGCATAACCATACCAGTTACTACCATCACGTGCCGGATCTTCAGAAAGCCATGAATCTCCCTCCTCACTTCTCCAGCGGTTCCAGTGGTAGGTCAGACCTGTTTCTGCGTCAAAATCACAGCCGGTATAAAGACCATCAAAGTCTATCAGGTTTGTTGTTTCGCCGGCCTTTATTCCGAACGCAGTGTAACCTGATTTCCAGAGTAATTTATTATCCTCATCATAGACTTCGGTAACGCTTCCCTGTATGTCTGTAACTGCGTATCTTATACTTTCAGTGCCGTTTTCTGTATCCATAAAACCTGCTATCTGATTATTTAAATATACGAAGCTTCGGCTTGTTACAGAAGAGCCTGCTGTTTTCTTCTGGTAAGTTATTGCTCCTTTTCTTCCGTAGGCATACTGCGTTGTTTCTACAGTTGATTTCGTTCTGCTTACCCGTTCTATTCTGTGGTTTTGTACATCATAAGTATACTCGACATGCACGTTTTCTGCATTATCTGGGGCATTAAATTGTCTTACTTCAATAAGGCGGTTCCAGAGGTCCCAGGTGTATGTCCAGTACTCTTTTGTTTTATCAATAGATACCTCACCACTGTCAGGATTTTCATTATAGCCTCTTGCCGTCCTGTTTCCGTTTTCGTCGTAGGTGTACCACCACTTTCCGTCGGACATTACCCGGGCGGTGTTACCGTTATTTTCGTTTTTGTAATATTCGTAATCACGAGTAACGCCGTTTTCGATTAGGCTCTTTCTGCCTGAGTTTCCGTCGTACTCATAGTCCTCAATTCTGCTTTCCTCAAGCGTCCAGATGCGGAGCAGGTTCACAGGATTTCCCTTAAAGGTTGCCTTTGTATCTATGCTCACATTCAGGAAGTTTCTGTCATCCCAGGTACAGTGTACTTTTATCTGGCGGGCTGATACCGCTTCGCTGAGGGCAAAAGTAAGACTTCCGTTCTTTTCATTTTTAGTAAACTTCAATTTCTTAATTTCACTCCAGTCTGAGTTTTCACTTTCCCTGTAATAAAGCCGAATGTCGCGTTCCCTTACCCGGTGTGTATAAGAATCCGGGAAGAGCTCTATCCTGTTTACGCTTACAGCATTACCAAAATCATAGACCAAGGAGCGGGCGGAAGTGTCGAGGGTAATATTCTGAGGAAGCACTTCAAAGAATGTTTCCGCATCCTTTTTTCCTGCAAGGTCGCGGTCTATCTGTGAGAGTTCACCGGCGGTAAGATTCTCGCGGGCTTCAAAGGCACCGTGCATCTCGCTTCTTTTAAGGCGGTCGGCTTTGTCATAACTGAACCAGCTGACCTTTTTGGTGTCTAGTGCCTTTCTGGAAGTTATGTTGAAGTTGTTGTCGTAAAAGTATGAGAAACCGGTTGTAATGTTTCCTACTGAATATTCCATTGATGAAATGTTTCCGAGGCTGTCGTAGGTAAGAGACTTTTCAAGGACTTTTCCAGACGCATTTTTAAGAGTATATGACTTTACGCGGGATTCTCCTTTTTCATAGTTTACATTACCCTTGATAATGCCATCCATTGCAGTAAGAAGCCCGTTTTTATCATACGTATAGTTTACAGTCTTTCCGTCCGGAGTTGTTACTCCTGTAGTTCTTCCAAGAAGGTCGTAGTCATATTTCATTTCAAGTTCTGTTGTATTCCACTTCATACTGCGGATGTTTCCGTAAGCATCAGACTCATATTTTCCGCTGATCTGGTTATAGGCCACGGTTGCCTTTGTATCACCAGAACTTATGAGGCAGCCCGCTTCGTCATATGCATATGTACGGGTCTCGGACGGACTGTCGGAATATTTATTTTCAGTTTCTAAAATAAAGGCCATTTCTTTATTTAACAAATCTGTCTTTGTATATTCTCTCACAAACTTTGTCTTACGTCCATCAATATATTCAGTTACATTTCCGCGGGCATCATACTTATATAAAAGCTCCCGACCGTCCGGATCTGTCTCCTTTACGAGGCGGCCAAGTCCGTCATATTCATAGCAGCGCAGGTTGTTTTCTCCGTCATTTTCCCAGAGCTTTCTGCCAAGCCCGTCCCAGCCGTATGTCTTTATAATAAGGCCTTCCGTGTCTTCCTTTACGAGACGGTTCATGGAGTCATATTCATATGAAGTAACGTTTCCATTGCGGTCGGTTTTTGTTTTTTCCTTTCCGGAAGGATAGTAGGTAAAGCTGACTGCAGTGTCTGCGCCTTCAATTTTCTCCCCTGTAAGCCTTCCGCTTCCATCATAGCTGCGGATTGTAGTAATACCGTTCGGGTCTTTTGTCTTTATGAGTCTTCCGGCTGCATCATATTCATATGTGGTAACAAGATTACCACGGGTTTCTTTGTCAACCAATCCTGCCTTTGTATATTTATAATCCGTAACAAGTGCATTATCTGAGTCTCCAGTATTATCCGTACGCCTTAGGACATTCCCCTGTGCATCATATTCAATAAGGACATCAGCAGGTGTTTTTGATGTGCTGAAATCAGACCTTTTTTGTGCATGCGGAATCCAGCCTTTGATAAGCCTTCCGAATTTATCGTATTCCATCTGCATGAAATACTCGCCTTTATAGTCTGCACTATTTTCACGCGGGTCAGTAAGCTTTACTAGGTTTCCCTTTACGTCATAATCATAAACGGTTGTTCTGTTTTCTCCATCTGTCTGTTCTGTTACATTTCCTGCCCAGTCATAAGCTTTCTTTACTGTACGTGCATCTGAAGAATCGTTTTCATAACAGATTTTTTCTTCCGTTACATCCCCTCTTTTATTGTATTCATAGGCCTCAACAACTTTTCTACTGTTTTCTTTATCAGGTTCTACAAAAGTTTTCTTTTCCTTCACTCGTCCGAAACTATCCAGCGTATACACTTCTTTCGAAAGAACCTTATCATTTTCAGACCGGCTTATTTCTGTAAGAATACCATCTTTGTCATAACTTCGTTTTTCTATGAGCCCGTCCGGATATGTGACACTTTCAATATTTCCGATATTATTATATTTCGTTACTGTTTTATTGTTATTTTCATCTTTTTCCGCCAGTATTTTTCCATCTCCGTCAAACCAGGCTTCGCCGGTTACCCATTCGCTGTCTTTTATCCAGTTTTCTTTCTTTATAATATTTCCCAGATTGTCTTTATACACCCTTGACTTTTCAAGGCCGCCTTTGCTGACTTCGGTCATATTCAGAGAATCAATGTATGAATATTCTGTAATATGATTATCTGCATCAGTCAGCCTTGTTATACGCCCAAGATTGTCATATTCATAGGCTGAATGAGCCGCCTTTGAAATATCCGTTATATCTTCATAAGAAGGCTCACTCATCTTTATGACTCTGTCATAGCTGTCGTATTCTAAAAGCACTGTAATGTTTTTGTCATCTGCTGTTTTAGAAACCTTTTCAAGACGCCCAAGGTTATCAAAATGATTGATTGTTACGCACCCCAGTTCATCTTTTACCTGAGTCTTAAGGTTTTCATCATCATATACAACTGTGACCGTCGCTTTACCGTCATTCTTTTTTGATAGAGTCAGGCGGCCAAGTACATCATAATCATATTCGCTTACATATCCGTCTGCATCAGTTTCTTTTTTGAGGTTTCCAGTTTTTCTGTCATACACTCTTGTTTCTGTCACTTCCTCAGCTGTGACGGAACTGCTTCCATCTGCTGCTTTTCTGCTTGTCGTAATGGTATAGACGTCAGAGGTTTTCGAGTCGGGGTAGTCATAGCCGTACTGTGTAAGCCTGTTTTCCGGGCTTAAAACTTCTTTCAGCTCGCCGTTTTCATAGGTATATTTCCAGTTGCCTAATCCCGTATTTTTTTCAATAAGTTGACCATAACTGTCATAGGCATAAGTTTCTGTTACGGTATTTGATTTTTCTTCATCTCCAACAAACCCAGAGGCAGTTTTTGTCATCTTCGTAACAAGATTAATTCTGTTGTTTACGGGTTTACTGAACTCACGATGTATTACAATACTGCTTTTTTTCCCGTCTGTTTCATAGACATGACTTTCTTTTGTTATATTTCCATTGTACTCTTCCAGAATCCGATCTTCTTCTTTTTCCTTATCCTTTGTTTCTTCTGTATACTTTTTATAATATTCATACTCATCATGAATAGTATTTCCTTCACCCTTCTTTGTTATTACTTTTGTCATCCTCATAAGGGTGGAATCTATTTCATTATTTACTATCTGTATTGGCGACGATGGTTCACGTATAATCAACGGGGTGGAATCTATTTCATTATTTACTATCTTTATTGGCCCTTCTTTAAAAGTAGTAATAAAACTAGCATATGTAAGTACTTGCTTGTTTTCTTTTTCTTGTTCTCCTGTTTTTTCTTCTCCACCCCAGATTTTTCTAATTGCTTCTGGTGCATTGCTTAAACGATTACGAGTTTTCAATACTGTAGAATAAACAGTTTCAGTTCTTTTCAATCCATCATTCGCCGTTGATTTACTTACATAAAACTGTTTTTCAATGGGACCGCCATACTCAATTATATATTCTGTCGTTCTCAAAGGATTGTCATCCGTATCATTTAAAAACTCTTTCTTTGTTTTCGCAAAAAGCTTACCCTGTGTTACTTCATAAGTACAATCACTTACAGTATCAGTATATGTTAAATCATTCTTTACTTCATAGTCTATTGTTGTTTTACCATATCCTTTTCCACTTATTTCTGTAAGAGCCATTACCTCATAACTCTTTGGTTCACTTTGTTTATAGCCTGATGGTGGATTAAGAAGTTTACTTTTACTTTCGATTGTTTCTTTGCTATATCCATAACACAAGTTTCGTCCTAATATATCTGTAACGTTTATAAGTTTTTCATTATCAACTTTATATTGTATTTTTTCATTTCCTACAGATATTGTGTTTATATTATCATTTACTTTTTCAAATGATATCGTATTTCCCAAAGTATCGGTTATAGTAATTTCGTTATTTTTGTATTCAAAATGAATTTTCTGATTTCCCGTACAGTCTTCAATATCTGTTACTCTTCCGTTGCTATTATATGTTATTTTCTTTCCATCTGACTGATAAAGTGTCGCTCCCCTAAATTTAAAGGATAAATATTCTGCAGGATGAAATGCTGTAAATAACCAAGTAATCAAATCCATTTTCTTCATTTTTAAAAAGAAAAAATCTATTCTTATATCACTATATTCATGGCTTTCCATAAGGATATGATAATTTACTTTTTTTTCGTCATCATCATTTTGTTTGATTTCGCCTTCGTCCAGTTTTTTCATCTGACTCGATGAAAAGCATTGACCTTCCATTCCATATACTACTATACTGTCGCCGTTTATCTTTATATACGGCATGTTTATTTTCCAACCGCTTGCAATATTCCACACTGCTTCACCATCGAGCTGATTTTGTCTTAAGCCTGAATTTATCGATTCCTTATTCTCTTCTTCTTTTTCGGAATCAGAATAAGCCTTTGCAGTTGAGTATACTCTCTGAACTGGAAGTTTCATACCTTCTTTTCCGGGCATTATGTATTCTGTATACTCATATGAAAGTCCGCCATCTTCTCCGGATACCCTTACCCCTGATGGTCCTATCTTTTCGCTATTAAGTTTATACGCACCTTCTCGAATTTCTGCTTCTGTTAAAACAACTTTCTTTGTTGCCTGGATGTTAAACTCTGTAAAATGTCCAGTTCTGAATAATACAGTATGATTTTTTGTATTAATATATGAATCTGGCATTCTCATCCAGCAGCCCCAGATATCATCATAGTAATATGGTGCTATTTCACTGTTAAGATAATGCTCCGGTATAAGGGAAGGCTTATATGATATTTCTATAACTGCAGGAATGGTTAAATCTGCATGGCTTGTAACATATAATTCGCCCGCCTTCTGTCTTACTGCAGTAATCATATATGTGCTTCCGGCAAGAGGATTTTCAGGAACATCTTCCAGATCTTCATCTTTTATTCTGTGTATCTGGATTTTTACTATATCCTCAGCTGCTGCCCCTTTAGGAAGGGTTACTGTCATACCGTCATATTCTACAATAGTATCACTGTCATCAGATATTTCAGAAACGGCAAGGGCTGTTATGGCACTTTTCCATTCAGTCATCTGGCTTTCATTTCCGGCCCTGTCTATTGAACTTATCCGGTATGAATATGACTTTCCGACTTCAACCTCTGTATCTTCAAAGAAGAGCTCTCCATATCCGTAATCTCGCAGAAGTTTTTCGCCATCATTCCACTGCGGATTACGTTCTATCCTGTAACTTCGGGTTCCTTCACGTGCAACAAGTTTTTCATTTACAATACTGTTGTCATCCGGTCCTTTCCATTTTAAGATTATACTGGTATCTGAAGATACGGGCCTTGCGTGTTCCGGCTCTGGTGGCACAGAGGTATCTATATAAAGATCAGCACTTTCTTCCCTGATGTTACCAGCTTTATCTATCGCTCTCACATATAAATATCTTATTCCATCGGCAAGTTTTTCTACAGTCAGAGGACTTTCACATGTTTTCCAGCTTCCTTCATCTATCCTATATTCATAATGATCCACACCGCTTGTAGCATCATATGTCGTAAACATCGTCTGAGGCTGTGTATTATTTGTACAGCCGCTGACATTCATTTCAATCGAAAAATGTTCCGGAGCTGTCGCATCCATACAGAAACTTACAACTGCGTCTTCACTTATATTCCCGCTGCGATCCTGGGCTCTTACTGTATAAGTATAAAAACCATCTTCAAGATAATAATCTTTATATTTTATCTTTCCGTTCCCGCTTTCCCATTCTTCATCATTGAACTGCCACCATAGTTCTCTGTCTTCTTTTCCATCTATGCAGAATTCTGCCTTTCCGCTGTTTATATATTCTCCTTCTGCAGGATGTATTATTTCTATTTCTGGTTGTATACTATCTCTGTTTATCTTAAGATACTTTTCAGCTTTTCTGCCCGTAATATCTTGTGCAGATACAGTTATTGTATTTTCTCCTTCAGTAATCAGAACTGTCTTCCTGTAGGTTCCGTTTTCACTTTCCGTTTCTTCTCCATTAATAAATACTCTGATGCCATCTCCGTTTCCATACCTTCCGCTGATATCTATTTCTTCACTATGCGTAAAGATTTCTCCATACGGAATATCAATCGTTAATAACAGCGGAGTTTTCTTTATTTCATTCAGAAGTTCTTTTGTATCATCAGAAGGATTTACAGAGTATTTCTTCTCTGTAATACAGTTTCCCTCTGCGCATCTTACTGTATGCTTTTCTTTTCCAAGGTAATTTCCATTTATTTCTTTTACAGGCATCCAGAACAGGCAGCCTTCCTGTCTTGGGTTTATAGTCCCGTCTATTGTTATCTTTGATTCCCGACTTCCTTTCCATCCGGCTATGCATGAACTGCCGTCTGCATTCTCGCTGCTCCATATTTCAACGGCACAGCCTTTATCTTCCAGTGGACTTCCGTATATCTCTGCTTCATCAATTTCAAACTCGCAGTCTGATATTATGTTTAAGACGCTGCATTCTTTTCCTTTCAGATCTACTTTCCACTCTCCTTTTCCTTCGTTCTGAAGTTCAGTATATTCGTAACTGCCGTATCTGCCGCCTCCCCTTATTCTTAGTCCGCTTCCGTTATGTGTGTAAACAATAACTCTTTCAATTTCATATTTTCTGTCGAGTGTTATTGTCTTTTCATATTCCTTTACGTCAGCTCCTCCCCTGTATCCCTTATATCTGTCGCTGTAATGGTTTTGAGTAATAATCCTTCCCTTGTTCTGGACATTCTCACGTACAAATATATTCTTAAGCTTATTGTTTCCTGTCTGCATTTTCAGAAACTGGAATCCATTTCTTTTGTCCTCATTCTTTATGTTTACTCTGTATACATTTTCTTTATCTGATTTAAACTCTGCATTCTGTAATGTATACTCATTACCGTTTAAATAGACTGTAACGGCTTCCTTACCGCCGCCTTCCGTTATAAGCTCCAGTTCCGTACAGCCTTCCGCTCTTTCTATTGTTGCAGTATATTCATTTTTTTCAGATGCTTTGGTAAAAAGAATATTTCTTACATCATTTTTCCTCTCACCTTCACCCCATACTTCTATCTGATTAATGAATTTTGCATTCTCCCATCCGCCCGGAAATGTAATTCTTATTCTCTCTGTCTCAAGTGTATTCTTTGTTTCAAGACGGTTCCAGCCTTTTTTGCTGCTGTTTTTGAGTTCCTTCTTACCTTTCCAGCTTTCACCATCCCAGAACTCAAATGCTATGTCTCTCCATCCCTCATCACAATATACTTTTATAAAATCAACTCTGTATTTTCCATCCAGTTCCCATATAATCTCTCCATCCTTTCCAGGATTTCCGTTATAGGGTGCAAATATTCCGCTTTTATATTCTTTTGTCTGCTGGATTTCATACGGTACATACCATAAAGGTTCATACCAGGTCTCTTTTATATAACCATCCCATAATCGAGACGGCTTAAGGTTTATGTATTCTTTCTGATTAAAACTGTAGCTTTCGGGCTCGATTTTTCCCCACTTTCTGCTGTTATCTTTTTTCTGAAGTTCTATTTCATAAATTCTGTCAGTCCCAGGCTCTGCACTGGTAAACTGCACGAGTATTTTCTTACTTTTTCTCTGTTCTTCCGTAAACTCAATTTCTGTCTTTCCGTTTACAGGTCCTTGAATCATTCCGTTTTCAAACGGTATCCAGACCCCGTTTTTCTCATAACAAAAACAGATTTTACTGCCCACACATAAATCTACCTTTACAGAAGCGCCCTTTATGTCCTCTTCATTTTCTTTATATTGTTCAGCCCATACAAGAACCTCTCCTTCCTGAGCTGTCCAGTATGTCTGTTCATCTCTGTCAAATGCGTATCTTGCTGGATTATATAATTCTGTTCCTGAACTTTCCCTTATTCCTTCGTTTCTTTTATCACCCCAGCTGCCTTTTTTAATAACTGCAGCCCCGGCTATCGCTGTAAATACAGCTGTAAGTAATAAAACTGTTATGTCCTTTTTTTTATTTTTTAAATTCATCACTTTTTTTATTCCCCAAGTTTGCCATTTATTTCATCAATGCTCAAAACACTGTTTTCTGCGCTGTACCAGTTTTCGGTATTATCTTTTATGACACAGTCCCTTATATTCACACTGCTACCATCTTCTTCCTTTATTCCGTACTCAACACTGCCACTTACTTCTATTCCTTCGGCCTCAACCTCACCAAGAATATGTATTCCAGTTCCGTTCCCTTTCAGGCCGCTGTCTTTGATTTCTGCCTTTCCTCCTGCGTCTACCGCAATACCTCTCAAGCCTCCGCTTATTTCTGTATCTTTTATAAAAGCTTCTCCCCCTTCATTTACCTCTATTCCCTTCCAGTACAGAAATCTTCTTCCTTCTGTTTCCGTCTCCTTTTTCAGCCCGTCTTCTGTATTTATTCCGGCTGCTATTTCTACACTACCTGTTCCGTTATCTGTTTTCAGTTTCCCTCTTATTTCAAGACAGCCCATGTAATTTTCATCTTCAGCTCCTGCACAAAGTATTTCTATCTCTTCATTCCTATATGGATTTCCTATAATCAGAGTCTGTCCTGCATTTACTTCTATCTTTCCGAGTACCTCATGGTTTCCCCACCATACTTCATTTCCATACAGAGCACCGGTTTTCGTATCTGTTATATGTACCGGTATTACCACTTCTTTATTCTGGCAATTTATTATAAGTTCATATTCTGATGTATCACCAGTTCTGTTGTCTTTCTGCGGCCAGCGATGTTCAACCTTCTTTCCGATGCCTTTACCTCCATCTCCATAACTCCATTGAGCATCTTCTACATTTCCGATTAGTTCAAGTCCAACAGTCTGATACGGAGTGGCTGTTATTCCGTTCGCATTGTACTGGGCTTCATCACATACTTTAAGTATAAAATCTCCGAAACCAGAAGGCTCTGCTTTAAGATATATTCTTCCGCTTTCACCAGTCTTTTCGTTTCCGCTGTAGCCTTCCTTTACCCTCAGGTACAGGCAAGTTTCCCTGTTATAGGCAAGATATTCCGGCTGTCTGAAGCTTATCCATTTTCCTTGTGCATACCTTTCTCCGTATCCGTCATACCTTGCTTTTCCGCATGTCCCCCTCTGTATGAATCCGGGTCTTGCAAGGCTCAGACTTTCTTCCGCCCCTTTTATCGCTATCATCTGTCTAAGTTCAACCTCATACGGTTCACTGTCTGCGTCTTCTATGGATATGTGAATCTTTACTGCACCGTCGGCTGCAAGCCTTATGCCCTCTGTTCCGTCTGTAAACTTTCCTTCCGTAAAATCTACTTCCTTTTCCTCGTCTCTTCCTTCTATCTTTATCCTTACCTTTCCAGGATTATTCTCAGTTACTGTTCTTTTCTCTTCACTTTCTTCCCAGATTCCTTTCTTGTTCTCAAGGCAGTCCCTGAGCTGCCATCTTATTTTATATCCCGTTTCCTTGTGCCCGAAACCGCTTTCTGTCAGAAGTCTGTCTTTATATATTCCGTTTTTTATCTCATCACGATTTATATCCTTCTCAGTGGTTACTGCCCGCCAGCTACCTCTCGATTCTTCTTCAAAGTATCTTGTAAAGTTTTCTTCCGTTACTTCGTTTCCGTCTATGTATATTGTCCGTTTCAGCTTAAGACCTGTATAGTACGCTTCGTTACCGCTGTAATTTTTTAATTTAAGTTCTGTTACAGTATTTTTATCTTCAATATATGTCTTTTCGGTCTGAACCTCTATTTTCGGAGGAAGGTATATTTTTTTGTGTGTTGATTCATCAGAATTTCCAGCATTATCTTTTGCAATGACTTTTAATTCATATACTTGCAATTCTGTTCTGTTTATATTCTCAAATATTGCATTTATTATTTTTTTATTTTCTTCATTTGTAGATTCACCTTGTTTTATAATTACATCATTATTTTTTATATATACATCATTACTTAAACCTGAATAACTTAATTTTGAGCTGTCATCATCTTTTACGTCAGACGATGCCGTTATTGCTGTTATAAGTCTTTCATTCTTTGTATATTGTAATGCAATTTGTGTTATTACAGGTTTTGTATTATCAAGTTTTATTGTTTTTATTTCAGAATTTCCGGCATTATCTTTTACATCAACCGTATAAATTCCGTTCTTTTCTATTTTATAAGGATTGATTACATATTTTTCATCTATTTTAACAGGCTTGAATTCGACATCATTTATTGTAAGACTTTCAATTCCGGACGTTTCATCTTCGACTGTTATTGTTAATTCTTTACTGTTATACCATCCGTTGCTTTCAGTAGGAATTTTATCATTTTCATCTGTTATTTTTAATATTGGAACAGTATTATCTATTTTTATAGTTTTTTGTGTTATATTTCCAACTCCGTCTTCAGCTGTTATTGTATATACACCATCATTTTTTTTATCATTTTTTATGGTAAGCTCAGTTCCGTTTCGATTCTCTTTGTTTTCAGGACCATTTATCATCAGCCTCATAATTCCTGTTTCATTGTCTACTGCTGATACACTAAGTATTCCATTCGTTTTAATCCATTCGTTTTCTTTTATTTCTGGACTAAAAATAATTTTTGGATTTACTTCATCTATTTTTATTCGAACTTCAAAGATCAGTTCTTCGGAACTAACCGAATTTTCTTCAGTAATAATATATAATTCAATTGTTGTATCTTTTGTTAATTCTAATGAATTATTATTCAAAGCTTTTTTTTCACCATCTTTGTCAAATATTCTTAACTCTGTTTTTTTGTTCCCACCAGAACTCCAGCTTTCACCAGAAGAGCCACCACCGCCACCATAAGATATTTTACCAGGTGTATAATCAATAGTTATTGAATCATTTAGTTTTGCATACAAAGTATTTGAGCCATCTACTTCACGAATTAAGGCATTAGTAAACTTAATTTTTAAATACCAAGGAGATTCCATTTTTTCTGAAATTGAAAATAATTCTCCACTAAAATGCGGAATACAGTTATATCCTCCTACAGTACATATTTCATCAACGATTATAATATCTTTAGAAACAACAATTTCGCTTGAAACTGAATCATTAGAATTTTCAATTTTAGTTATAGTTATATGATATTTTTTATTTTGTTTTGCAGTATATGTTTTGTTAAAAGCTTCTCCTGCTTTTGCCTGTTCCTTTTCTCCTGATTCATTTATGATTTCCAGATATGTATCAATATACGCAAATCCATTCCGTCCTCCATTTCCGGCTTTTGCATACATATAATCAATAGTGAATTCTGAGTCTTTAAGAATAAAACAAATATCATGAAAATATATTCCAGTTTTATCATCCTTACAGGAAATTTCTAATGAACAGTCTTTTGTGTCATAATAACTGGAGGTAAATTGAAATGATTCCTTAAATAAACTTTTGGAATATATAGAATTAATGAATATTATTATAAAAATAAGAAGAGAGAAACTTTTTTTCATTATTAAATCCTAACTTTTAAATATATGTAATAATATAATGAATTCGTCTTGCAGTCAAATTAATAAAAAGTTATTACCATATGACAACTAAAACAAAAATTTGCTATATTCAAAAAAGTCGTACTATAATAGAAGTACTATGAAAGATATTTTAATTATTCGCGAAGAAAATAACTTTGACAAACCTACTTTTGAATATCTGAAGAATAAATATGTTACCTCTATAAT
>JAEEGL015454729.1_pt1 | contig 14458 bp, 14 predicted proteins | sample 9134231 | NCBI WGS metagenome assembly JAEEGL01 (sample SAMN16246548, study PRJNA631951) | gut metagenome | biome: gut microbiome; feature: rumen; material: fiber-attached | host: Bos | place: Iran: Karaj | collected 2018-10
GGATAACTTTGCTATGGGTAATGCTCCGATAGTTATCGGTGTATTCGTACTTGGAGGTATAGAACTTTTCTTCATCGGTCTATTGGGCGAGTATATCATGAGTATCAATAACAGAGTGATGAAGAGGCCATTGGTAATAGAAGAAGAACGGATAAATTTTAATGAAGATGTAATAACTATTAAAGAAGAAGCAAATGAAGAGTAAGTATTAAAGAGGGGGGACGTAAATTATGATGAATATCTTATACCAGTTTAACGAGAAATATGTCCCCTATGCCGGGGTATCCATAACTTCACTCTTGGAAAATAATAAAAGCTGTGAAAATATCACTATATATCTTTTAGGCGAAAACATCTCAGAAGAAAGCAAGAATATACTTCTTAAGCAGATAGAAATATATGGGCAGCAGGGAGTATTTATAGATGCTGGGGAAGTAATTAAAAAAATGCAGGCTATAGGGTTAAATGGATACAGAGATTCGTATGCCACGAACATAAAGATGTTTATAAACCACTACATACCGGAGGCTGTAAAAAGGCTGCTTTATATCGATTGCGATACTATAGTTACCGGGAATCTATCTAAACTCTTTGAAATGGATCTTAATGATAAACCTATCGGTATGGTACTGGATTCTATGTGTTTAAGACATAAACAAGCAGTAGGATTTTCAAAAAAAGATCTCTATTTTAATGGCGGAGTAATACTCTTTGATACCCAAAAGTGGCGTGAACAACGGTGTGAAGAAAGAATAACTGATCATATACAGAATGTGCGAGCCCATTATATGGCTCCGGATCAGGATATATTAAATATAGTCCTTAAGAGACAGATAAAAGTGCTTGATATTATATATAATTTCCAGCCATTTCATATGGTATATACATATGAGCAGTATATGAGATTCTTCGGACAGCCAAGGTATTATAGCGAAACGCGACTGAAAAATGCGACGGATAAAGTGGCTATATACCATACATTCAGATATCTTGGGGAGTTCCCTTGGCATAAGGATAGCCTGCATCCAGCAACATCTTTGTTTGATAAATATCTGGCAAAGTCATTTTGGAGCGACTATAAAAAAACTGAAACTGAGAAGAATGACATGGTATTTCGTATAGAGAGATCATTATACAGGATGCTGCCTAAGCCTGTTTTTATAGTAGTGTTTAAGATATGCTATGAGATTTTTATGTGGAAATCAAATAGGGATTCTTTGAAGAATCAGAATAATTCAAGAATGTGAATAATTGGTTTAAGCTAGGCTGTAAAGTCTATATTTGGGGGAGCAATGAATAATAATGATTTGACTGACAGATCAACCGTTAGGATATATGTCATAGGACATAAGTTATTTGATTTACCGGTACAGGATAGACTATATCAACCGCTACTCGTTGGCTGCAAGGTAGAAGATAACAGTATCCCTGAAGGATGGTTGAGTGATACAGAAGGTAGTTCTATAAGTGAAAAGAATCCTTTATACAATGAGTTGACCGGATTATACTGGATATGGAAAAATACTGATGAGGATATAGTGGGAATTTGTCATTATCGGAGGTATTTCACAACAAATGTGGGGAAGGTAAAAAATCTCTTGCTAAAGAAGAAAGATATTCTAATTTCTGAAGAGGGTATAATAAAGAAACTTGAAAGAGCAGACATTATACTACATAATAAGACTTTTTTTAAAAAAAGTAATGTTTCGCAGGCAGTAGCTGCTGATAAGGAAGAACTGATAAACTTAAACAAAATTCATCCGTTAGCTATAAAGATGGTTAGTAACATAATTAATGAAAAATGTCCTGAATACTGTCCGGCATTTAGAAGAGTTATGAATAGTAAAAGTGCTCATTTATTGAACATGTTTATAAGCAGGCGAAAAGTGCTAAATGACTATTGTGAATGGTTGTTTCCTATTTTGTTCAAAATTGAAACGGAACTAAACGCAGAACAAAGAATAAAACATAAAGACCGAATGATTGGGATGATAGCAGAAAGACTTTTGGATGTATGGGTTGTAAAGAATAGACTTAAGGTAAAGGAATGCTTTACGATCAACACTGAAAGACTTGATTGGAAGATGTGGTAAAACAAGGATATATTCTTACTTTTTGACTTTTATATTGAAATGGAAAGGTTGATGATATGGGGTTGATTCTTTCAGTTTGGGAAAAATTATTTGTGTCCGGAAGATACAAAAGAAAACAATACGAGAAAAATGCAGTATATCATCAAGACCGTTCTATAAGAACATTGTGTTCAATGGTTCTGTCTCAGTTAAAAGCTGATTATGATGCAAAGATTAGTTTGAAGTCGAATGATATTTTTGGTGGCGGCTTAAGATATCCTGTTAAACAGATCTATAACTTAATAGATGAATGTGAAATCGTTTCTTTTGATGTCTTTGATACAATGATATTTAGACCTGTAGCAAGACCTACCGATATTTTTTGGTTTTTAGAATTTGATAATCATATATTTGATTTTAAGAGACTTAGGATACAAGCAGAAATATTAGCCAGAAAATATACGAATAAACCTAATGCAGAGATAAATCTTAGAGATATATACACCCAATTTGATAAACTCCACTCTTGTTCAATTGACCAAATGGTTAAAGCAGAGGAAGATATCGAGAAGAAACTGGCTTTTGCAAATCCGTTTATTTTGGAAATATATAAATATGCTAAACTTAAGAATAAAAAGATTATAGCAGTTTCGGACATGTATATATCTTCGGATGTGATTAAAAGCATTCTTGAAAGCAGTCATTATTATGTAGATGATATTTTTGTTTCGTGTGATATAGGCTGCAATAAAAGAGACTCAGCTTTACAGAAATATGTATCCGATAAAATGGGTAGTAGAAAAGTAGTACATATCGGTGACAACTTAAAAAACGATATCAAAGCTTCAGAGAAGGTAGGATGGAAGACATTTCATATCAAGAATATAAATATTCTTGGGCATAAGGAACGTGCATTTATTGATGATACATTTGAAGGGTCATTATATGCTGGAATAATTAATAGTGCTCTTTATTCAGGATGTTTTGGAAAAAAATCACCTCAGTACATGTATGGGTATTTATATGGAGGATTATTGACACTTGGTTTCTGTCAGTGGTTACAAGAATTAAAAAGAAACACAAATGCAGATCATATTATATTCCTTGGACGGGATTGTAAGGTTATAAAAGAGATATATGACAGAATGTATAACTCTAACGAGGACTCATATATGGAAATATCTCGGACGGCTATTTTACCGATCTTAGCTGATGTTGCTTATGACAATTTCTTATTGGAGGCTTTTGAAAGGCGTATTAATTCCGGAAAAACCATATCGGAAGCATTTGAAAGTGTTGGTATAAAGGTTGATATAAATGTTTTGTTTGAAGGGAAAATAGGTGCGGATGATTTACTAGATAGAGGTATGTATGGCAGATTCAAGCAGTTAATGTATGAAAAAAGAGATGATATTATTCTTGCATACAAGGAAAAGTATTCTATTTTGAAAGAGTTTTTAGATTCATATTTTAAAGATAAAGAAAAAGTGATAGTAGTTGATCTTGGATGGAGAGGAAGCACTATACTGTATTTAAGAGATTATTTAAAGAAAAAAGCCTATGATATTGAGGTTGGGGGAGCAATGATGGGTATGGCGGATACAGAGTCGTCGTATGTATCTTCTGCATCAAAGGATATGAATAACTATCTTTTCTCACCATTAGATAAGAAACGGGCATGTGTGAAAAATAAAGAAATATGTTACGATAATAGTAGATTCATGTTTGAATACATGTACACTTCAACAGATAATTCTGTGATTGGTTATGTGAAATCAGATGATATAATCATTCCTGTAAGGGAGAAAAAAAATACGTCTAAAAATATTAGGTATATTAAGTCAGTTCATAAAGGAATAATTGACTTTGTACAAAGATACAAAAAACTTACCGGAGAGTATGCCTCGAGACTGTTTATTGATCAAAGCCTTGTGAATGAATTGATAGGTCATTGCCTAGAGAAGAACAGCATAGAAGAGTTGTTTTCCGGATTTGAAGAAAGTGCAGATACGACACATGGGTACTAATGGAGATTTCTATAATGAATGATATGGATATTGATAACCATTTCTTAAAAAAGAAATTGAAAGTTCTATATATAGCGGACTGCTGTGAAAGATATGGGGCAACAGAATCAATGCTGCAGATGATTAGTTGTTTGAATGATAAAGGGTATATAGAGCCTGTAATTGCAGTCAGCAATAAAGATAGATTATATAATTGGTCTAAGAAAAATGGATATGAAGTAATTGTGACAGGACATAAAGCATTCCTTTATGATTTAGGAACAACTTTTTTGTCTTGTGTCTTTAATTTGTTCTATCTACCAAAAAGGTTTTTGGAGTACAAAAACGGGAATGAAAAAGCAATAAATATATTGGATAATTACTTGAAAACTAAGGAAATTGATATTATTCATACCAATGTAAACAGAAATGATATTGGAATATTAATCGCAAAAAAATATAATATCCCACATATTTTTCATATTAGAGAGTTCCCGCCAGGAGATCATTTTAATTTATTAACTTTTAACAAAAACTATATAGATGAGATTAATAATGGTTCGGATTTAATAGTTGCTATTTCTAAAAGTGTAACTAAAAGCTGGATAAAAAGAGGAATAGATAAATCTAAAATAGTCGATATATGGGATGGTATAGTAGAAGGGCATAAAATAAGAAAACAAGCTATATTGACAAATGATAATATTAGATTTGTAATGATGGGAGCAATATGTAAAGAAAAAGGCTTTATTCAGCTTATTAAAGCTATTAGTATTATGCCGACTCATATAAAGAAAAAAATAAGTTTGGATATATATGGCAATGGGATGATATATATGCATTTTCTGAATTTTTTTTGTAAAATAAAAGGATTAGATAAAATAATAAAGTTTAAGGGATATAAGGAAAATGTATCAGAAGTTCTGATAGATTATGATATTGGTGTAGTTTGTTCAAAAAAAGAAGGGTTGGGAAGAGCTGCTGTCGAGTATATGAATTCGGGATGTCTTGTGATCGCAAGCAATACCGGGGCCAATTCTGAGATAATATGTGATAATGTAACAGGGTTATTGTATAAATATGGTGACCACTGTGATCTTAAAAACCATATTCTATCAATTTTTCAAAACCGAAAAAAATATCGTCTGATAGCAGAAAAAGGAAAAGTTTTTTCTGAGACATATTTTCAAATTCAGGAATATGGGGAAAAGATCTATAGATTATACAATGATATATTATAAGAAAAATAAGATAGAAAAATATAATAAGTTTAGTATATGATTTTTATGGAAAAGGAGAACGTATAAATGATTTCTGTGGTTCTTCCAACATATAATCGCGCAGATAGAATAAAACTATCAATTGAAAGCGTATTAAAACAATCGGTTAAAGATATCGAATTAATTGTTGTTGATGATGGTTCAACTGATAACACTGAGGATATTGTCGAAGGTATAGTAGATCAGAGAATTAAATATATAAAGCTTTCTCAAAATAAGGGTGCATGTGCTGCAAGGAATATAGGGATTGAAGCTGCAAAAGGAGAATTTATAGCATTTCAAGATAGTGATGAAAACTGGTATAAGAACAAACTTGAGATTGAACTGAAAGCTTTGAAGGAAAAAAAGGCAGATGTTGTTTTCTGTAAGCTAAAATTGAGCCGTGAAGGGTATGCTGATGAGGTAATACCGCATGGGTATGCAGAAGGTTTCATTAAATCATATAAGGATGTTTTTGGAATAGCAACGCAAACATTGTTAGGAAAAGCCGAGATATTCAAGGCAAATAGGTTTGATACACATTTTCAAAGATTTCAAGATTTGGAGATTGTCTTAAGACTATCTTGTTTGGGTTATAAGATTTATTGTTGTGATACTGCACTTATGGATACTTATTATGAAACAGATATGCAAACTATAAGCGGTAATCCGCGAAAACTATTAAGTGCTTGCATTATGTTGAATAAGAAATATCCTAAATTGTATATGTCATATTATGAAACATGTCGAAAGATAGCACATTTATTACTTGATCAATCGTATAGAAAAGAATTAAATAAAAAAGAAAAGAAAAGAATGCGTAAATTAGCATTAATAATTTGTCCGGGGATGAAGACGCGAATAAAGTATTATCTGGCAATAACAGGAGTTTTTCAAAAGGTGTATAGATTTATAAATAAGATGAGTTGATATATTACTTTACATATAGAATGAAAGGCTGTGTTGATGGGTTCAAATATATATAAAGTGTCAGTGGTGGTTCCTATTTATAATGTTGAGAATTATTTGAAGGAATGCTTAGATAGTCTTGTTTTTCAGACATTGGAGAACTTCGAGGTAATCTTGGTCAATGATGGATCCACGGACCGTTCTTATGAGATTGCTTTAGATTATAGCCGAAAATACAATAATTTTAAACTTGTTTCACAGAAGAATAGTGGATTGAGTTCCGCAAGAAATACCGGGATTTCTTTGGCTAAAGGGGAATATTTATATTTTTTAGATAGCGATGATTATTTAGAAAAAAATACCTTGGAGATTTTATATAATACTTCGAAAAAAAACAACTTGGATGTATTAAAATTTTCGGCTTTTACATTTCATGACAAAGAAAAGGATTTTAAGTGGGATCACATAGACGGATATCGTTATTCCGGAATCTATCGTAAAATATATGATGGTAATCATTTGTTTTTAAAAACAGAAACAAATGGGGATCATTATGCCAGCAGTTGTCTTATGCTTTTAAGAAGGCAACTGATTGTTGATAGAGACCTTAGATATATAGAAGGAATTGTCAACGAAGATGAATTTTTTTACTTTGAACTTATGCTGGTAGCCAATAGAGTGGCTATTTTGAATAGACCTTTATATTTTAGAAGGTACCGAAAAGGTTCCATTATGCAGACAGATGATTATCTGAATAAAAATAGATCCCTTTGTATCGGGATTCAAAAGATAAATGATATTATTCATCAGTATTCTGTGTCGAACCATGCAATGTATCAAATTGAAATTAGCCTTTTGATTAATGCAATGATTAATAATTGGGAGAAGATGCCCCCTGATGAACAGAATTCGGATGAGTGTAAAGAAATAATCAAACGGGTAGACCCTTTCGCTAAGAAGTGCAGATATGGGAACGAATTTAGGGTATGGCTTTTCTTTCGTGGTTTGAAGATGTATAAAATGGAAAGGTATTTAATGAAGCATATTAAAGGCATCTTTGAGATAGTTAAAATGAAATTTGTAGACGATCATATCTTTTGATGTGTAAGGTGAAGGAATATCTAATGAGTGAAAATAGACAATTGGCGAAAAATTTATTGTGGAGCTTAATTGCTACAACGCTTAGTTATATTGTAAGTTTTATATTAACTCCTTACATTACAAAGACACTTGGAATGGATGCATATGGATTTATTACTTTGTCAACCACATGCACTTCTTATATAGATGTTATTACGGTTGCTCTAAGTGCGTTTGTTACTAGGTATATAGCAATAGAATATCACAATGGAAGGTTGGAAAAAGCCCAGTCATATTTTAATTCTGTATTTGTTGCTTATATGGTACTTCTTTCCATAATGAGCATCCTGGTAATCATTGCAGTAGTTAATATTGATTCTTTATTATATGTTCCGGATGAACTGCTGGCTGATGTAAAAATATTATTTTTGATGGTATATGTAAATTACTGCATTAATATTTTGGGGTCGCTTTTTAATTCACTTATTTTTATCAAAAATAAGGTTGATATTTCATCTAGAAATAAGGGAATGTCAACTATCCTTTATGCATTTTTGATAATTGGAGCGATGCTATCTATAGGGCTAAAGGTGTATTCAATTGCAATTGCTCATATGTGTAGTGCGATATTATACTTTATAGCTAACGTTTACTCATCAAAAAAAGTAATGCCAGAGATGATAATAAATATTAAACTCTATTCAAGAAGCAGTCTATTTGATGTTATATCATCTGGTATATGGAATTCGTTAAATAACATAGGAGCTATACTGAACAACGGGCTTGATTTAGTTGTTACTAATAGAATGCTTAATAACACTATAATGGGGCAGGTGTCAGTAGGTAAGCAATTATCAAATATTTTTAACGCAATTTCTCAGATGGTTTGTCAAGTGTTTCAACCCAAACAACTTGAGTATTACTCGAAAGGGGATACAGATAACCTCATCGATAGTCTTGTCAAATCCATTAAAACCAGCGGTTTAATTGGTTGTACTATTTATGGATCCTATGTTTTGGTTGGAAAGCAATTTTTACAATTGTGGATTGGAGACAATTATGAATATATTTATTTGTTAGGACTTATTGCCCTTGGTGGTGATATTATGCAAATTTCAAACAGACCGTTATTTTATGTATTCACTTTGACAAACAAACTGAAAATAAATTGTTGGATAACACTTTTAACTGGTCTATTAAACTTTTCGTTTATGTTTGTACTATTAATTATTACAGAATGGGGTGGATATGTAGTTGTAGGATCTACTGTAGTGGCTTATGTGTTAACTATATGGTGTATATCTCTACAGGCAAAACGATATCTGAAACTTAGAAGAAATCCGTTTAATCATTTCATCATCAAGAACTATATTGTTACGCTTATACTTATAGGGGTTGGTTTGTTATTTAGTAAATGTATTATAGTCAAAGGATGGATTTCGTTGATTTTATTTGCTGTGCTTTCCGGTATAGTTACATTTAGTATATGCCTTATTATTATTTTAAATAAAAATGAGCGGAATATCCTATTCAATAGAATATTGACTAATTTAAGAAAAATGAAAGGGATGACTAATGATTAGTTATTATACACTATTAAAAGTTTTGTATAAACCATTTGTTTTCTTTTTAAATAAGATTAAGAATAAACGTCCATATATAATAAGTTCTGTTTTTGATGATATAATGGAGAAAATAGATAATAGAGGTAATATAGTTTACTATGGTCAGATTCCTAGAGAATCCATATTGTTTTCATCGTTTAACAATCAGCAGACTGCACAAGTAGGTATAATTCTTCAAGGACAAGTAGAGTATAAGAATGATTTTACATTGGAGACTTTGAAATTATATCGTCGGCAGTATCCTGATATTAAAATCGTTCTTTCAACATGGGAAAACGAGGTCACAGACAGCTTTAGAGAAGAGTCTTCTAGATTAAACATTAAAATAATAGAGTCGGCGTTACCTGAAAATCAAGGATTTTGGCATGTGAATTGTCAGATTATGAATTCTCATATTGGAACAGTTTTTTTTGAATCTGATGAAGATGTACATTATTTATTGAAAACGCGTACGGATCAAAGAATATATAAACCAAACTTTATAGACTATTTGTTAAATACGTACCAAATATATTCAAAGAATGAAAAGAGGATACTCTTACTTGATTCCAGTTATTTATATATTCCTTTCTATCTTTGTGATTACTTAGCTTTTGGGGATAAACAGGAGATTATTCATTTGTATAGTATTCCTCACGAAAATGGTGAATGTGACAAGTTTAAAGCTAATATTCAAGTTAATAGGGAATTTATTACAGAAGAAAGGCAATCTGAAAAACTTGATTTTTCTAGTTTTAATTCATTAAAGAGGGCTGATGTGTATAATCATTTGGAAAACTTGTTTGTCCCGGAAGTTTATATAGCATTTAGCTTTTATAAGAAGTTTGTTTTTCCAGGAACACTCTATACAGATACAGATATTTTTGAAAAGTATTGGTCGTTTATAAAAAGTAAGACTATAATCATTGACGAACGAGATTTATTAATGTATTGGCCTAAGTATAAATATCGTGGGCATAATGATGTTAATTGTTACTTTTACGGACATGGTTTGAATCATGCCCGATGGCTTGATTTGTATATGAACTATAAAGGGGAAATGTCATGAATCTTACTGTGCTTGCACATAGGGGATATTGGAATGCAACAATCACAAAAAACTCTCCGGCAGCGTTACGTAATGCGTTAAAAAAAGGATATGGCTTTGAATCAGATGTAAGAGATTACAATGAACGTATGGTTATTTCTCATGACATTGCCAATTCTTTATGTATGGATGCTGAAGATGTTTTTAGATGGCTTCATGAATTTGATGATTGTTTTACTTTTGCTATCAATATAAAAGCAGATGGATTAAAAGAAATTCTTAAAGAATATCTTCATAAGTATTCAATAACTAATTATTTCTTGTTTGATATGTCTGTTCCTCAAATGATTGAATTTCGCGAGATAGGATTACGCTTTTTTACACGGCAAAGTGAAGTGGAGCAAGTGCCCATCATGTATGAAGATGCTGCGGGAGTATGGATTGATGGATTTTGGTCAACAGATTGGATTACAGAAGAACTACTGAAGGGCCATTTAAAAGCAGGGAAAGATGTTTGCCTTGTATCTCCTGATTTGCATGGAGATAAAGATTATAAAGCATTTTGGGAAAGAATAAAAAAATATAAATTGGATTTCGGAAAGATTATGTTATGTACTGATTATCCTGATGATGCAAAGGAGTATTTCAATGGGACAAATTAAGGCTATTTTATTTGATATGGATGGGGTGCTTATTGATGCTAAAGAATGGCATTATGAAGCACTCAACAAGGCACTGGGTCTTTTTGGGATAGAAATAAGTAGATATGACCACCTTAACACGTTTGATGGGCTGCCTACTAAGGTTAAACTACAGATGTTAAGTAAGCAGTATTACTTGCCAGAGGAGCTTCACAGTTTTATAAATCAGGTAAAACAGTCTTATACCATCAATCTGGTACATGAAAAATGTCACCCTATGTTTCAACATGAGTATGCTCTTTCGAAACTTCATAATCAAGGTTATAAAATTGCTGTGTGCTCAAATTCCGTGCGTTCTACCATTGAATTAATGATGGAAAAATCTGGACTATTGCCTTACATTGATCTTATTGTTTCCAACGAAGATGTTAAAAAAGCAAAGCCGGACCCAGAGATGTACATAACAACGATAAATAAATTCGGTTTAAAACCAGAGAATTGTATTGTTGTAGAGGACAATCTGAATGGTATTCAGGCAGGTAGAGCTAGTGGGGCTGCTGTGCTGGAAGTGGCAAATGTTTATGATGTTAATTATGAGAACATTATGGGAATGATTAGGGATTATGAGGGAGAGATGTGAAGATGATTAATGTTTTACTGCCTGCTATGGGAGCATCAACTTTTTTTAAGGATAGTTATTTCCCTAAGCCGATGTATGAAATAAAAGGAAAAACAATGTTGGAGCTAGTTATAGAAGACTATACAGGGTTAGACTTAAAAAATTATATTTTTGTATTTTCTGATGAAGATTGCAGGAAATTTCATATTGATGCTTCGGCTAGAATTCTCGCTTCGGCGACTAAAGTAATTAAACTTAAAAACCAAACTGCCGGGGCATTATGTACATGTCTTATGGCTATCGAATATATTAATGATGACACGGAGTTGATCATTGCGAATAGCGATCAAATAATAGATATTGATTATAGAAATGTGATTGCTTATTTTCATGAACAACATGCAGACGCAGGAGTGATAACATTTCCTAATATTCATCCTAGGTGGAGTTATGCAAGAAAACAAGGAAATGAGGTAGTTGAGGTAGCAGAGAAGAGACCTTTATCCCAAAATGCTATAGCGGGTTTCTATTATTACAGAAAAGGTTCTGATTTTGTTGAGGCAGCAAAAAAGGCAATTTTAAAACAAAACAATTTGGATGGGTGTTATTATATTTCGGCATCAATAAATGAACTTATCCTAATGAATAAAAAGATATGCTTTTATGATATAAACAAGGAGCAGTACAAATCATTTTATTCACCAGCAAAAATTAAGGAGTTCGAAGAGGATGAGAGTAGAAAAATTAAGTAATATGACGAAAGGTTGGTTCATAGGAAATTTTGACCCAAGTATATTAAAAACCAATGAATGCGAAATTGGGATAAAGTCTTATGTCGCCGGTGATTATGAGAAGAAGCATTATCATAAGGTGGCAACAGAATATACCGTTGTGGTTAAAGGAAAAGTTAGAATGTTTGATCAGGAGTTTGAAGAAGGAGATATAATAATCACGGAGCCTTATGAGGCAACAGATTTTACAGCATTGACAGATGTAATGAATGTCGTTGTAAAGATACCGGGAGTTAATAATGACAAATATGATGTGGAGGGTTGAGAGATGCTGAATATTGTATTACCTATAGCTGGGCGTGGAAGTAGATTTGCCGATGCAGGATATGCTTTGCCCAAACCTCTGATCCCAATACATGGATATCCTATGATACAGATTGTAACTGAAAATTTAAGACCTAAGTGCGAACATAGATTTATTTATATTGTTCAGCAGGAACATGTTGAGAAATATCAAATAGATGAAAGATTAAAAGAATATACGGGAGAGGATAATACGGTAGTAATTCCTATTGATTATATGACTGAAGGTCAGGTATGTTCAGTTCTAGTGGCTAAAGATTATATCGATAATGATGATCCGCTTATGTCTGCCAATGCAGATCAATGGATCGATTTTGATATCAATATGTATCTTAGGTATATGTCTGACAGAGAACTGGATGGTCTTATTATGACGATGAAGTCATCTGATCCAAAGTGGTCTTTTGCAAAATTAGATAATAATGGGTATGTCACACAAACAGCCGAAAAAAATCCGATTTCTGATAATGCTACTGTTGGGATATATAACTTTAAACATGGATCTGATTTGGTAAGTGCTGCTAAGCAAATGATTAGTGAAGATGTACGAGTAAACAATGAGTTTTATACATGTCCATGTTATAACTACTTGATTAAGGAAGGAAAACAAATTGGTGTCTATAGTATCGGGGAAGAGTATAATGGAATGTATGGCCTTGGTATTCCGTATGATTTAAAATGGTTTGAAAGTCATGAAATTAGTAATTTCCTAAAGGAAGGAAAGCTGAGACCATAAACTGTAATGTAGTGTAACGTATAGGGATGACAGCGACGGATTCTATTGAATCTTATATTATAACGAAAACATAGAGCCTTTATTTGTATAAGGATGATGTGTAATGAATGATATAGCCAAAATTTTAGCCCATGGTTTGGATAATCTTATCCCGTCACTAAATATGCCACTGCTTGGAATAACAAGCAAGATTATTTAGACTGGGTCGGAGCAGTGTACTATACCAACAGGGCGTGCTGTATATGCTGATCTGATTTTTTTTGAGCAGGGATGAGAAATCCTGGCACAATATGATTTCGGTAATATGGTGACGACCAGGATACGTGGTGGGATCCTTTCTATGAATCCTGCTCTTGTTATATAAAGTATCTGTGAAGGACAGTTGTGGATATCGGTGTATGCTAAAGAGTGCTAGATCAAACAACATACGGCAGAGAAACTTTTGGAAAAACTTAGCTCGGAGTACTTGACAGAGTTTGGGACCTATCAATTAATGTATGGCACATGAAACGTATCGCTAAATCACTTCTGCTTTAATAGTTTCCTTTAATCTTGTAGGATATAGGGATAAGAAAAGAGGATAGATATATTATGGCACTTGATATAATATGTCCGCATTGTAAGAAAAAGGTAATAGAAAGTTATCGTATAATAAATCCATACCTGTATGGCAGTAAGATACGAAAGTGTCCCAAATGCGGTGGAGAAATATTTGATAACAGATGGCGCGAAGTAGCCATACAGGGCTTTGATCCTATACAAGATACGGAAGTAAAGTATTCTTCCTGGTTTGGATTTGGATTGATAGCAACTGGTATTATGCTGATGCGAATGGATACGGCAAGATTGAAGTTCGGAAATCCTGCTATGATAAACGTGGGTATGTGGTTTTGTTTCGTTCTGGGTGGGATTATCCTTATCGTATTTCTGCGCCATGTGCTTGGCTTTGTTAAAAGGAAAAACAATAAATACATGGCTGAATCGATTCAGAGACTGCATGATCGGGAGTATGTGGAGAAACTTCGAAGCAGAGGAGTGAGAATACCTGATGAATACTGTGAAACCATGAATAAGTAAAGAGGTATTTATAGTGGCGAGTAGTTATGTTTTTATAATTTTATAGAGATAATCGCACAAAAATGTTATAAAATACAACAAAATCCTATAAGTTATTGTTATTTAGAGAGAAAAGTTTGCTAGAGACAGGTTTATGAGGGGGGAGTCATATGAAGGTCGTATTACTTGCCGGCGGTTTCGGTACCAGGATAGCAGAGGACAATGTACAGCGTCCGAAGCCTATGCTTGAGATAGGTGGGAAGCCTATACTTTGGCACATCATGAAGGAGTATTCATACTATGGCTTCAATGAGTTTATCATCTGTGCAGGATA
>JAEEGL016764893.1_pt1 | contig 14458 bp, 9 predicted proteins | sample 9134231 | NCBI WGS metagenome assembly JAEEGL01 (sample SAMN16246548, study PRJNA631951) | gut metagenome | biome: gut microbiome; feature: rumen; material: fiber-attached | host: Bos | place: Iran: Karaj | collected 2018-10
AAGAAGCACGGAAACCACCAACAGAGCGGTGCCCCTTCACACCAACCATACCCTTAGAAACTGCGAAGTCTAGGAAGTCCTTCTCCAGCTCCTTGTACTCGTCGGCCATTACGAAGCAGATGTTCATCACAGAACGGTCCTCTACGTTGGCTGTTCCACGGAACATCTTGTTGCGGTCGATCTCGCCATATACAATCTCTGCACGCTGCTGAGCCAGCATGTCCATACCTTCAACACCCCCGTTCTTCTCGATCCAACGCAGGGTCTCGCGAGAAGAGTAGATGGGTACTACAGGAGGTGTCTTGAACATAGAGCCCTTATCAACATGTGTACGATAGTCCAACATGGTAGGAATCTCACGAGGAGCCTTGCCCAACTTCTCGTCCTTCACGATGACGATGGTCACACCAGCCATAGCCAGGTTCTTCTGAGCACCAGCGTAGATGGCATCATACTTCTTCACGTCGATAGGACGACTGAAGATGTCTGATGACATATCGGCAATCAGAGGAACATTCACGTCGAGGTCCTTGCGAATCTCAGTACCGTAGATGGTGTTGTTGGTTGTGATGTGCAGATAGTCAACATCAGCGGGAACAGTCCAGTCCTTGGGGATGAAGGTATAGTTGGCATCAGCAGAAGAAGCCACCTCTACTACTTCACCAAACAACTTAGCTTCCTTCATAGCCTTCTTAGCCCAAACACCAGTGTTCAGGTAAGCAGCCTTCTTAATCAGGCAGTTATAAGGAATCATACAGAATTCCAGGCTGGCACCACCGCCGAGGAAAATCACTGAGTAACCCTCGGGGATGCTGAGCAATTCCTTTACGAGCGCCACAGCCTCGTCAACGACGGGCTGGAAATCCTTTGCACGATGGCTGATCTCCATCAGAGAGAGACCTGAACCGTTGAAATCAAGACACTGCTGAGCGGTCTTTTCGATCACCTCACGGGGGAGCATCGATGGACCTGCATTAAAGTTGTACTTCTTCATTTTTAATTGTTATTTGAATGTTTGAAATTTACTCTTTTTTCGAAAAACGCTGCGAAATTACACTTTTTATTTCATTCTACCAAATATTTGAGCAAGAATTCACAAAAACAAGCGATTTTCTTTCAATTTGTCAACTGCGGCTGTCAATTTTTAGACGATTTGTGATTACCATGCCTCATTATTTATATATTGGTGCTGCAAAGTTACAAAATAATCTGAGAATAACGATGGAAACATCACCTTTTTTTGTTATCTTTGCAATCGTTATGAAACAGAAAGAACATCATGTCATCATCAGCCTGGCCTCAAACGAGAATCAAGAGGCCGCTCTGGCTGCAGCGAGAGAACAACTCACACAGTTGCTCACTGAGGTACATTTCACCTCTGCGATATGGACCGAACCCATTGGCACCTTGCGTAAGGAGCCCTATCTGAACCAGCTCTGCAAGGGCACTACGACCTTCGGCGACGGTCTGCTTGGCGAGGTGCTCAAAGAGACAGAACGCCGACTTGGACGGAAGCACAATGAGGACGGCATCGTTGCTCTCGACCTCGACCTGTTAGCGTACGACGACAAGCGATTCCATCTGCGCGACTGGGATAGAAACTATGTAAAGGATTTAATTAACGAATTATGAAAAGGCTATTCATTATAAGCGCGTTATCAATATTCGCACTCTATGCTGACGCTCAGAAGTTCGAGGACTATTTCGAAGACCGCACCCTGCGCCTCGACTATACCTTTGCCGGCGATGAAGTACTGCATGATATATGTGTCGACGAGCTCGTAAGCCTGCCCCGCTGGTATGGACGAAGAGAGCGTCTGGCAGAGGTGCCGCTGAAAGGCAACGGACAGATCATCGTGCGCTCGAAGACGGACAGCGTCATCATCTACCGCCATTCGTTCTCCAGCCTTTTTCAAGAGTGGCTTTCCACCGATGAGGCTAAGCATACGCAGAAATCGTTCGAGAACGTATTCCTTGTGCCTTTTCCCAAGGCACCGGTGGAAATCACCGTCGAGCTTTATGACTATCACGGAGAGACCTTCCAATGGATGCGTCACACCGTAGACCCCAAGGATATTCTTATCCGCAAAGCAGGCGAGCGTTTTGTCACACCTTACACCACCCTTCAGCAGGCAACTGATACGAACCGCTGTATTCATGTGGCTTACGTAGCAGAAGGATACACAGCCGACGAAATGGACACCTTCCTCGACGACTGTAAGACGGCGATGGAGGCGCTCTTCGAGCACGCGCCCTTCAAACAGACGAAAGACAGATTCAATATGATTGCCGTGATGTCGCCGTCAATGGAGAGCGGCACAAGCGAGCCTGGCAAGGGGATTTGGAAGGACACCGCTCTCGGTTCGCACTTCGACACCTTCTACAGCGACCGCTATCTCACGACACTCCACCTGAAGAAGCTCCACGATGTGCTTGCCGGTACACCCTATGAACACATCATCATACTCGTGAATACCGAGCACTACGGAGGCGGCGGAATCTACAACTCCTATAACCTCTCCTATACGCACGGCAAGTACTTCCGCCCGGTAGTCGTTCACGAATTTGGCCATTCCTTTGGAGGTCTGGGCGACGAGTACGCTTACGGCAACGATGACCCGATGTACTTCTCAGACACAGAGCCTTGGGAGCCAAACCTCACGACACAGGCCACAGCCTTCATCAAGTGGGAGAATCTGATAAAGGAAGGAAAAGCCGGTTTGATTGAGGGTGGCGGATACATGGAAAAGGGCGTATGGCACGGCTGCGAGAACTGTCGCATGCGGACAAATGAGGAACCGGAGTTCTGTGCCGTCTGCCAGCAGGCACTTATTCAATTAATCGACTTTTACACGAAGTAACATGAAGGTGGTATCTGTCTTCTGAGTAATTGATATTCATGACCGAGCCTGAAGGGAAATGCTTGGCGAGTTCGATGGCGACAAGTCCCATTGTACGGCGAAGGTTTATCTCCACACAGGGATTGAGTAAGAAGTTTACATTCCCGTCTCCTCTTACAATCATAATGTCCACGCCCAGTGGACCTTTATATTTGCCCTTATACAACTCACCGAGGAAAGCACAAATCTTCTCTTTAACAGCATCGAGCCTTTCCTTTGATATGTAACGACTTATCATCTCTGTCTTTTCTTCCTCTGTAGCGAGTATATTGCCTGTGTATGCGCCATTATGGGTGTTGAAGAGCGATAGTCCGAGATAGCGTACTCTACCCTCTCCGTCGCTTTCAAATTCCATACCAAAATCCTTGACTTTATGGCAATACTTCTCTATCACGACAGAGCCTTGGCTTTTGATGATATTCCGAATCCATCGCTCCTGATACTCGTCGAGTTTACCGTCGATGAAACGAATGCCTCGCCCGCTGCTGCTCCAGGGAGCCTTTATCACAATCCGTCCAAAATTACTGATGGCCTGCTGCACTTCAATTATCAGCTCAGCGCAGCAGGAGTAGCCAGTAGTACCGTCAAAATCCAGTTGCCGCAACAGGTCTACGGCATGTTTCCGATGCGAGAGGTCCCGTATCTCTGCCATTTCTTCTTCTGATGGAACGGCGGAGACACCACATCTGAGAAGAAAGGCGCGCAAGGCCAAATCCCATCCCCAAGGTTCAACGGTAAGATTGCTGAGCTTAAGGGACAAGAGCTGGTTTTTGTCGACGAAATGATCATATTGGCGATGCATGAGACGTGAGAAGGCCGTCTTCGCCACCTCGACATCGTCCACCAAGACATAATCTTCAGGATCAGCCCAGATGGCAGGCAGGTATCCCAAGTCGTGACGCAGCCGGCGCCCGGCATGGGGAGCTGTGAAATTGCTGAGGTTCGAGGCCAGAGCAATGTCGTGTTCGGGGTTGAATATATGCAGTTTCATCTTTTCAGCCCGCAAAATTAAAAAAAATAATTCATTTTTCGCACTTTTTCTTGGTATTCTTGACAATTTCTATTATTTTTGCATCCAAATAAGAAACTATAACTTCAAAATTATGCCAGTAAAGATACTAAGCGTTGACGACGAGATGGATCTCGAGTTGCTGTTGACACAATATTTCCGCCGTAAGATCAGACACGGAGAGTATGAATTTAAATTTGCCCATAATGGTCTCGAAGCCCTTACGATGCTCCTGAAAGAAAAAGACTTCGACATCATCCTCAGCGACATCAACATGCCTGAGATGGATGGTCTGACGCTACTCACAAAGATTAACGAGATGCAGAACCCAGCACTTAAGTGCATCATGGTGTCGGCCTATGGAGATATGGGCAACATCCGTCAGGCGATGAACAACGGTGCCTTCGACTTTGCCACAAAGCCCATCGACCTTGACGACCTGAGTGTAACGATAGAAAAGGCCATCGAGCAGATAAATTATATCAAGACGATGGAGAAGGAGCACAATCAGCTGGAGAGCATCAAGGGTGACCTTGCTGTGGCAAGAGAGATCCAACAGGCGATCTTGCCGAGAATCTTCCCGCCGTTCCCAGAGAATGCCGCAGACCTTGATATCGCCGCCTCGATGAATGCTGCAAAGGATGTGGGAGGCGACTTCTATGATTTCTTCCGTATCGACGAAGACCATATAGGCTTTGCCATTGCCGACGTAAGCGGCAAGGGTGTGCCTGCAGCAATCTTCATGGCTGTGAGCAGAACATTGCTCAGAGCTACAGGTATAAAGGGGGCATGCCCATCGGAGTGCATCGGCTATTCGAACGAACTGCTTGCCAAAGAATCGGTGAAAAATATGTTCGTAACCATCTTCTATGGTATCTACGACATCAAGACAGGCGACATAACATATACCAACGCAGGTCACAATCCTCCTTATATCCTGAAGAGTAACGGAACCGTCGAGGCGCTGCCTATGTCCAACAACATCATGGCTGGTGTCTTCGATGACTTCAAATTCTCTGAGGAAACGTGTCATCTGGATCATGGAGATACCATTGTGCTCTTCACCGACGGCGTGACAGAGGCTATTGACATCAACGAGAAGGAATTTGGCGACGACCGTCTGATAGATACACTCGGAAAGCTCTCAGGCAGCAGTTGCCAGCAGATAATAGATGGAATAAAGGCCGATGTGGCTGCTTTCGTGGGCGAGGCTGAGCAGAGCGACGACATTACGATGCTGACTTTGGCCAGGAAATGAAGAAAAGAGATATTATAACCGGCTGTGTAGTTGTGGCGCTTGCGGGAGCGGCAGTCACAGGTTTTACCGGCTGGTATTTTGAGCATGGCAAGATAAGCGACCTTGAGGCTCAGATCAATACGCTGCAAAAGCAGGAGAAGCGTTCGAAAATTGACAGGAGCGTCAGCCGTCAGATGGAGGAGATAGCTAACGAACAGCGCGAGATCTCCGACGAGCAGCGCGAGGAAGCCCTCCAGCAGACCCGTGTGGCCAACGAGATGCGCCATCGTTCGGAGATTGAACGTATGAACGCCATTGAGGCTGAGCGGAATGCCGTAGCATCGGAAAAGAAGGCACTGGAGGCCTCGAACGTTGCGGAAAACGAACGTAAGGTTGCCGAGCACCAGCGGATTCAGGCGGAGATGTCGAAGAGAGTGGCTGATACGCTGAGCTATATCGCACTCGGACGTTCGCTGGGTTCAATCTCCACCATCCAGTATCAGGCTGGCAATGACGAGGTGGCAAACATGCTGAGCTATGCCTCATATCTCTATACGGATAGGTACGGCGGAGACATCTATTATCCCGCCGTGTTCCAGTCGCTGATGGAATCGAGTAAGAGTATCAGCGCGTGGACAGAGCATGCCGGAGCGGTGACGAATCTGGAACATGTGTCTAATAAGAAGAACACGCTGGTATCGGTGAGCAACTATGGCGAGATACTGCTCAGTGAGCGACAAGGCAACAAGCTGAAAGTGACCACGCTCTTCAAGGACAACCATTATGACTTTCGTGACGTGATTATCGAAAAGACTTCGGGGAATATCTATGCCGTGAGTCGGACAGGGCATCTCGTAGTGATACTCCCCGATCTGAAGACCGTGAAGATAGTCCCCCTTGACAATATGCTCCACCCGATACGACTGCACGACTTCAACGAGAAGAACCTCCTTATCATCGGTGAACAGAATATCGCAGTACTTGATATCAAGAGAAACATCATCAACGTCACGAGACAGTTGCCATTCAAGGTTACCCTGGCATCGAGAAAGGCAAGCCTGCCACTACTCTTCGACGACAAAGGCTATATGCATCTGGTGGAGGGTCCCGAGAGATTTGAAACCACGAAACTGCCAGTTCAGGGAAAGGTGACGGCCTATTGTGAATCGAAGAATACGGGTATGGAAGCCTACGGCATGAGCGACGGAACCATCTGGCTGAATCATCACGGCAAGATGGAGAAACTTGTGGGGCACAGTTCACGTATCTCGAAAATGAAACTCAACGGCCGGCGGCTCTATTCTGCAAGTTATGACGGAAAGGTAAACCTCTGGATAACAGACAAGGGAAAAGCTGAGCCGATGCAGCTGTTGTCGAACGGAACGTGGATCATGCATTTCAACTTCGACTCCACGAAAAACACTTTCTGGCTCGGTGATTTGAAAGGCAATCTGAAAGCGGTGAATATCTCTGTCCCGGAAATGATAAAAGAGGTGTGTAAACGTATTAAGCGCGACTTTACCCGTGAGGAATGGAACTATTTCATCGGTCAGAATGTGCCTTACGAGTCGTTGCTGGATCTGGCAAGGAAGGAGGTGACGAAATGAAGAAGCTCATAGTCCTGCTATTCACCATGCACCTTTCGCTATTCTCTGCCTCTGCGCAGGGTATTCCGTTCATCAGGATCTTTACCGCCGCAGAATATAAGGCCAACAACATGAACTTCGACGTGGTGACGGATGAGTTCGGCAACGTCTTCGTAGCCAACTTCGAAGGACTGATGTACTATGACTACGCGAACTGGCGAATGCTCCACACTCCGGGCATCACCAGAGTGACCGCATGCGTCAAAACAGAAGACAACACCATCTGGGTGGGAGGATACAACTACTTTGGAAAGGTAAGCAGAAAGAGCAACGGTGAGGTGTATCTTGAGAGGATCGGAAGTGCCGACAATTTCGTGGGTGAAGTACTGGAGATATTCGAAAAAGACGGAGAAGTGCTCTTCGCCGTTGACAACGGAAACGTATACTACGTAAAAGACGGAAAGATAGGCGTAAAGAAAACCATCGACAAGGAGAATGTTCGTGTAGGCGTTACCGATGTGGTTGATGTGGAAGCCATCATGAACAATGAAAAAGACGTTGTCCTCACCGATGTTATCAAAGAGTTGTCCATTGGCAACGGCTTGAAGGCACTCGCCAAGAACAGCGATGGCATCGTGATCGCCGATGAGAACGGACAGACGCTCTACACCATCACAGAAGAAAACGGGCTTTGCTCAAACAACATGTCCTACATCGCCTATAACGAGAAAGGGCTGTTGTGGGGAGCCACCGACAAGGGTGTTTTCGCAATACAGGTGCCATCGGTCTTCTCGCGCTTTACCCAGAAAGAAGGTCTCGTAGGAGAAGTCAACGTAATAGGCAAATTTGCAAACAAGATATATGTAGGTACAGACGAGGGGCTGTTCCGTCTTGAGGGTAAGCGCTTCGTCAAGACACCCGGCATAAGACATGCCTGCTGGGACTTTAAGACCACGTCACGAGGCTTGTATGCCGCTACCTCTGACGGCATCTTCCTATTAACGCAGGACGGTGGCGTGAAACAGCTTACGAGTTCTAACACACTAGCGCTACTGATAGACGGCGAACAGTTGTACTGTTGTGAGGTCAACGGCATATCTGTCTATAATACATCAGGCCAGAACAAACAAAATGTCTGCAATCTCCAGAAGACAAAGAAAATATTACGGGACAAGGAAGGAACGATATGGCTACAGAGCATCTACGGACAGGTATGGTACAAGAAAGCAGCCTCACGTGACTTCGTGCAGTACAAGCCGTCAGACAACACGATATCGACCATCGTGGAAATCGACGGTACTGTTCACGTGGTAAGTTCCGAAAGTGAGAAGCCGTTCCCCTACCCGCTCTTCTCCTGTGCAGACGACGCAGGTGTCACCTGGCTCACGAACAACGAAGGAAAAGGGCTCTACAGATGGAAGGACGGGAAACGGCTCGCCGACATGAACCTGCTGCTGGCTCCGATTCAGAATATCGCCATCAGAGCCGTCTTCCATCAGGGTGACGAGATATGGCTGGGTAATGACGACGGTGTTATCATCATCAACTCTAAAGTCCATGACGCTACCATCGAAAAGAACCCGCAGCTCTTTATCCGTTCTGTCACATTGGGTAACGACAGCGTGCTTTGGGGAGGCATCGGAGAAATGCCCGCTCAACTGCCAGAACTGGGCAGCGGTAACAACGATCTTCACTTCACCTATTCCATTGACAATAACACCTTAGTAGGCGCTCCCCTATACCGTTATCGTCTGAATGACGAAAAGTGGAGTGCATGGACTACGACCCAGCATGCAGACTTTAGTAATCTGCCCGACGGAGACTACACATTCAGCGTAGAAGCAAAAGATGCGATGAACCGTACGACTGATGTTACGAGCATCAGCTTCTATATCGCTCCTCCGTTCTATAAGCGGTGGTATATGTTCGTGCTCTATTTCCTCATCGGTGCTGCCCTAGTGTATCTCCTGTTCCGCCTGCGTCTGCGAAGACTGGAGAAAGACAAGCTGAGACTGGAAAAAGTCATCAAGGAGCGTACAGCCGAGGTGGTGAAGCAGAAAGACGAGATCGAAGAGAAATCTGAGCGGCTGGAGTCAGCCCTCAACGAACTCGGAAAAGCGCAGAATGAGCTCATCCGTCAGGAGAAGATGGCTACTGTAGGTAAGCTCACGCAGGGACTCATCGACCGTATCCTCAACCCGCTGAACTACATCAACAACTTCTCCAAGCTCTCTGAAGGACTGATCAAGGATGTCAAGGCCAATATCGAAGACGAGAAGGAGCACATGGATGAAGAGAACTACGAAGACACATTAGACGTTCTCGACATGTTGACAGGCAATCTCCAGAAAGTAGGAGAACACGGTCAGAATACCACCCGCACCCTCAAGGCGATGGAAGAAATGCTGAAAGACCGCAGCGGAGGTATCGTTTCCATGGATCTCACGACCGTATTGTGCCAGGATGAGAAGATGCTGCAGGAATACTTCAAGAAAGAGATTGCCGCACATCATATCAAGACGGTGTTCAATGTGCCAGAAGAGCATCTTTATATCAACGGCAACCCCGAGCAGCTGAGCAAGACCATCATGTGTCTCCTTGGCAACGCCGTCTATGCCGTTGTCAAAAAAGCCCAGAACACATCCTATGAGCCAGAGATAGCCATGAATGCCGAAATTGCTGACGATGCAGTCAAGATTACCATTCGCGACAACGGTATCGGTATCGAAGGCACCATCATCAACAAGATCTTCGACCCCTTCTTCACCACGAAGACCACAGGTGAGGCTGCTGGCGTAGGACTCTACCTCAGCCGTGAGATCGTGCAGAATCACGGTGGCGACATAAGCGTTAAGTCCGTAAAGGACGAATTTAGTGAATTTACCATTATCTTACCTCAAAATAAGTAGCCCTATGGATCAGATCGAACAGTTAAAAGAACAGCTCCATAAGCAGGAAAAGCTTGCATCGTTAGGACTTCTGAGTGCAGGCATTGCACATGAGATTCAGAACCCGCTGAACTTCGTCATCAATTTCAGCAAGATGTCGGAGAAGCTCCTCAAAGACCTCACAGAGATCGTTGAGGACAACAAAGACAAAGTTGATGAAGCAGACCGTGAAGACCTCGAAGACATCGTTACCGATCTGAAGGAGAACATGTCGAAGATAGTAGAGCACGGCGAACGGGCCATCAGCATCATTCAGGGAATACTACTTGTTTCGAGGGGAAAAGAGGGTGAATTCATGCCTACCGACGCCAACAAGTTGGTGAAGGAATACGTGTGGCTCTCCTATCACGCCATGAGGGCGAAGAACAAAGCCTTCAATGTGAGCATCAGGGAGGACTACGAACAGGGATTGCCCATTACGATGGCAATTCCTCAGGATCTGAGCCGTGCTGTGCTGAACATCACCAACAACGCCTTCTATGCCATCTGGCAGCGTGAGGAGAGTGCTAGCGACGACTACAAGCCGGAGCTCTTGGTAAGGGTCTGTTCAAAAGACGACAATATCTGTATCAGCATCAGCGACAACGGCGTGGGAATGAGTGAAGATGTCAAACAACGCCTCTTTGAGAACTTCTTCACCACGAAGCCCATCGGTCAGGGTACGGGTCTCGGCATGGGCATCACCCGTGACATCATAGAGAATAAGCATGGCGGAAAGCTCACTTTCGATTCCACCGAGGGCCAAGGTACGACATTTACATTCATTATCCCCATTAAGAAGAAATGAAGATCAGATTACACCTTATTATATTTATTACGGTATGTCTGTCGGCACTCTCTGCTCAGGCACAGGACAATGCTACCCGCCAGATCTATAATCAGGCGGAGGAAGACTTTGATATTGGACGTGTGGAGCAGGCACTGGCCCTTCTGCAGGACAATATCGACAATTTCAAGGGTAATCTCCTGCAAAGTGCTTACCGTCTGATGTCAATTTGCTATCTCAGTATTGATGAAACTGAGAAGGCAGAAAAGTGCGCCCGCAATCTGCTGAACTATGACCCCTACTACACCGCATCGTCACAAGATCCGCAACGGTTCATCGATATGGTGGAGAACATCAAACTGGGATTGACGGCAAAGATCACCACAGCATCGAGTCAGGCAGAGTCACTGGCCGAGGTGCCTGTGCCTACAACGCTCATCACAGAGGACATGATACGTAACTGTGGCGGTCAGAACCTTCAGGAGGTGCTTGCTGCCTACGTGCCAGGAATGTACATCGTCGACTGTAACGACGATATAAACATTGCTATGCGAGGCATCTACGGTAGTGGCCAGGAGAAGATTCTCATCATGCTCAACGGCCATCGTATGAACAGCTACTGTACGAACATCGCAGCGCCTGACTTCAGCATCAGCCTGGAAAAGATAAAGCAGATAGAGGTGCTTCGCGGACCTGCGTCGTCACTTTATGGAGGCGTGGCGCTGACGGCTGTGGTGAATATCATCACGAAACAGGGAGCCGACATGGACGGAGTGATGCTAAAAGGAGGTATTGGCAACTTTGCGCAGAAACGTGGCGACATCCTCTTCGGAAAGCACTATTTCGACCTCGACGTACTCTTCTGGGGAAGTATCTACGGCAATCATGGACAGACGATGGATGCTCCGCCCGAAATGATCGGCGATCAGTTTGGAATACCATATCCTACGGTTAGTATAGGACATATAGGCAACAAACCGTCGTTTGACTTTGGGCTGCAAATGAAGTATAAAGATCTGCAGTTCCTCTACGACACACATTTCTCCGAGGTCATCCCCCCGTATAGCATGAGTACGCTTGCTAAATCGTATGATCACGACAGATATGCGAAGATCAGCGGCTACACACCGAGTTTTGCCTCAAAGTCACATCATGCAGATCTGAGCTATAGCCGACGGTTCGGAAAGTTCAATTTCAAGGGAGTTGTGACCTACGACAACAGTGAGCTCGCTCACTATCAGGTCATCGCCGATTTTCCTGTCCCCGATTTAGCACTGGTCTTAGGCGCCGAAGATTACATATCTTTCTTCAGTTCGCCCGGACTCTTCAGATTCATCAGTGGTGACGAGCAGAATATCGGAGCCCAGATAAAAGGCGACTTCAACTATATCGACAGCAAGGTTCACAAAGGCTCCATTGCCTTCGGTGCGGAATTCACACATTTCTCACTCGATGATGTACGCTATACTCTGGGTAACAACTATACGATCATAACCCAGGAGAATCCCCTTATCGCTAAAGAAGGTACAGGCCGTGAGAACAGTTATAATGGCTACATCCAGCTGAAGCACCAATGGCGCTCCGTCATCTTCAATGCAGGACTTCGCTACGACCATAAGAAACGTGTCGATGACATGACACTCAACGAGTTCTCTCCACGAGTGGCCTTCATCCTTTTGCAGCCGAAGTGGAATCTGAAACTGAGTTACTCCCGCTCATTCGTCGATGCACCTTATCTGTATCGCAAGACTAACGAGCTGTTAGACGTTCTCGTCAATGAGGATTCTTATCAAATCAGTGCTGATAAGCTGAATCCAGAATTTGTAAACTCTCTACAGGTCACGTTTTCTGGATTAGAGTGGCTAAGGGGACTTAATTTCGAGATCAATGCTTTCTATAATAAGGCAAGCAATCTTATTCAGACTCACGTCATTACCCAGGAAAATCAGGGAACAAACAAAACTGGCGGTATTGAGTTCATGGCCAACTATCATAATCGCAAATTCACGGTCGATTTCAATCTCACATGGACTCACACGTTCAAATCAAACATTTTGGAAAGAGACGTTGATGACAATAATAACACGCCTGCCATCATGTCAAATGCCGTTGTAGCCTGGCAGGTCACACCGCGTCTGAAGCTGCACACCCACATATTGTTTGAGGGCCGTCAGGATATGTACAACACTGGTCTTGTGGAACTGCTCAACCTCTATACATTCCTCATGAGTTCAAAAATGGTTGAATTACCGGATGAAGAATACAGGCGTCAGCTTAACGAACTGAGCGAAAAGGTTTTGATGCACAAATCCATCCCTTCGCGCGCTATCTTCAACATCGGTGCTGACTATCAGCTAGGTAAATTTACCCTGAGTCTCAACGTGCGCAATCTCTTTAACACATATTACTATCGCAGTGGTATGAACACCAATGTAGTTCCGCAGAAAGGACGATGGTTTATGTTCGAAGTTGCATACAAGTTCTGAGCCAAAAAGACCGATTTTGCCCCTATTTTGTTGATAAATCTCAAAAATAACATTATTTAATATAGATTTTGCTATTTAGACTTTGCAATTTAAGAAAAAAGTCGTAACTTTGCCGCACTTTTAAAAGCAATAAAACAATTCAAAGGCAAATGGAAGCTTTCCTCAGGACACATAGATACCTCGTAGAGCATGTCAATGCACCTGTCCGTCGCACCCTCATGGATGAGATCGACTGGAACGACCGTCTCATCGGTATCAAGGGTACGAGAGGTATCGGAAAGACCACATTCCTGCTGCAGTATGCGAAAGAGAAGTTCGATGTCAACGACCGCCAATGTCTGTATATCAACATGAACAATTTCTACTTCCAGGGACATGGTATTGCTGATTTTGCCGGCGAGTTCTATCATCACGGAGGCCGTACGCTCCTTATTGACCAAGTGTTCAAACAGCCAGACTGGAGCACGGAACTTCGCAAGTGCTATGATTTATATCCAAACCTTAAGATTGTTTTTACAGGATCAAGCGTGATGCGACTCAAGGATGAGAACCCAGAGCTGAATGGTATCGTCAAGAGCTATAACCTCCGTGGGTTCTCTTTCCGTGAGTTCATCAACCTGCTGACGGGTAACAGTTTCCGTCCCTACACGCTCGAGGAGATTCTCGAAGACCACGAGCGCATCATCAAGCAGATCCTTCCTAAGGTTTCACCCAACAGATATTTCCAGGACTATATCCATCACGGTTTCTACCCCTTCTTCCAGGAGCACCGCAACTACAGCGAGAACCTGCTGAAGACGATGAACATGATGACCGAGGTGGATATCCTGCTCATCAAGCAGATAGAGCTGAAGTATCTCACGAAGATCAAGAAGCTTTTCTATCAGATTGCTGAGGAAGGCTCCAGGAAGGCACCTAACGTCAGTAAGCTGGCACACGATATTGAGACCTCTCGTGCTACGGTGATGAACTACATCAAGTATCTCACCGACGCCCGTCTGTTGAATCTTATCTATCCCGTTGGCGAGGACTTCCCCAAGAAGCCTGCCAAGGTGATGCTCCACAACTCCAACCTCCTCTATGCCATCTACCCCATTCAGGTGGAGAAACAGGAGGCGATGGAGACCTTCTTCGTCAACGCGATGTGGAAAGACCATAAGGTGAATACCGGTGGCCGCGACTGCAATTATCTCGTTGACGGCAAGCTGAAATTCCGTATCATGGATGCCCAGCAGATGCAGCGCATGAAGATACAGAGTGACGTGATTTATGCACGTTACAACACAGAGATCGGACGCGGCAATCAGATCCCTCTCTGGCTATTAGGATTTTTATACTAAGTAATATATTAGGTTTTATCATTTAATACATTCTAAACAAATGGCTAAAGAAAAGAAATTTATCACCTGTGATGGTAACGAGGCTGCGGCTCACGTGAGTTACATGTTCTCTGAGGTAGCTGCTATCTACCCCATCACCCCGTCTTCGCCAATGGCGGAGCATGTTGACGAGTGGGCTGCCCGTGG
>JAEEGL016950731.1_pt1 | contig 14458 bp, 11 predicted proteins | sample 9134231 | NCBI WGS metagenome assembly JAEEGL01 (sample SAMN16246548, study PRJNA631951) | gut metagenome | biome: gut microbiome; feature: rumen; material: fiber-attached | host: Bos | place: Iran: Karaj | collected 2018-10
CGTTCCAGATACAGCATCCATTCAAAATAATACGGCGCGGTCTCGCAGAGGAACGTGCCGTCCATATCGAACACCGCGATCCGGTCAGCGACCGGGATGAAATTCTCGCTTCCCGTATTCGTCACGTCCCTGACGTAGGAAACCAGCGTTTCCTTCGCGACGGAATCCTCCGTCCAATAGCGGAGGTCGCCCGACGGCGACACCTCCATCGCCGCCATTTCCTCCCGCGTTGCCGCCTCCACCGCGGGGGTGAAAATCGAGGCTCCGAGCCCGATGGCCGTTGCCAGCACGACAGAGCATAATATCTTGTGATTCATGGCATGTTCCTCCTTAGCCTTGACCGAATCGCGCCTTGCCTTAGCGATGACCTGCACGCCTATTATACTACGTTGATTACTCCTTGCGAAAGATACTTTCGTCTCAAAACACAGAAACCATAAAATTTACGGTAATAGAAACCCCATCTTGACACTGCTAAATCAGTTCGTTTCAGAAAAACCAGCTAAAACGGGACACTGGCACCCCTGCTGACGAAGAAACAGCGTTCAATGGCTTGACATAGCGTCTCACATGGCATATACTTATTCCGTATATTTACGGTAATAGGAGTGAGCCCTGTGAGCATCCCCGAAAACATCAAGAAGCATCGCCCAAAACAACTCGGCGCTTCCGAAGTGCGCTGTATTGGGGGAAAATACTACGTCTACCTCGTTTCTTCGCGGTGGGACCCAGAGAAAGGCCGGCCCCAGAAAATCACCGGCAAAAGCATTGGAAAGATCACCGAAGCCGACGGATTCATCCCGAACGCGGCCGGCCTCAAGCTTATGCAGGGAAAGCGCTTGGTGCCAACGGCTGCTCCTGTTGTCAAAGGCTATGGTGCATATGAGATGCTACAGCAGCTCTCGCCTGGCCTTGCCCCGGCCCTTCGCCAGCACTTTCCTGACATTTTCCGGGAGATCAGGGCTGTTGCCCTGATCCGCCTTGTCGATGGCGTCTCCTCGACCAGAATGGTGCAACCTATGTTTCTGGCGTCTAGTCTGAGCGATGCTTGCGACGACATTGCCGTGTCCGAAGAATCTGTCCGGCATTTCGTGGCCAGACTTGGCTCCATGCAGGGACGTCTGGATTCTTTCATGCGGGACATGGTCATGCCGGGAGCAACACTACTGTTCGACGGTACCACCATCTTCACGCGTTCCTCCGATTCTCTGGCCGCCAAGGGGTATAATCCCGACCACCGCCTGAACACTCAGGCACGGATTCTGTATGTGTTCGACAAGGGCTCCCACCGGCCGGTATTCTATCGTATCTTCCAAGGTTCTGTCGTAGACAAGACCGCTTTCATGGAGACTATCCAATCGGCCGGCTGTACAGATTGCATCATCATCGCGGATAAGGGCTTCTATTCGAAGCAGAACCTTTCAGCCCTGATGCAGGCCGGAATGAAGTATATCCTTCCCCTGCGCGAGGATACCACGCTGGTAGCGCCTGTGTTCTATGAGCAGCCAGATGACAAATGGGACGGGGTGTTCACCTACAACAAGCGGGCCATATGGTATTGCAAGCGGCCGAGCGGCAACAAGGGGAATTTCATCTACACTTTCCGGGATGATTCACGCCGGGCAGAGCTTGTCGGCCATTATGTCGAGCGAGCCGAGCAGAACTACGATGAGGCGCGGCGAGTGCCGCTGGATGTCAGGGGCGAGCCCCGGATAGGGTATTTCTCGTTCTGTAGCAACCTGGATGTCACGGCAAAGGAAATCTACATGGGGTACAAGGAGCGATGGGATATTGAGCAATGCTTCGATTACCTCAAGAACAGCGTATCCACGTCCGCCTCGCATGCCCGGACAGATGAGTATTTCCGCGGATGGGCATTCCTGAACCATATGAGCCTGCTGTATTATTATGGCCTGGTGAACGCACTGCACAAGGCAGGGTTGGAAAGCAGCTTTTCGGCTGAGGATGTCCTTAAGCTGACCAAGAATATATATCTGGTAGATACAGGTGACGGGAAGGAGAAAAGAGTATCGGCGATTCAGAAGAAGACGATTGAGTTGTTGGAAGGTTTAGGTGTTGACCTATTACGTAAAAATTAGGGTTTCTGTGTTATACCACATTTCTGCCCAAATAGCAAGCCCAAAAGGAGGGCACCATGCGAAAACGCAGCTTTTTCCTCAATGACCACTGGGACATCACCCTCGACGACGCCGGGAATTTCCCGACGACGACGGGCCGGTACTGCGACGCGCAGAACGTCGCCAACGCCAGCCGGTGTTTCACCCGTGACGATTTTCCCGGCGTCGATGAAAGGCTTGCCATACTCCAGGCGGGAAGCCTTGTTTTTTTTCGTGGAAATAGAGCGGAGCTGCTCCACGGCTGTTCCCTGCTTCAACGGTAAGTGACGGTTTCGGACAGGGGCTTGCGGTTCTCGTGATTGGGCAGCGGCTTGGCGGCCGCGTCAGCATAGCCGACGTCGAGCAGGATGGTCAACGCTTCGTTGTCCGGGAGCTGCAGCAGTTCTTTGGCCTTGTCCGGGTCAAAGAAGTTCAGCCAGCAGGTGTCAAGACCAATGGCCTTGGCGGCCAGGACGATGTGCGTGGCGACAATCGCCGCGTCCTCGGCGCCGGAGTTGTAAGCGCCGCCGGGATATTCGAAGACGTTGTTCTTGTCGTGGGCGATGGCCAGCACGGTGGGCGCGCCGTAGCGGCACGGCGTGATCTGGTCCGCCAGCGCCAGCGATTCCTTCGACTCCAGGACGTAGATGTGTTGCGGCTGGTTGTTCTTCGCGGTGGGAGCCAGCCGTCCCGCCTCCAGGATATTCTCCAGCTTGTCCCGTTCCACGGGCTTGTCCAGGTATTTCTTGCAAGAGTACCGCGCTTTTGCGAGTTCCAAAAATACCATCCTGTCAACCTCCTTCAAAGCACACGGCCGGTATGGCCACTTTCACGAAAGGGAATCCCTCATAAAAAAACTTAACCGTTTCCGCCGGTCGCCGTCAATCCGCCCCGGGTTCCGTTTCTTCCCATCGTCAGACTGTTTGCTCCCGGTCGGGTAGCTCCGTGAGGGGCGAATTGTCAAACAAGGTGTGACCTTAGCGAAAGGGGCTGTGGCGCCGGTGATTCCTTTCACTTTTTTCGTGGGTTGGTGGCCGTCGAAGAATCACCTTTCAACACTTCAAAGCTAAAAAATATATTCTGGCGAATATTCGTCGCTTCTGCGGGAATGGCGGCGAACCCATGCTGTATCATCGTTTACGGCCAATCGGAAAAAAGGGGGCTTTGCCAAAATGCGCGTTTTAGGAAAAGGTGCGCAATCCTTGCTCCTCAACCTTTCCAGCGGGCGTGGCTGCCGTCCTGGTCCTTGGTGACCAGCAACTGGTCCTCGATGGATTGCTTCAGTTCATCGACGTGGGAAATGATGCCGATGAGCTTCGAGCCGTTGGCTACCTGTTGGAGTACTTTCACGGCCTGGCCGCGGGAATGATCGTCGAGAGTACCGAAGCCTTCGTCGATGAACATGACGTCGAGATTGACCGCCGCGGTGCCCTGCTGGATCTGGTCGGCCATGCCTAGGGACAGTGCCAGCGCCGCCATGAAGGACTCGCCGCCGGAAAGGGTGTGGATCTTGCGCTCTTTTCCGTTCACGGTGGAGTACACCATCAGGTCGAGACCTTGATTTTTCCCTATGCCAGCCTGCTCCTCGGAGGTAACGTGAAGCTCGAACTGGCCCGCTGACATATCGCGGAAGCGGGTATTGGCCGCCTGCAGGATTTGCTTCAGGTAATAGCGCTGCACGAAGGTCTCGATGTCCATGTGCGCGCCGGTTACGTTGCCGGAAAGCCGCTGATAAAGACCGTTGACCTTCTCGTAGACCCGCGCTGTTTCACGGCGTTCCTCCATAATCGGTGTTAGCGCGTCGCAGGCTTTGCGGTTCGCATGGTTCATTCCCTGAAGGCGCTCTCTGGCCTCGCTGGCTGCCTGAAACGCTTTGTCCGCTTCTTCCATTGCCGTCCGCAATTTTTCCATGTCGGGCATCGGACGATCGGCGATGGCTTCCCGGGCGGTTTTTTGCGCGCCTTCCGCCTCCGCCTTTTGGCGATGATGGGCGTCGAGGCGTTCTTGCAGGCGCTCCGCTTCCTTCTTCTCATATTTCGCCGTGATTTCCTGCCACTCGGACTCTGCCCGGTCCCGTTCCTGCATGATCGCTTCGTACTCCGCCCGGCGCTGTTCCGTTTCTTTGCGTTGCTCTGGCAAGGCCTTTTCGCAATTCGCGATCAGCGTCTCTGCCTGTTCCTTGGCGGTCCGCGCCGCCTGGGCATCGCCCTGCGCTTTCAGGAAAGCGGTGTCGACGTCCGTTTTCGCTTGCTGTTCTTTGGCAAGCAGTTGTTTGGCTTCATCTTCGCCGGCGAATACCTTTTGCTTTTCGAGATTTTCCCGTGTCGCCTGAGCCGCCGCCAGCGCTTCCCGGGCCGTCGTTACCCGGGAAGCTGCCTGGTCCTGCGCGTCCTGGAGCTTTTTCTTTTCCCGGTCGGCGCTTTCCAAAAAGGCTTTCGCCTTTTTCAGCTCGGATTCCTTTTGCGCCAGCGCCTTTTCTTCCGCCTGCGCCGTTTCCTGCCAATCGGAAAGTGCCTTCCGGGCCTGGGGCAGCTTCATTTCCGCCGGCAGGTCCGGAATGCTTTGGCTCATACGCTTCCGAAGCTGCTTTCCCAAAGTCTGGAATTGTTTCTTTTTCTCCTCCGCCAGCTTCCCCGCCGATTCGGCGGCAATGGCCGCGTTCTGCTGTCGCTTGTTGAGTGCGCCCTCTTCTTCCGCCAGCTTGTCGATGATTTCCTGCGTCAGACCGCGGGCTTCGCCCGACAGCTTGCAGGGCGACGGATGATCGAGGGAACCGCAGACGGGACAGGGCTCACCGGGACGCAATTCTTCTTTCGCGAGAATCCCCGCCCGGGCATTTTGCAGGGCGGTATTCTTTTCCCGGTATTCCAGGTTTTTCGCTCGCCATTGCTCGTTGAGCGTCGCGTAGTCTTCTTTCGCCTTATCCCGTGCCATTTCCTGGGCGCGTAGTTCCTGCTGCGCAGTCTCCAGGGCAGCGATATCATCGGCGATGCGCTTCGCTTCCGCCTGCTTCACCCGAAGCAGCTTCTTTTGCGCGTCCACGTCGCCGATGGTGTCCGCTGTCTGACGATGGGCGCTCTCCTGCTTCTTGAAGTCGTCCAGTTTTTCCTGGGCGGATCTCATAGATTTGTCCGCATCCACTACGGCGAGGTTCTTTTTTTTCAGATCCTCGTCGGCTTTTTTGATGTTGCCGAAGATTTCTAAAGCGCGATTCACCCGCTCCGAGATCTGCGTGAAGCGTTTGTCCTGCTCCTGTTGCTCTTTCCGGGCCTTTTCCTCGCCGGCCGCCAATGCCTTTGCCCTGTTCGTCAGTTCCGGCAAGCGGTCCTTCTGCTCTTTCAGTTCTTTCCCGGTCTTTTTTTCGATTTTCGCCGCGTCCTCGTAACGCTTGTGGATGGCCTGAATCTCATAGGCGTCCCGTATCTGCGCCATTAGGGAGGCCGCTTCCTTCATTGCGTTTTCAGCGGTTGCGCAGTCTGCCAGTGTTTTCTCCGCCTGCCGGAGCTGGTCATAGGAATGTGCCAGCGACAGCGCCCTGGTATGCGTTTCATGGGCCTGGTCGCGGATTATTGCCTGGGCCTTCCAGGCCTCATCGGCGCGGCGGCTGTCTGCCTCGAGCTTTTCGCAAAGGTCTTTGAGCCCGGCCAACAGCGTTTCCAGGTCGGTGATGGCCGGCGTTTTCGACGCAGTGATATTATTCCTGGTCGTCGTCAGAGGTTCCGCGTTGGGATAATCTTCGGGAACGACTACATTGTCGGCAAGTATCCGGCAGCCCGTGTGCATATTGTCAATGTTGTTTTTCAGTTCTCTTTGCCGCGCCGCCAGTTCGTCAATGATGGCCTGGAATATCCCCGTATTGAAGAGCTTGCGGAATATTACCTTCTTGTCCTTCGTTTCCTTCCGCAAGACATCCATGAATTCGCCCTGGGCAATCATGCCTACCTGCATGAATTGCGCTTTCGTGAGGCCGACAATCTCCTGGAGTTTTTCATCGACGTTGCCGTTGCCGCCCGGATAATCGCTGCCGTCCGGCATCGTTAGCCTCACCCGCTCGGACACAGGGGTTTTTCGCGTCTTTTTCTTATAGGCGGGGTTTCGGCAAACGGTATAGATGCGCGGCTCGCCCCCCTCCATCTCCGAAAAGGTCAGCTCCACGAACGGCTCTTCTTCGGAAAACTGGCTTTGCAGTTCAACGCCGTTTTTCTTGTTTGTATTGGAACTGGCCTCACCGTACAGGGCGAAGACCATCGCGTCGAAAATCGTCGTTTTCCCGGCGCCGGTGTCCCCGGTTACGAGGAAGAGCTGCTGGCCCGTCCGGGTGAAGTCGATGACGGTTTCCTTGCCGTAGGAGCCGAAAGCGCGAATTTTCAGTCTGATTGGTCGCATTTCATCTTGCCTCCTGTACGGCATTGATCACTTCGCGGAGCAGTTCTTTTTCCCCGTCGTCCAGATCTTTCAAAAATTCACAGCAAAGATCAAAGGGGGTCAGGCGCCCGGCGACAATATCCGGCTGGCTGTAATCCGCGCCGCGCACCGTTTCCCGGTGAATCTCCAGCAGACAGGGGAACTTTTCCCGCAGCCGGTCCTGCATATCAATGGTGTCGAGGTCCACTTTGTCCGTCAGCCACACGGACACATAGTCATCGCAGCCCTGGGCCAGCAACTCCTCCAGGGTGCCCCGCAGTTTACGGACCTGGCGGAGCGGATGCAGCGGAATCGGCGTCACGTCCACCTGGCCTTTGGCGCCCATCTCCACTGACAGGATTGCCTTCTCCTGTCCGGCTTCGCTAACCGAGCAGGCCAGCGGCGTGCCGGAATAGCGGCGGCAGTCGCCGGCTACGCGCATGGGTTTATGGATATGGCCGAGCGCCGCGTAGTCGAAGGGCTCCAGGAGGTCAGCCCCTACCTCGTCGACGTTGCCCACGGTGCAAACCTCGGAGTCCATGCGCTCTACGTCCTCCGGGCGGGTTCCCCGGGGAAGGTAGAATTGATGGCTGACCAGCACGTTGCGTTCGCCTTCATCGATTGTTTCCCGCGCCAGGAGCCGGCGCAGCGCTTCGTCGTAGGAGAGCGGGCGGTCGTCCTCTTCCGTGCCCACGATGGGCTGGACCATGGTGGGCCTGACGAAGGGCAGCAGATAAAAGTTCACGTTGCCGAATTCGTCCCGCAGGATGACTTTTTCAATATGTTCCTCCGGCAGGCGCGGGGGGAGGCCGATCATGCGGATGTGCTGGCGTCTGAGGACACGGCGGAAGAGATCGACCCGTTGGGGACTGTCGTGGTTGCCGCTGATCATCATGATTTCCGCCTTGGGCGCCGCCTGCGCCAGCGTCGTCACAAAGCGGTCGAAGAGCTCCACGGCTTCGGCGGAGGGGTTCGAGCGGTCGTAGATGTCGCCGGCGACCACTACGGCATTGGGCTGCTCCCGCTCCGCGGACGCAACGATCTGCCGCAGAATGTACGCCTGGTCTTCCCGGAGATCCCGGTTGATTAACTTTAACCCAATATGCAAATCGGAAATATGAAAAAACTTCATGCCGGTGCTCCTTTTCGTGAACGATAAATTGTCTGTCTATATTATATCACATGCCGGGACCGGTTTCCCGGCAGCGTTGTTTTTATACTAATCATATGGGGATTGACAACAACGGGCGAATATCCTACAATGAAGCCATCGTTGAACGGGCGCAGCGCTAAAAGGAGTGCTTTTCATGGGAGAAGAATTGCTGACGATCCGCGGGCTTCGGGCCGGCGTGGATGACAAGGAGATTCTGCACGGCGCCAGCCTTTCCATCGGAAAGGGCGAGACGCATGTGCTCTTGGGGCCGAACGGCTCCGGCAAGACGACGCTGATGAACGTCATCATGGGGCACCCGCGTTATGAGGTGCGCGAGGGGACGGTGCGCTTTGACGGCGCGGACCTGCTCGCTCTGCCGACGCACGAGCGGGCGCGGCGCGGGCTTTTTCTGTCGTTCCAGACGCCGGAGGAGATTCCGGGGGTTACAGTGGAGAATATGCTGCGGACGGCGCGTCAGGCCATCACCGGGAAAAAGGCCGGTGTGCTGGCGTTCCGCAAAGAACTGGCGGCAGCGCTGGCGACGCTGCAGATGGATGCGGACTGGGCGGGCCGTTATCTGAACGTGGGGTTTTCCGGCGGGGAGAAGAAGAGGACGGAGATCCTGCAGCTTCTGATGCTGAAGCCGAAGCTCGCCCTCCTGGACGAGACGGATTCGGGACTGGATGTGGACGCGGTGCACCTTGTGTCAGGCGGTGTCAGGGCGTTTCGGACGCCGGAGAACGCCTGCCTGATCATCACCCATAACGCCGGTATCCTGTCGTCGCTTTCCGTGGACCGGGTGCATGTATTGCTTCACGGTCATATCGTGCAAAGCGGCGGCCCGGAGCTGGTCGACGAGGTCGGCGCCCACGGCTATGCCCGGTTCCTCGAAGCGGAGGGGTAAGGCATGACGCAGCAGAAAATCATTATCGAGGACATTGCGCGGGCGCTTTACGATGTCCGGGACGAGAGCCGGCCGCGTTACCGTTCGGAAAGCGGGCTGACGGAGGACATCGTGCGCGATATTTCCCGGCGCAAGAACGATCCGGCCTGGATGACGGAACACAGGCTCGCGTCGCTGGCGGTTTACAACGAAACGCCGCCGCCCGCCTGGGGTCCGGCAATTACGTCTCTGGATATGGACCATATCGCGACCTATGTGCAGCCCGACGCGGTCATGGCGGGGCGCTGGGAGGACGTGCCGGAGGAGATCCGCAGCACCTTTGACCGCCTCGGCATTCCCGAGGCGGAGAAGGAATCGCTGGCGGGCGTCGGTGCCCAGTATGATTCCGAGGTGGTTTATCACAGCATCCAGACGAGTCTGACGAAGCAGGGCGTCGTCTATACCGATATGGAGACGGCGCTCCGGGAGCATGAGGACATCGTGCGGGCGCATTTCATGAAGCTGGTGCCGCCGAAGGATCACAAGTTCGCGGCCCTGCACGGCGCGGTCTGGTCCGGCGGTTCCTTTGTCCACGTCCCGCCCGGCGTCGAGGTGAAAATCCCCCTGCAGTCGTATTTCCGGTTGAACGCGCCGGGGGCGGGGCAGTTCGAGCATACGCTGATCATCGTGGAGCCGGGGGCGAGCCTGCATTTCATCGAGGGCTGCTCGGCGCCGAAATATAACGTGACGAATCTTCACGCCGGCTGCGTCGAGCTTTATGTGAAGGAAGGGGCGCGGCTCCGCTATTCGACGATCGAGAACTGGTCGAAGAACATGATGAACCTGAACACGAAGCGGGCGCTGGTGGAAAAGGGCGGGCTCATCGAGTGGGTGTCCGGCTCTTTCGGTTCCCGCGTCTCGATGCTGTATCCGGCCAGTATCCTGGCGGGGGAGGGGGCGCGCTGTGAGTTCACCGGCGTGACGTTCGCCGGCCGCGGGCAGCACCTCGACACCGGGGCGACGGTCATCCACGCCGCGCCGCGCACCTCGTCGGTCATCAACACCCGGTCGATCTCGAAGGACGGCGGCGTCGCCGTCTATCGCAGCGGCGTCCGGGTGAGCGCCGGGGCGAAGGGGGCGAAGTGCGCGGTGAAGTGCGATTCGTTGATGCTTGACAGCGAGTCGCGGGCCGATACGATTCCCGTCATGGACATCCGGGAGGACGACGCGGATATCGGGCATGAGGCGAAAATCGGACGCATCAGCGACGAGGCAATCTTTTACCTGACGAGCCGGGGCATCCGCGAGGAGGAGGCCCGGGCGATGATCGTGCGCGGCTTCGTGGAGCCGGTGGCGAAGTCATTGCCGCTGGAATACGCGGTGGAGATGAACAATCTGATCAATCTGGAACTGGAGGGGGCGAGGCAATGACGGCGGCAGCGGAAAAAGAGGTCGTTTTTGACAGGATTCCCGCTCCGACGTGGCGCTGGCTTGGCGTCAACGAGGTCCGCGTTCCCGAGTCCGTCCTGCGGGAAGCGCCGGCCCTGCGTCTGGTGACGATTCCCCGCGGGGAAACCCGGGACATGGTCGTCGTCTGCCGGACGGAGGCGGCGCTTGAGCTGCGGGCGGAGCTGGGGGAAGGGGCGGAGTTCCGTCTGACGCGGGTGCGGCTCGCGCCGGCGGACGTCCGCTGCGCCGACGCGGTCAAGGTCACGCTGGCGAAGGACGCGCGTCTCTCCTATACCGCCGTCGAGCTTAGCGGGGCGCGGGCCGCCGATTTGCTCGATGTCAATCTCGCCGGGGACGGCAGCGGCGCCGACGTCGCTGTTTTCTATTTCGCCGGCGGGCAGCAGCGCCTTGATATGAACTATGAGATCCACCAGCGGGGGAGAAGGACCGAGGCCGTGCTCGACGTGCAGGGCGGCCTTTCCGGTCGGGCGGAGAAAATCTTTCGCGGCACTCTGGATTTCGTGCGCGGCGCGGCCGGCTCCGTCGGCCGCGAGCGGGAGGCCGTCACGCTGCTGTCGCCGGATGTCGTGAACCGCTCCGCGCCCCTGATGCTGTCCGGTGAAGCGGAAGTGGACGGCCGTCACGCGGCCAGCGTTGGCCGGCTGGACGAGGAGAAACTCTTTTACCTGACGAGCCGGGGCCTTTCCCCTGACGACGCCCGGCGGCTCGTCGTTCTGGCGGCCGCCGCGCCGGTACTGGACCGCATCGCCGACGAGGCGCTGGTGGCCGAAATCCGCGCGGCGATGGAAGGGAGGCTTTCCCATGGCTGAGACCGGGGACTTCCGCCGGGATTTCCCGCTCCTGCGGCAGGAAATGAACGGCCGCCCCATTGTCTATCTCGACAACGGGGCCACGACGCAGAAGCCGGAGAGCATGATCCGCGCCATGTGTGGTTACTACGGTGGCTGCAACGCGAACCCGCACCGGGGCGCCTACGCGCTGTCCGTCGAGGCTACGGGCATCTATGAAGCGGCCCGGGAGCGCGTGCGCCGCTTCATCGGCGCCGGGGAAGCGCGGGAAATCATCTTCACGAAGAACGCCACCGAGGCGCTGAACCTCGTCGCGTACAGCTACGGGCTCACGAACCTCGGCGCCGGCGACGAGATCGTGCTGACCATCGCCGAGCATCACTCGAACCTCGTGCCCTGGCAGCGGGTGGCCAGGGCGCGGGGCGCGACGCTGAAGTACATCTATCTGGAGCCCGACGGCAACCTTTCGGAGCGGGATATCGCGGAAAAGATCACGAAGAAGACGAAGCTCGTGGCCGTCACCCACGTTTCCAACGTGCTGGGCCTCGTTAATCCCGTGCGGCGCGTCGCCGACCGGGCCCACGAGGCCGGGGCGGTGGTCGTCGTGGACGGCTCCCAGAGCGTGCCGCACATGGCGGTGGATGTGAAAGCGCTGGGGGCGGATTTCTTCGCCTTTTCCGGCCACAAGCTGCTGGCGCCGATGGGTATCGGCGTCCTTTACGGGCGGGCGGCGCTGCTGGAAGCCATGCCGCCGTTCCTCTCCGGGGGCGACATGATCGAGTATGTTGAGGAGCAGGACACTACCTACGCGGAATTGCCGGCAAAATTCGAGGCCGGCACGCAGAACGTGGGCGGCGCGGCGGGCCTCACCGCGGCCATTGATTACCTCGAAGCGATGACCTTCGACCGCGTCCGGGCCATCGAGGCGGATCTGCTGTCCTACGCCCTGCCGCGTCTGCGGGCGCTCCCGTGGATCAAACTCTACGGCTGCGACAGTACGCGGGATAACAAGACCGGCATCATCACCTTCAACGTCAGGGACGTCCACCCTCACGACGTCTCGACCATCCTCGACAGCGAGGGTGTCGCCATCCGGGCGGGTCATCACTGCGCTCAGCCGCTGATGAAGTACCTCGGACAGGCCGCCACCTGCCGGGTGAGCTTCTATTTCTACAATACGCGGCAGGACGTCGATCGTTGGCTGGATGCGCTGGAAAAAGTCAGGGAGGTCATGCGCCTTGGACATTCATGAAAACCGCGCTTCGACGCCGGCCATGGAGGACATCTACACCGAGCTCATCGCCGAGGAAAGCCGGAGCATGGAGCACCGCCGCCATCTCAGCGTCCCCACGGCGGTGCTGAAGGGGCGGAACCCCAGCTGCGGCGATGAAATCACGCTGGAGCTCGCCCTGAAAGACGGCGTCGTCGCGGACGCGTCCTTCACCGGTGTCGGCTGCGCGATCTCGCAGGCTTCCACGTCGCTGATGATCGGCCTGATCCGGGGCGAGACGGAGGAAAAGGCGCGGCGGCTGGCGGCGACCTTCCTGGCCATGATCAAGGGGGACGTTTCCGCCGACGATCCCGCTCTGGAGGAACTCGGCGACGCCGCCGCCCTGCAGGGCGTATCCCACCTGCCGGCCCGCGTCAAATGCGCCGTCCTGCCGTGGCACACGCTGGCGGAGGCTTTGGAACGGAAAGGATAAGCTATGACGCTGCAACAACTGAAATACGTGCTGGCCGTCGCCGAATACGGCTCGGTGAGCTTAGCGGCGCGCAAGCTCTTCGTCTCCCAGCCAAGCCTGACCGAAGCCCTGTCCTCGCTGGAGCGGGAAATCCGCCGGACGCTTTTCGTCCGCGGCCCCCGGGGCATGAGCCTCACCGACGAAGGACGCAAGTTCCTCGGCGGGGCGCGGCAGGTCGTGGAGCAGATGCGGCTCCTGGAGGACCGGTACAGCGGGGAGAGCGGCAAGCAGTATTTTTCCGTCTCCACCCAGCATTATACCTTCACTGCCAGCGCCTTCGTCGAGCTTGTCCGGCAATGCGGCGGCGATAATTACGAGTTTTCACTGCTGGAGGAACGCACCGGGAAGATCCTCGAAAACGTGCGGACCTTCAAGAGCGAGATCGGCGTCCTCTACATGAGCCGCGCCAACGAAGCGGTGCTGCGCAAGCTGCTGCAGGAAAGCCGCCTCGTCTTCTCGCCGCTGTTCGTGGCCCGCCCCCATGTCTTCCTCTTCCGGAAACACCCGCTGGCGAAACGGGCCTCCGTCGCCTTTGCCGATCTGGAGGCGTACCCCGGCGTCATGTTTGACCAGGGGGAGGAGAACCCCTTTTACTTCGCCGAGGAGGTCGGCAGCGAGCGCCCGATGAAAAAGTGCCTCCACGTCACGGACCGGGCGGCGGTGGTGAACCTCCTGATGGAGCTGGACGCCTACATTGTGACGACGGGCGTCCTGCCCTCGTATCTGCATGGGCGCGACATCGTCGCCGTGCCGCTGGAGTCGGAGGAGGTCATGACCGTCGGCGTCGTCCGCCACGCCGACCGCCGGCTGTCCGAGCCGGGCCGCGCCTTCCTGACGTCGCTGACGGAAACGGCGGCAAAGCTGGGGCTGGCGAAGGCGGGACCGGAAACCGCCTCATAGAAAAGCACCGCGTCCAATTTAAGGGCGCGGTGCTTTTTTCCCAAAAGAAGCACGTCCAATCGTGCCATCGGTCAACAGACGGTGAATATTCATTCCGGACGAGAAAAGCCGGCTTTTCCCAAACGGCGGTTACAACCGATCCGTCAGCCATTCCTCCATCAGGGACTGACGGCGGGAGGACAAATCCGTCTCCCGGACTTTTTGACGCAGGGGAAGTACGAAGCGTGGGGAAACGGAAAGCTCATCGATCTCCATCGCGAGGAAGGTTTCCGTCAGGCTGAGGTCCGCGGCCATCTCCCCGCAGATGTTTACCCGGATATGGTGTTTATGCGCGTTGTCCGCCACCAGTTTAAGAAGCCGCAATACAGCCGGATGGCGGGGATCGCTGTACCGTTTCAGCGCCCTGTTCTGCCGGTCGCACGCCAGCGTGTATTGCGTCAGGTCGTTGGTGCCGCAGGAGAAAAAGTCCACCAGCTGCGCCAGCCGGTCGCTCATGATGGCCGCCGCCGGCGTTTCCACCATGATGCCGATGGGCACCTTTTCCGAGAAAGGCAGGTTTTCCTTCCGCAGTTCCTGCCGTACCTGCTCGCAGAGCGCCAGGGCTTCCCGAACCTCCCAGACGCTGGCCACCATGGGAAACATGATGCCGAGCTTTCCGCAGACGGACGCCCGGTACAGAGCCCGAAGCTGGGTGCGAAAAAGGTCCGGCCGGGCGAGGCAGAGGCGCAGAGCCCGGTTGCCCAAAGCGGGATTTTCTTCCCTCGGCAGGCCAAAATAACCGATCTGCTTATCCGCGCCGATATCCAGCGTCCGGATAATGACATCCCAATCCTTCATGGCTTCCAATACCTGCCGGTAAGCGGAAAACTGCGTCTCCTCATCGGGATAGTCGTCCCGCCCCAGATACAGGAATTCGCTCCGGAACAATCCCACGCCTTCCCCGTCGTCTTCCACAACCGCGGGCACACCCCCCGGCCCTACGATATTGCCGCAGATACGGA
>JAEEGL010970882.1_pt1 | contig 14457 bp, 10 predicted proteins | sample 9134231 | NCBI WGS metagenome assembly JAEEGL01 (sample SAMN16246548, study PRJNA631951) | gut metagenome | biome: gut microbiome; feature: rumen; material: fiber-attached | host: Bos | place: Iran: Karaj | collected 2018-10
GATTTAGTTTACGCTTCCGTCTTCCAGATGATGATTGACCCTGACACCTTCGCGAATAAAGTCATCAAAATGCGTGGAAATTTTGTTACTTATCCAAGTTCTACGATTGCCGGCGGTAAAACTTACGCCGTAATCATTTCTGACGCACTGGCCTGCTGCAAACAGGGAATCGAATTTCACTATGACTTCGGAGGAAAGGAACCGAAAGACGGCGACATCGTAACCGTCACGGGAACGTACACCTGCAAAATGCTTCCCGGCGAAATCTTCTACAACTATGTAAAAGCCGATTCTGTGAAACTGTAATTTGAGCCACTGTTATTTCTGCCGATAATATCTGCATGAAGAAACTTGCATTTATCATCGGACTTATTTCTCTTTTTGGTGGATTCGCTTTTTCTCAGACTCAACTCGCATATTCAGGCGATTCAGGCTACACCCTCGTCGAGCGAACGGATTTACGCCGCTATGTGAACGGAAAATACTCAGGCCTCACTAGCCGTGAAGTCCGCTCATTCATAAGCCGCTCAAACCCACCGGCAGGAATGCGCTCCTCAAAACTCGACCGATGGTACGACGGAAATTTCTTCGTGATGGAAGAAACCCTGCGCAATTCACAAGCGACAATGGCCGGTGTACACGATGCAATTCCTTCTGTTTTCAAAATTTCCCAGAACGGCCAGATGACCATGATAAAAGACAACGGTTATCCGACATTCCGAAGTTTCCCGTCATACACGACAGAAAAATTAAAAACCGGCGACTCATGGACTGCAAGGGCAGAACGCACCGTTGACCCGCTCAACAAGGGCGTTTTCACTCGAATGCCGATTTTCGTTCAATATACTTTTGTCGGCTCAGAAGAATACAAGGGCGAAAAAGTCTTCAGAATCAAAGCCGCATGGTCAACAAATTATAACGGCGCCGGAATGGACAGCGACCCGCGCGGAGACTCAAGCCTCAGAAAGGCCGTCGGAAGCCATAAAGCGGACATAATCGTCAGGGAAGCGACCGGCGAGGCAATCCTCATCAGCGACACTGTTGATGAAACATTTGCCTACATCGACGGAACACAGGTCAATCTCAAAGGCCGAATCACAATGTTCACCGAATATCCGCCTGTAATCGACCGCAACAAGCTGATTTTCGCGCTCAACCGAATCGCACAGGCAGCCCCGGCTCCAAAAAAAGCAAAAACCACAGTTGCAGTCGCAGAAACCCCAGTCGCCGTTGCAAAAATCGTTCCTGAAAAAGTCGTCGAAGCCGTACCAGCCGAACCTGCCGTCAGCGTTCCTGCTACTATTTCGGTTACAACAGATACCCCGGAAACGCCAGAACTGGTCGTTTATGAGGAACCACCGGCACCTGTCACTTCAAGCTCTCGTTCACCGGAGCTTGCAAGTCTGCTTGAGAAAAAGCCAACTGAAACAATCGGTTCTCCTTCAACAATCGCACCAAAAAACAACATGGTCTTCGAGGAAACTCCCGCCGGAATCCGTCTTTCCGTCCGTGACATAAAATTCAAGGCCGACAGCGATGAAATCCTTCCAACAGAAAAAAAGCGCCTCGACGAGATAGCCGAAGTCCTGAAGCTGGCACCGAATTCTCAGTTTTTGATTGAGGGACATTCTGCGGCCGTCGGAAACCCGCACGGTGAGCAAACGATTTCCGAGCAGAGGGCAAGAAGAATCGCAAACGAGCTCGCCACAAGAGGAATCAACGCTAGCAAATTCATCTGCAAGGGACACGGTGGCAATACGCCAGTTGCAAGCAATTCCACCCCTGAAGGCCGTGCCCAGAACCGCCGCGTAGAAATCACGATTCTGGAATAAATAATTTTTCCTTTTCTTTTTCCTCTTATGATATATAATTGTAGAATCATAAAATTTTGGAGGAATTATGAAAAAATTTGGAAAGCTGGTTCTTGCCGGGCTTCTTGCTGCGGGAACAGTTTTTAGTGTTTCGGCAAAGGAAATTAAACGCGAACTGAAACCGACATCAGGCTGGAATCTCTACATTCCTGGCAAAGGAAACAAAAAAGATGTTCTTAAAGACTTGAACAAGGCCGGATGGCAAGTCAGCAACAACTATGCCACACATTTTTCGCTTGTTGAAGGCTCTATCAACAAAAAACGAGTTCTTAAAATCAACACCCTCGACGGAAAAAATGATGCGCTCATGCTTCCGCTCACAGGAAACGAAAAGAAAGTCACTTTGATTTTCCGCGCTCAGGGTTCAGTCGATCCTGATAATCCACAGACACCTTATGGAATTTTCTTCGCTTATCTTCAGAACGGCATTTATCAGTCAATGCTGCGACATAATGCATCAAATCAGCTCAAAGGCTCAAAATCAATGTCACGCCTTACAACTGACGGAACATCAAAAGGTCAGAAACTCAACATCGTCTCTGACTGGCACGAATACCGCCTTGTCTGGGATATTGAATCTGCCGACAAGATGACCGCAAAATGTTACATCGACGGCAAACTCATGCATTCAGACATCTGCAAAAAAGTTAATTTCGCCGAGACAATGAAAGAAGTTGACTGGAACACAATGGAAGGTCCGGGCAACTACCTCGAATTCGGTGAAAACGACGGTTCAACAAACGGATTTGGCCGCTACGCATATCTCTTAACTATCGTTGATGATGATGTCAGCGAAATTTCAACAGAAGAATTGGGCAAAAAACTCAAATTTGACCTCACTTCAGACCCAGTCACAAAAGACCCGGGTCCAGCAAGCCGACGACCTGCAAAAAAACCGGCCGGAATCAACATTCTTGGACCTGAAGTCGGAAAAAGCGATGAATGGGAAGATCCTTGCACAATCGAAAACGGCACAATCAATCTTGATGAACTTCAGACTAGCTGGACAAAAGTCGACAAGGTTGTAAGAAATCCTTCTACACCAGAAATGAACTTCGCCGCTACAGTCGATCCAACCGGAGCAAACGGCGCTTACAAGACAATCGCAGCCGCAATCGAAAAAGTTCCTTCAAACAGCGCTATCAAAATCATGCCGGGAATTTACTACGAAAAACTCCTCATCACAAAACCCGGAATTTCTCTGATTGGTACAGATCCTGCCAAAACAGTTATCTACGGTTACGAGGCTGACACAGGCGGAATCAACGGAAACCTTCTTGTTGAAGTCAATCTTTTGCCACAGGGAACAAGCACTGAGCCGGGAGCCGCAGCCGCAATTCCAGAAGCTCCAGTCGAAAACTGCTACTTCAATGCTGTAAACATCACATTCTACAATAAAGGTGCTGAATGGAACAAACTTTGGGGCGGCTCAGAACGACGCTCAATCGCTCTCGCACTCAAAGGCGTAGACAAGTGCTACATCGACAACTGTGTATTCCTCGGTCAGCAGGACACTCTCTACTTCCGCTCAGGCCGAATCTACATGAAGAACAGCTATGTTGAAGGCGATGTTGACTACATCTGTGGTGGAGCAACATGTGTATTCGACAACTGCCACATCTTCTCTCTTCGATACAACAACGGTGCAATCATCGTTGCTGCCGCAGGTGCAGATACAGGCTACAAATCAACAGCAAAATACGCAAACGGCTATGTTTTCAAAGATTGTTTCATCGAAGGACACATGGACTTGGAAGACAACTCAGACGGAAAACAAGTTACTTTGGCGCGAGGAACCTGGGTCGGCGGTTCTGCAACTGGCGAAACAAATGTCGGAAAAACAGTTTACTTGAACTGTAAGATTTCAAAAGCAGTGAACACATCTCCATGGAAAGACTGGGATGCCGTAAACACAGCCGAAAAAGCATTCTTCCGAATCCAGAACATGACTGGTGACGGAGCTGCAAACATCAAGGGAGCAAAAGCCCTCTCAGCCGATGAAGTAAAACTCTACAGCAATGTAGAAGCTGTCTTGGGATTCAAACCAGGATTGTAATAATCGGAAATCAAGAATAACTAGCTGCTAGTTTAACGGGACACTCCGCAAGGCATTGTCCCGTTTTTTTATTTCTGATAGCCGTAGCGCAAAAAAAACACAGGACAAGCGAAGCAATGCCCTGTGTCAATTATCAATTATCAGTTTTCAACTTTCAATTTACTAGCTCTGCATTGATGTGTTCTTTACGATAACATCATGCGCACCGCCCTCTGTGATAGAAACCGCAGAAACGAGAGTGAGTTTTGCCTTCTCCTGAAGTTCAGAGATTGAAAGCGCGCCACAGTTACACATTGTGTGAGTAACCTTGCGCAAAGTCATGCCAACTCCGTCATGCAAATGACCTGCGTACGGAACATAAGAATCAACGCCTTCCTCGAAAGCCATTGATTTTTTGCCGCCCAAGTCATATCGCTGCCAGTTGCGAGCGCGGTTTGAACCCTCGCCCCAGTACTCTTTTACGTAGTTTCCGTTTACAACGAGCTTGTTTGAAGGAGATTCGTCGAATCGTGCGAAGTAGCGGCCGAGCATTACGAAATCAGCGCCCATTGCAAGTGCCAGAGTGATGTGATAATCATGAACGATACCACCGTCTGAACAAATCGGAATGTAGATTCCTGTTTTCTTGTAATATTCATCCCGAGCTTTTGCAACTTCGATTGTTGCAGTAGCCTGACCACGACCAATACCTTTCTGTTCGCGTGTGATACAAATTGAACCGCCACCGATACCAATCTTGATGAAATCAGCACCAGCCTCAGCAAGGAAGTTGAATCCGTCTGCGTCAACGACATTTCCTGCACCGACTTTTACATCTTTACCGAATTTTTCGTGAATGTCTTTGAGGGCCTTTTCCTGCCAGTAAGAGTAACCTTCGCTTGAATCCAAAACGAAAACATCAGCTCCGGCTTCAAGCAATTTTGGAACTCGCTCCATGTAATCACGAGTGTTGATACCAGCACCAACGATATAGCGATGTTTTGCATCAAGCAATTCAAGAGGATATGTATCGTGTGTAGCATAGTCTTTTCGGAAAATCAAAGAAATGAGGTTTCCGTCTTTATCAACAACTGGAAGCTGGTTGACCTTTTTGTCCCAGATGATTTCATTGGCTTCGCTGAGGGTGATTCCTTCCTGGCCGGTTACCATATCAGCAAGTGGAGTCATGTATTCAGAAACCTTTGAGCCCGGCTTACAATGTGAAATTCGGAAGTCTTTTGAAGTGATGATACCAACGAGCTTTCCGTGAGCAGAACCGTCCTCTGTGACGGCACAAGTTGAATGGCCAGTTTTTGCGCTCAATGCAATTACATCTTCAAGAGTCTGATCCGGGCGAACATTTGAATCAGAAGTAACAAATCCAGCCTTGTAAGACTTAACGCGTGCAATCATCGCAGCCTGGTCTTCGATTGACTGGCTTCCATAGATGAAGCTGATTCCACCCTCTTTTGCGAGTGCAATAGCCATTTTGTCGTCAGAAACAGCCTGCATGACAGCTGAAACCATCGGGATATTCATGCTGAGAGGAGAGACCTCGCCGGCCTTTTTATTGTACTTAACAAGCGGAGTACGCAAGCTTACATTGTCAGGAATACATTCCGCACTAGAATACCCCGGAACCAAAAGATACTCACCGAATGTGTGAGACGGCTCTGAAAAATAAAACGCCATGATTTTCTCCTTAATAAACTCCGCGTTCGCGGCACTGTACAATTAAAATTGAAATAGTATATCAAGAATTCAAGCCTAAAATCAACTATCTTTGACAAAGATGATTTTACTGAGATTCCAAAAAATGATTTCGTTCTAAATTTTGCAAAATCTAAACGAATTTTCTTTAAAAATAAATCTTTCTCATTTATAATTATCAAGATAAATTCAACGGACGAAATTTACGCTGGGGTTAACCTTCTATGAAAAACCTTGATATTAAAATAGCCTATCTCAATGACGATTTCAAAATCGTAGACCGAAACAAAGAGTTCTACACATATTTTGAAACCGTAGGCTTTGTTTACACTGACATAGAAGACATCGTTGCCCCGGAACACAAAGAAAAATTTATAAATTTCGTAAAAAGCAAGGACAATAAAGACAAATTCCGCGTTTTTAGATTCAAGAAGATTACCGGTGAATTTTTACAGAATATTGTTTCCGTAAACGAAGACATTCTCAACGGCAAAAAATACCGCACCCTTCACATTGTAACGGTCATATCCGCTGTTGAATTCATAAAAGAATCTCTCGCTTACGAAAAATTTACAACTTACGCGCTCGGTCTCACCAACGAATACATTTTCATCTACCGGCAGTCTGACCACAATTTCAGAATGAACAACTTCATGAAGGACAAAAATGTCGTTGTATACGAGCAGGACATTGATTCATGGAAAACTCAGGTTCTTGAAGACGGTCTGATTAACAAAAAAGATACTGTTGAATTCGAAACAAAAATCAACGAGCTTAAAGAGTGCCGTCCATCGTTCTCAATGACGGTCAATTCTTCGCTCCGATTCTCTCAGTCAATGTTCGAGAACCTTGTTTTCAAGGCAGTCCGAACAGAATTAGACGGCGAAACATACATGATCGGGCGAATGTTGCCTGAAATCGCCATTGAGCAGACACAAAAATCAAATGAAATCATCGAAGAGCTAAAAATCGATTCTCTGACAGGCACCTACAACAAAAAAGCCATCCTCAATTTTGCCCAGAACCGATTCGTTGAGGGCACAAAAGCCGATGCCATGCTCGCAATCGTTGACCTCGACCACTTCAAGCCTGTAAACGATGCTTACGGTCATCTTGCGGGCGACAAAGTTCTTGCAAAGGCTGGCGGAATCCTCAAAAGAATCGTCGGTGATAACGGAATCGTCGGTCGCTACGGTGGTGATGAATTCCTTCTCATCCTCGAAGACATGGGCGAAGAAAATGTTTTCCGAGGCCTTTTCCGCACAATCTGCGTTGACATTGAAAGCGCATTCAAGGACATGTTCACCGACATCAAAGTTACGGCTTCAGTCGGTGCGGCAAGCTACAAAAAAGACGGAAACAATTTCGATGAACTTTTCAAAAAAGCTGATTTCTGTTTGTACCGTGCAAAAGACAAGGGCCGCAACAGATATGTCTTCTTCCGTGATGATTTGCACGGAGAGCTTTACAAAAAGGCAAGCGAAGCCAAAACTGAAGGCATCAAATATGATGTCCGCGAAGTTCTTGAACTTAAAAGCATGGCAAATTTCATGCTTGATTTGAGCGAATCACCAAAACAGGCGGCTTACATTCTCCTTGCCCACATGCTCGAAACCTACAACCTCGATTCAATCAGCATTTATTACGGCGAGAACATGGAGCGAAAGTTATCACTTGGCTCAGCTCCGGAAAATCTTTCCGAAGCGAAATTTGTTCATAGCGGAGAATTCAAAACAGCAATGAACGGAAGCTTGTTCCTGCGTGTAGATTTCACCACTGAACTCCCTGATTGCGCAAAACCGTTTGGCAAAATCCTCGACGAACGAGGCGTCAAATCTTCAATTCTTTGCGTATTAGGAAGTCTGGAAAAGCCAACCGGATTGATTACATTCGACCGTCTCAAGGAAGGCGCTCTCTGGGCCGAATACGAAGTCAACTGCTGCGTAATGTTCGGAGCGGCCGTAAACCTGCTTTCCGACGAAAAAATTAAAAAACTCTTCTCTTAGCTTATCTGGTCACATTCCTGAGCCACTTGCCTGATTTTACCCTAAGCACGCCGCACAAAGTCTTTAAAACCTGCTCGGTCTCAAGGCACAGAAGAATCGTCCACGGCGGAAGATTCCACACAAATGTCGCAAGAAGCCCCAGCGGAATCGAAAGCAGCCACATCCAGCCATTATCAATCAACGAAGCGAAAATTGTGTCTCCACCGCTTCGGCACACACCTACGATAATCAGCATGTTGAATGCACGGAATGGGTACATGCACATCAGAATAATCATCATTGACTGAGTGATTGCGATTATATGAGTCTCAACATTGAAAATGAACGGCAGGAGCCTCGAAAGCGGGAAAAGCAAAAGCCCGATACAGGCTCCCATGAGCGGGAAAAACCAGCAGAAACGATGCGCATAAGCTTTTGCAGCAACATCTTCGCCCGCACCGATTTTCTTTCCCAAAATCACGGAAGACGCGCTTCCCATTCCGATAAAGAAAACCCAGGTCAGCTGGCTCACAGTATTCATAATGCTGAAAGCCGCAAAAGAATCCGTTCCCGCATGTGCAAAAATCGAATTCTGCGTCGTGATTCCAAGTCCCCAGAGAGTCTCCGAAAAAAGAACAGGCGTTCCGATTTTGAGCAATTTGAGAATCAATTCTTTATCAAAGGCAAAGAATTCGCTGATTTTTCCGAACATCTCAAATTTGCGTGAAATGCCGACAGAAAGCGTGATAATCATTTCGATTGCACGGGAAATCACGGTCGCCAACGCCGCACCACGAACGCCCATTGCAGGAATTGACAGTGGCTCAAAACCAAAAATCAAAATGAAGTTGAGAGAGATATTGGTCACAAAGGAAACAGCCGTCGTGACCATCGGAAGAATTACATGTTCCGTACTTCGGAAAGCCATCTGACATGAAAACGAAACCGCCAGCATCGGATAACAGAGTGCGATAATCTTCAGATAACCGATTCCCTCGGAAATAACCGCATCGTCATTTGAATAAAAATGCAGAATCTGCCCGGGAATAATGGACGCACCCAGAAAAAACACGACGGAAACAAAGAAACAGACCGCAAACATGATGCCGAAAGTCTTTCTGATTCCCTTAAAGTCTTTTGCGCCCCAGAACTGCGCGATGAAAATCGAAGCCCCGGAAGAAACGCCGAACACGACCATGTTCAGCATGAAGAAAATCTGGTTTCCGAGCCCGACCGCCGCAATCGGAACAGCACCGAGCCGCCCGACCATGACAGTATCCATCATGTTCACGAAAGTCTGCAAAAGATTCTGCATGGTTATCGGAATCGCAATCGAGAAAAGAGTTTTATAGAAACCATTAAGGAGAGAATTTTTTGGCATTAATTACGGAAACTGTGTATCGGTGCCGGAATTCGGCCGCCCCGGTTTATGAAGTCCGCGCAGCTGAACTTGCTTACCGGCATGACAGGACATCCACCAAGCAATCCGCCGAACTCAATCCAGTCACCGGCTTTTTTGCCCGGAGCCGGAATAAGGCGCACAGCAGTCGTCTTGTTGTTTACCATGCCGATTGCAAATTCGTCCGCCATGATGCCGGAAATCGTTGTCGCAGGTGTGTCACCAGGAATTGCAATCATATCGAGACCAACCGAGCAGACAGTCGTCATTGCTTCAAGTTTTTCGAGGCAGATTGACCCCTGCTTGACGGCGTTAATCATTCCTTCGTCTTCTGAAACCGGGATGAATGCACCGGAAAGACCGCCAACGCTTGTAGAAGCCATTACGCCGCCTTTTTTAACCATGTCAGTGAGCATTGCAAGGGCAGCGGTTGTTCCAGGACAGCCAGCACCTTCAAGACCGATTTCTTCAAGGATTCGGGCAACAGAGTCACCCACAGCAGGAGTCGGAGCAAGTGAAAGGTCGAGAATACCGAAATCAACACCAAGACGGCTTGCGGCCTCTGCACCGACAAGCTGGCCCAAGCGGGTGATTTTGAACGCCATTTTTTTGATTCCCTCGGCGAGTTCGTCAATCGGCTTTCCCTTGTAATCGCGGGCTGCGGCAAGGATTACGCCAGGACCAGAAACACCGACATTGATAACAGAATCAGCCTCGCCAGGTCCGTGAAAAGCACCAGCCATGAAAGGATTGTCTTCCGGCGCATTACAGAACACGACGAGCTTTGAGCAGCCGTTGATTGCACAATGAGCGCTTGCTTCCGATGTTTTTTTGATTGTCTCGCCCATGAGTTTTACGGCATCCATGTTGATTCCGCTCTTGGTACTACCAACATTTACGCTTGAACAGACGAATTCTGTGCTTGCCAGAGCTTCTGGGATTGATTCAATCAAAATTCTGTCAGCGGGAGTGATTCCCTTTTGAACGAGGGCAGAAAATCCGCCGATGAAGTTGATTCCAAGTTCTTTAGCGCATTTGTCGAGGGTTTTGCAATATTCAACATAAGAAGTCGCATTGCTCGCACCTGCGACGAGTGCAATCGGAGTTACAGAAACACGCTTGTTGATGATTGGAACGCCAAGCTCTTTTTCGATGTCCTGACCGACTTTGACGAGATTTCCCGCCTTCTTCATAATTTTATCGTAAATCCGCTGATTGGCTTTTTTTGAGTCAGAATCGGCACAATCCAAAAGGGAAATTCCCATGGTAATACAGCGCACATCGAGTTTGTGGCGCATAAACATATTTACAGTTTCTTGAATTTCAACAGGTGTAAAGAGCATAGAATCCTCCGCTTCATATAATAGTGTAATTCGTCGTAAAGTTCAAATAAAGGTCGTTTTTTTACTTGACGGTCTTGCCGCCAACCTTTAATATTATGGTGTTTCATTTTCTTTTTAGTAGAGGTAAATTATGGCTTCAAATACAGTTGCAGGAAAAAAGACTTCGGGTTTTGATTCTCTCCCAATCGCAGTTCAGATGCTTGTTGGTATCGCTCTTCTGCTCATCATCGCAGTTGTTGGTTTTGCGGTATTCTTCGCAGTTGATTTGCTTCTTCTTGACTTCGACCCAATCGGTAAGCTCGTAAGCGCAATTTTCAGCAAATAAAATCAAGGCCGGTCTCACAGCAGACCGGTTTTTTTATCCCCCTGCCCTTTATTGCTTGTATCGCTTAAAAATGATAAATTCCATTCCTATGGATTTTTCAAATATCTTCGTCATCATTTTTATCGTTGGTACAATTTTCAGTTTTCTTCTTGAAATGCTTCTTGAACGAATCGATTTTTCATTCCGCAAAAAACATGGCCGTGAAATTCCTGAAATCGTTTCTTCTCATGTTGATTCCGACACGCTTAACAAAACCTGTCTCTATGAAGACGCAAAATACCGACTCTGGATTCCGAGCAGCATTCTCGAGACTCTTCTTTCGTTCTATCTGGTTTTCTGCGGATTCTACCCGGTCTTGATTGAGCGTATCTGGACCTGGACCGACAATTCTTTCTTCGCCGCAATTCTTTTCCTGATTCTCGGCGGCGTTCCAGGTGCGCTTCTTTCACTTCCATTCGCGCTTTATTCTGAATTCGGCATCGAAAAACACTTCGGCTTCAGCAACATGACTTTGGGGATGTGGGTTGCCGATGAAATCAAGGGCTTTTTCGTCAATATGCTGATTATGATTCCGCTACTTCTTGCGATGATCGGGCTTTTCAAATACGCCTCTGACTGGTGGTGGATTCTTCTCGGCTGCATTTATTTTGCATTCAGCATCGGAATTTCTATCATCTATCCGATTTTTATAGCACCTATTTTCAACAAATTTACACCTCTGGAAGAAGGCGAGCTTAAGACAAGGCTCGAGGAACTTCTCAAAAAATGCGGATTCAAAGCAAGCGGTCTTTTCGTAATGGACGCTTCACGCCGCTCAGGTCATTCAAACGCTTATTTCACCGGCTTCGGAAAGTCAAAACGGGTCGTGCTTTATGACACATTGATTGAGCAGCTTTCCGTTGATGAAATCGAAGCTGTTTTGGGGCACGAACTCGGACACTACAAGCACCATCACATCCTCAAAAAGATGGTTTTTATGATTCCGGCCGTTTTTGTCGTGCTTTTCATCATAAGTATGCTCGTTAAATTGCCTTCACTCTACTCAGGCTTTGGATTTGTGAATGTCGAGGTCGTTCCCTACCAGATGATGTTCATCGGAATCTTTTTGATGAGCCTTGTTTTTGGTGAATGGGGAATTCTGCTCAACCCAATCATGAATTTTTTGAGCCGCCGGGATGAATTCCAAGCTGATGCATTTGCAAAAAAAATATGCGGTACAGGAGAACCACTCTGCACCGCATTAATCAAGCTTAACAAAGAAAACCTGAGCGAAATTCAGGTTCCGAAGATTTACAGCGTGTTCAATTACAATCACCCGCCGTTACTGGAAAGAATAGCCGCCCTTCGCTAGTTGCTATTCATCGCATTTTGTGATAAATTAACACCGTTGGTCAGGCGCCAGCAAATTCTTTCTTCAAAACCGTGTCAGGGCGGAAGCAGCAGCACTATGATGTAAAGAATTGTGCATGGTCTCCCTGACCTTTTTTATTAGTGAGACGAACCTTCAAGGAACTTGATTTTATCCTGCCTGAAGTTCACATCAATATAGCTCTCAAAGAAATCTATTCCTGTGTCGGCCTCAAGCTGGAAAATATTGTAAGCAATTTCTTCAAGGCTGCATGTCTTTTCATAGTCAGTCGGAATTCGGTTTTTAACCCGGTAACATTTATAAACAGGCTTTCCATCCACGAAATACAAGGCAATTCGATAGAAATATGCGGGAACAGCAACCCAGTTGTTGAAAATGCGTTTGACTTTATAAGATTCTTTTTCAAAAATCGGGCCAGAATACAGATAAACAGTACCGTATTGTTTTGCAAGCAATTCAAATTCATAAGTGATTCTTTCCCAAACTGAATCACGAAGCTGCGGATGCATAAAAACGAGATTTGATGTAAAGAAAGATGACTCCTGAGCAGTCAAGTCATTCTTGGCATGTGTTCTTGGGAAAAGCTGAACAGGCGCCAGTTTCTGACCATCAATATCTTTGCCTGTAATACGATAGCCTTTTACTCTCTGATCAGGCTTCCAGTCACTCAGAGCTGAAAAACTGCCTTCAAGATTCGCTGGTGAAAGTGGATGCATTTCCCAAATAGGGATTCCATAGTTTTCTGCATAGCCAACACTGTAAGCAGAATTCTCGATTGTGTAGGAATTTTTTAGGTTGGAAACAGGTTTTTCAACATTCTGTGCGAAAAGCGGAAGAGACAAAGCAAGAGCCGCTAAAAAACTTATAGTTTTTTTCATTTTTTTTACCTCTTTTTTATGAGAAATCATTTTATATAAGTTTTAAGAGAATTTCCATAAAAAAAGCGAGATTTTTTATGAATTTAAGAGTTTTATGATGATTTTTCGATTGAAAAAAACAGGAAATAGGCAAAAAAAAAGGCCAGAACTCACTGACCTTTTAAATCGTGAGACTGACACGATTCGAACGTGCGACCTCCACCTCCGCAGGGTGGCGCTCTAATCCAACTGAGCTACAATCTCAGAAATGAACAACTCTTTGGAAGAGTGGTGTTTCTAACGGAGGCGACAGGAGTCGAACCTGCCCAGCCCGAAAGGAACTGACGGATTAGCAATCCGTTGTAATACCGCTATACGACGCCTCCAAAGGTTTGTAAAACCTAAAAAAAAAGCGGAGCGAGAGGGATTTGAACCCCCGATACCTTGCGGTATGCCGGTTTTCAAGACCGGTGCATTCAGCCTCTCTGCCATCGCTCCATGAATTATGCTTAAGTAATATAAAAGTTTTTCTGATTAGTGTCAAGCAGATAAAAGTAATTTTTTGAAAATTTTTCGTTTTTTCTAAAAGTCAGCGGGGATATCGAATGATTCAAAATATACTAGAATTTTTCCTGCTTCTCACTTATTATTGAATGCATGGATAAGAACAAACTTTTTCTTGGATTCATGACAGCGGCACTGGGCCTGTTTTTGCTCATTTCGCCAGATACATTCATTTCATTTTTTGTAATTTTGCTTGGCATCGCAGCGGTGATTGACGGCATTTTCATCCTTGCGGCAACCCGTGATCTGATTATCGACCCGCAGTACAAACTGATTGTAACCGTGCGGGGAGTCCTCAGTGTTGTGGTCGGCCTGCTTGCAGTCATTCTTCCAATTGCAGTTGCTGCAGTCGTATGGAAGGCAATGGCCTACACTCTCGCCATTTATCTGATTGTTTCATCAGGAATGCAAATCTACACAATCACAAAACTTCACCGGAATGGAATCATGATCCGCCAGTCGATGATTGAGGTTGCTTCTTCTTTGATTCTTGCCCTCGTGCTTTTCATCATTCCAGCCCAGTCTGCGGGTCACATGATCGTCCGCCTGTTCGGAATTGTGCTTCTGGTGATTGGAGTCGGACTCATTGTAATTCAATGGAAGAGCCGCCCGGAAGTAGTAATTCCAGATACAGTAGAAACAGTCGAAGAAGACGAAGAAACAGAAAACTGAAAATTGAAAGTTGAAAATTGAAAATTAAAAGTTCTAAATTATAAATTAAAACATGGAGAAAATTATGGAAATCAAAAAATTAGACAAAATTTTATCTGAAAATGAATATCCTGGACGCGGAATCGTTGCAGGACTTTCTGCAGACGGGAAATATGCCGTTTCTGCTTACTGGACAATGGGCCGAAGCGCTGGCAGCCGAAACCGTGTTTTTGTAACTGAAACAGAAGACGGAACCGAGGTCGTCCGCACAAAGGCTTTTGACGAATCTTTGATTGCAGGTGACCCAAGCCTCATCATCTATGCGGCAGTACGCCAGCTCGGAAACAA
>JAEEGL011834443.1_pt1 | contig 14457 bp, 12 predicted proteins | sample 9134231 | NCBI WGS metagenome assembly JAEEGL01 (sample SAMN16246548, study PRJNA631951) | gut metagenome | biome: gut microbiome; feature: rumen; material: fiber-attached | host: Bos | place: Iran: Karaj | collected 2018-10
CTGATGTATACATCAAATATATACCAAATAATCCTTTAATAAGATATGCATATGAAGAATCATTATCAATTTTATCTTTTAAAAATTCATAAGTTAAAATTGGTGATGATATAACATCATCAAAATTATCTATATATCTTTTAATCATATGCTCTCTTGTAAAGCTATTTTTATTAAAAGCCCAATTATATGTTATAAAATCTAAATCTATTATGTTTTTTGTTAAAGCATATGCACATCTTAAGAAATGAGAATCTTCGCAAAATCTTAATTTATCATCAAATCTAATATTATTATTTATTAAATATTCTCTTCTAAATAATTTTCCATGTAAAAACATATTTACATTATGTACTTCTGCTTCAATAAATCTTCCTTCATTTGTTCCTCTATTTATAGCTGATCTTATAATATCAGCATGTGTATCATTTGCACATGATGTTAATATGTGTAAGCTATATATAGATGCTAAATAATCATCAGAATCAATAAATGTTATATAATCACCATTTGTATTATCAATGCCCCTTTGTCTTGAATAGCCTTGACCTTTATTTTCATCATTAGCTAAATAATTAATTTTAAATTTGTAATTATTTAAAAATGATCTTGGTGTATACATAGATGAATTATCATTGATAATAATTACATTAATATCATTGAAATTAATTCCTTGTTGAGCTTGGATTGAATCTAATAATCTTTTTCTTAATTCTATTGGTTCTTTATATTCGGGAATAATAATATCTAAAGTCATATAAACTCCTTTAAAAATAAGGCGTATTCCTACGCCTTATAATTATTTATTAATTGTTTTAACATTTTCAAATGAATATTCTACATCATTGAAATTTTCAAATTTAACATTTTTAATATTTACTTCATCAACATTATAGAATATTAAGCCTTTTCCTTTCATTTCGTCAAGGAAATCCATCATTGCAGGTCTACCTGCAACAGGATTAGAGCTATATTTGAAATCGATGTTTTCAAGTGTTATTGATTTAATACCAAGCTCTGGAAGACCATAGAATGTTCCTGCAGCAACATTAACATTTTCACACACGATGTCTTTGAAATGGAACTGGCCTAAATAAGGTGTTCTATCATCAACTGGATATTTTTCTTTTGAATAAACATATTCTGTATGTCCATCAGGATCACAATAATAGAACATATTAATTACAAGTGGAGTTAATACATCATCCATCTTGATATTTTCAAAAGTAATACCATCGATGATTGCATCTTTACCTCTTCCTCTTCTTGTTTTTATTCTTAAGCCTCTATCAGTCTTATTAAATAAGCATTTTGAAACTGTGATATTTTTAATACCACCACTCATTTCACTTCCAAGAACAATTGCACCATGGCCAAAATTCATAGAACAATTTCTAATATTGAAGTTTTCTGATGGTTTTTTAAATGTTTTACCCATATAAATCTTTCCAGATTTAATAGCAATACAATCATCACCTACAGAAAAATCAACACCAACGATATCAACATTCTTACATGATTCAGGATCACATCCATCAGTATTAGGTGAATCCTTTGGATTTTCTACATTTAAATCAATAAATTTTAAATTAGAAGAGAAATAAGGATGTAAATTCCATGATGGTGTGTTTTTAATTGAAAAACCTACTAATGATACATTGTCACAATTATTTAAAAACACACCTCTTGGTCTCCACGCAATTCTTCTTTCTCTTACATTAACCCACCAATCAGATTTATCTGCATTACAATTAATTGTTCCTTGTCCTACGATTTTTACATTAGATACATTAACACCTGTAATTAATGATGCAAATCCTGTTAAAGGATTGCCTTCCCATGAAGCTAAATTATATTCCTCTTTTTCATCACATGTATATGTCATACCAGGTAATATAGGATAATTATTTCTATCTATATTTCCTAATAAAGTGGCATTTTTAGATAAATAAATAGTAATATTACTTCTCAAGAATAATGGGCATACATAATATGTTCCATCAGGAATTAATACTGCACCATTGTCAGGGCAAGAAAGGATTGCGGCTTGAATTTGTTTTGTATCATCTGTTTTTCCATCACCTTTAGCACCAAAGCGTTTAACATCTAAAACAACTTTGCAAGGATCAGTATCAAAAGATTTAGAGACGTAATCTTTTCCTGAAACAACTTTAACTTCATATTTAGTTGCGGGATAAAGATCAAATAAAGAAAATACATTCTTTTTATAATCTTTTAAAATTATTTCATCATTTAAATAAACATCATAGGGATTAGTAACATAAATATCTTCGTTATCTAATTCAAATGATAATGAAAATGGGGTACTGTATAATAAATTAAATTTCATAGTATCCTCCTAATCAGCGTTGATTTGTTTTTTATATGAAATACGCTGATATATCATAATAATTCCATTCTTTATCAATAAAGCTATAGAATCAACAATTAAGAACATAACACCATAAGTGAACGGATCTATACCAACAGCTTGTCCAAATAAGTTAGTATTAATTCCCCATTTTACAGTAAAAATATACTGCATAGGATAAATAGCAAAAGAAACTAAAAACATATAAGCAAAGTTTATTGGTAAGGCCCATAGACCTTTGATATTAACCATATTATATTTAAATGTATTATCTTGACGATTAAACATAAATCTTACGATAGGACGTACAATATATGTAAAAAATAATGTTAAACCAAGACAAATAAACAATATTACAACAAAATCTATTGTTAAATTTGCCGAAGGAGTTTTACTATCTTCTTCTAATTGAGTAAAATCTAATAAAAAATTAGATATTAAAAAGAAGAAAACGGCAGCCGCAGCTGCCCAATACTTTAGAAAAAGTATTTTAATCCAAGATGGAATCTTAGAAAATTTGTCCAACTCATATGGGTTAGCATTAATTTCTTTAATTTCGTCTATAGAATTATTTGTTTTCTTATTATTCATTAACGATCTACCTTTTGATATGTTCTATCATACTTAATGAAACCAAGGACACAACCTGCAATTGAAGAAACAATACATAAAATGATTGTTCCAATTGATAAAATGAAATCTGAATTCATAGAGAATTTTTCCAAAGAATAAATACCCTTAGAACCAATATAGAAATCACTTGTTTTATCAACTACCATTGCGGTTGCTTCAGCATCGGTTACACCTTTAGCATTCATACAAGCTACTAAATTATCATAATAGTCATTAATTCCTTTTATATAACTAAATACCCAGTATAAATACATACCACCAAAAACTGTCATTAATATGGTTGCAATAGTACATGTTATTACACTTCCCAAATTCTTTTTTCCAGATAAAGCTGTACCAAAGAAAATAAGCATTATTGCACAAAGCATACACAAGAATACAAGCAATCCGGAAATATCTTTCATACCATTATATGGTACTGGTTGACCTTTAGAGTCATTTATTGGCGAATTAAAATGTATTGTTGTTACAACAGTTGAGTGCCAATGAAGGAAGAAACCGAATATCGCACCTGGGATAATAATTAACCAAGACGCTAATTTTAAATCATTATATTTAAAAGAGGCGATAAAGTCATATCCTAATCCTTTTAAATATTTAAGTATTCTAGATCCGACACTTTCTTTTTTTTCTATTTCTTCATAACGATTTTGATCATCCATTTAAAACTACCTCCTAACGAATTCTCTTTGTAGTTTCAACATCGAAGAAATGAACATGTTCCATATCAACACAAGCTTTAATTTCTGTGTCAGTAATTTCTTGTCTTGTATAAACCTTAGAAATTAATGCTTCATCACCAACATAACCATATAAAAGGTGATAAGCACCTAAATATTCAGTGTAATCAATTTTGAAATCAAATACATTTTTACTATTCTTTTCAATATTTGCATTATCAATAAATACAAATTCTGGACGAACAGCCATAATTACATTTTTACCAATATAGTTACCGATAATTTCTTGTTGATGTTCAGTTAATTCAAACTCAATTCCAGAACCATCTTGAATAAATTTGATGCCTGAATTATCAATCATACCATGTAAGAAGTTCATTGGAGGTGTACCAATGAAACCACCTACGAATAAGTTTTCTGGATTGTCGAACATTTCTTTTGGTGTAGCGATTTGTTGAACATATCCATCTTTCATAACAACAATTCTAGTAGCTAAAGTTAACGCTTCGATTTGGTCATGTGTTACATATACAAATGTAGCATTTAATCTTTCATGTAATTGCATTAATTCTTTTCTCATTGAACCACGTAATTTAGCATCAAGATTTGATAAAGGTTCATCAAGTAGGAATACAACTGGGTCACGAACGATAGCACGACCAAGCGCAACTCTTTGTCTTTGACCACCAGATAATTGTTTTGGTTTTCTATTTAAGTAAGGAACAAGTCCTAATACTTCAGCAGCTTTCATAACTCTAGCATGAATTTCAACTGGATCTACCTTACGAATTGTAAGAGAGAATGCCATGTTATGATAAACTGTCATATGAGCATATAACGCATAGTTTTGGAAAACCATTGCGATATCTCTATCCTTTGGAGCAACATTGTTTACTTTTTTTCCGTTAATGATTAAGTCGCCTGAAGAAATTTCTTCAAGACCAGCAATCATACGAAGTGTAGTAGACTTACCACATCCAGAAGGACCACATAATACTATAAATTCACCTTTTTGAATATCAATGTTGAAATCATATACAGCATGGAATCCATTAGGGTAAACTTTATTAACATTTTTTAAAACTACGTCAGCAGCCATAATATGTAAACCTCCTCGTTTAGTCTTTCTGCTTAATACTTTCTAAGTATGTAGAAAGTCTTCTAGATCTTTTCATACCGATTATACCAGCAGAAATAAATGCGGCACCAGAAATACCTAAAATAACCATAACAAATATAGCTCTAAATAAACCATTATGGAATAAATATGCAAATGCATATTGATGTTTATAATAACTTTCAGTTATACTTGGTCCAACATAATCCATTGCTTCTTTTGTCTTTTTTACTGCGGCATCATCTGCTCCTTTATAATTATCAAGGAATTTATTATTAGCCCAAATAAGAATTATAGGTGTGTAAAAAATTCTAGCAATAGAAACACCACCAAATACTACAAGTGCAATAGATCCACCAAATGAGTAACTTTTTGCTCTTTCAGCAGCTAAAAATCCACCAAGTAAAACGACAATATTAATCATAACAATGATGAAACTATGAATGTTTGGAGCCATTGAATTTAATAAAACAAGACAAGCAAACAAACTAGTACCCATACCAAGCAAAGCTAATCTATATGTTAACCCATTAACTCTATATCTAGACATCTCAGTCTGATTCTTTTCATACTCTTCAGGTGAAAGTTTCGTTAAAGACGTCTTATTTTCTTGTTCATTAATCATGCGATAACACCAGCCCTTTCAAGAATTTCTTTTCTATGTGCCTTTGTCGCAAAGTATTTTCTTATAGTGTGAATTAAAGTAAATACTGAATATCCTATACTAATAATCATAAAAATCATAGTAGTGATTAATGTTGTTGAATTAACATTGTTTTCACCAGCATAATATTTTTCAGGATTATTTTCTGTTATATATGCATCTATATAAATTGTCTGAGCTGAATCATTTCCTTTTTGTTGTGCAATAGATACAGCTTGCCACAACTTAGCATCATCATTAAATCTGCCTATTAATTGAATATTCTTAATCAATAAAATAAAACCAAATATAATCATTGTTAGTGAACATAAAACACCAACAATTAGATTTGAAATATAGTAAACGTTTCTGTTATGATTACCTGCAATAAGCATAATAGCAAACATTATTAAACCAACAATACCAAACCAAAGTAATGCTGTATTAAAAGAATTTAGTTCATTTCTAAAATCAACTATAAAATTTAAAAAATCGTCTCTATCTGCAAATAATCTATCAATTCCCCATCCATCTTTAGCGGCATATTGACCTTCAGAATTTGCAACAAAAACTCTATTAAAAAATCTAAATAAAGTCTGATTCTTATAACTTCCACCACCGCCATTCGAACCAGGGTTATAAACATGTTTGCCATTTTCAACAGTATAGAATACTATTATATATGCATATCTCGTCATAAAATATAACGAAAATAGTACAAAGAATGCCATTATTAAGCCAAAAGCAAAATAAATAATCTTATTAAATTTAGAATTATTAACCATACGTTAATTCTCCTTTACAAAAGTATGTAATCTCTTGTGCCATCAAAAGCACAAGAGATTACAATATATTGAATTACATTTTTAACTTAAAATCAATTAAGCAGTAATTAATCCTTTTACATATGAAGGAATGTATTGTGCTAAATCTGGTTCATCAACATTAAGAACGCTATATAACCAGTGAGTTAATTCTGTTGAGAATGCTTGGTCATAAACATTCTTATATGTGTATGCTGTCTTAGTAAGTTTACCTGTTCCAAGAGAATCAGTATTATTGTCAGTTGCATAACCATTCTTAACAATTGAAGCCCAACCATCAGCTGTTGTATTACACTTTTCGCTGCTCCAGAATGTTTGAACAGCGTCAAATGATTGATCAGTATCTAATGTTGAACCATAACCAGCTGTAGGAACTGATGAACCCCATGTAGGATTATCAACTAATGTTGCAAGACCTAAAACGCCTGATGCAATTGCATCGCCTACATGCTTATCACCAATTCTTGTAATTTTATGCATGAATAAGTAGTTAAGATAATCAGATCTAACATGTCCGATACCATGAGATGAACCAACGTATCCTCTCCAGAATGAGAAACAATCTCCGCCAGTTCTATTTGCAACCATAGACATTGCAGCTGCACTTAAATTAGGATTTGTTTTACCCTTAAATTCTTGTGTGCCTTCCCAATATGCTGATGGACCGAAATCTTGGATATTAGCTCCTTCTGCAGAGAATATATAATCCATTAATCTTGCAGCAACTTCTTTATTGTCAGAAGTTGATGGGATAATCCAAGAATTCTTCTTTAATGCTCTATTAGAGTCATAATATCTCATTAAAGTCTTGTTTGTTCTATCTGTAATTGAAGCAAGATAATTGTCAGCAGCACTTCCTTTGTTTGCCCAATATGTTAATGGTGCAACAATTGGCATAACACCTACTGTATAATCTCCAAATGTTTGACCAACCTTTGTATTAGCAAAAGCACCGTCACGTTTTGAATCTACAACACCGATTCCGTTCTCATCTCTTGTATTTTGTTGACCTTGAGTTGCAGAATAATCATATAACATGAAGCCATATCCGCCACCATTCTTTTGCTTACCAATGTATTTATCTACATAATAGTTTTTATCCATTGTACTTGCTTTCATCCAGAATTCGCCAACAATTAAGCCTTCATCATATAATTGATGTAAGTATTGAAGAGCATCATAGCTTTGCTTTGTAGCCTTAGCATCTGAAATTGTTCCATTTGAATCGAAATATAATGTATCGTTTTCGCCATCAAGACCTTGGATACCCCAAATTTCTGAGAACATTAAAATGTTTTGAACACGGCTCTTTTCTGCACCTCTTGGAACAAGAATTTCAACTTCAACATTTGTATCTCCTGCAGCTGTAAGTTGTCCTTGAGCATCAAATACACCTGAAATAACACCTGGATTTGCTTTAATAACACGCATTAATGCAATTAATTCATCTGCAGTATAAGCTGCTGATTCGCCACAGAAAATATCTGTATAATTCTTGAATGTCTTATCAGCACCAATATTATCGCCATATACATTAGTTAGATATGTGTGTAATTGTTCAGCTAATGCTTTACCAGTTGTTCCACCTTCAGCTGATAAAAGTGCGTTTTGTTGAGAAATAATATTTTCAACATTACCTTTTACAGTAATAGTTGCTTTTTTAGCATTCTTTGATACTTCAACTTCTTTTGTTGCACCAGCATAGTTAACCTTAGTATCACCATTCATTTCATAAACAAATGGTTGATATTCGTTTTCTTGTAATTGATTTGACGCTGCACCCTTACCTGCAACTGTTTGATCAAATAATTCAAAGCTTGCTTGATCAAGAACTTGGAATGCTAAAGTTGAATCAACAACTAATTGACGTTCAATATAATTATAACCATCGAAATATGGAGTATAATAAATTTTACCGTTAATTTGAATAGCATCCTTAATAATCTTATTATTATTTAACCATTCTTTGAAATTAGGCATTTTGTTGTCATTAATATAAGTTGTTAAATCTTGAGCTTGTCCAGCTTCAACCATTTTGTTAATATTACCAGTTGAATTGTAGAATAAATCAACTTTTTGTGAAGAATCATTATTGCTGTTCCATGAATTTGATTTAATCTTAGAATAATCTAAATCGTTTGTGTTTTGAGTATAATCTGCTGCATCACGAATAGATGTTTTTGCACCTTTAGCAAAAGCGGCCCATGTAGGAAGTAATTCACCCTTCTTGTATGTCTTATTTTCTACAGAGTTATTAAAAGACTCTACTAAAAGAGTAATACCTTCTGTACCATTGTAGTTAACTGATACGTCAAGACCTTTTGTATCTTGTGAATAATCTTGTGAAGTAGTTGTTGCATCTCCACCACCTTGGTCAGATGTAGCTACTGGTTTATCATTTTTTTCTTCTTTACAACCAACTAAAGCCAAACCTGCCAAAACTGAGAAACCCATAAGGGCAATTGTTTTCTTTTTCATATTTTTTCTCCTTTATTTTTATTTTTTTATTCTTTGACTCCACCAACGTTAACACCAGCTGCAAAGTATTTTTGCAATCTAGGATAAACAACGATGATTGGAACAATAGAGCAAACTAATGCGGCATATCTCAAACCATATTGAGAATAACCATTTTGTGTGAACCAGTTAGAATCTGTTTCCATATAGTAACTAATTGTTTTTTCGATTGAAACACGAATATAAACAACTAATGGATAATCTGTCTTTTGAAGCAACATTGAAGCCCATAAATAACCATTCCAACGTGCAACAGCGTAGAACATTGCAACTGTAACGATTGACGCTTTTGACATAGGAATGTAAATCTTAGTCAATAATTGGAATTCTGTCGCGCCATCAATTCTTGCTGCTTCTTCTATTTCTGCAGGAATACTCGAGAAATAGTTACGTAATAAGATAATATTGAACGCATTGAAACCTAAAGCAATGATAAACCAATAAATATTATCAACGCCAAATAATAAGAAGTTGTTTAATGTTGGAATCATACCTGCGTTGAACCACATTGTTAATACAATCATGAAGTTGAATCCTCTTCCAAAAAGCAATCTCTTTTTAGAAAGAGCATAAGCTCCACAAATACCAACCAACATTGATACTAACGTACCATACATTGTGATGAAGAATGAGTTACAATAAGAAACCCAAAATTCTTCTTGTTCGAAAATCCATTCATATGATTTAAAGTCAAGACCAACATGTGCATTACCAGTCTTACCTGTCATAGGAATAATATATACATTTCCCGCGTCAACTTGTACATTTCCTGAAAAAGAATTTACTAAAATATAAATTAATGGATATAAACAAGCTAAAGCGAATATTGTTAAAATTACATAAGAAAGTATTTTGAATATAATTTCTGTTCTATCTAAACGTTTCATTCTGCTCCCTCCTAGAATAATGAAGAATCAGAGACACGTCTACTGATTGCATTTGCACCAATAACAAGGACCATTGCTAGTAATGAATTAAATAAATCCATTACGATACCTACCATCTGCACGTATTTAGCTGTGTCATCACTTGATGCACCTTTACCTGACATACGATATACTAATGTTGATAATACATCTGCTGTTACAAATGAAGAAGATTTATCGTTAACTAATAAGATAATCTTTTCGTAACCGATATTTAAAATCCTACCAATACGCATAATAAGCATGATTACAAGAGTTGGGGCCATACCAGGAATTGTAACATATCTAATTTGTTGCATCTTAGTTGCTCCATCAATTCTTGCTGCTTCATAGCTTGTTGGTGAAATTGCTAAAATAGCTGCGAAATAAACGATTGATCCATAGCCTGCGCCTTCCCAAACACCAGAAACTTGATAAATTGGTCTAAAGAATTTAGGGTTACTTAAAATATCAACACCTGTTTCTTTAAATGCTACTCCACCATCTGATTTTGTTAAATTCAAGCCATCTAATATTTTATATAATAAGCCTGCACCTATATGTTGTGTAGCTACTTCGTTTTGGCACCACATTCTAATTAGCTGTGTAATAACAACTGTTGAAATGAAGTGTGGCAAATATGCACATACCTGTAGAACGCTTCTATAATGCATATTTTTGATTTCGCTGAAGCATAACGCTAGGAAAATTGGAATAGGAAAGCCAAATATTAAACCATACATACTATTTACGAATGTATTTCTAAAAGCTTGCCAAAATTGAGCAGAATAAGCACCGTTAAAAACATTTTGTACCCATATGAATCCACACCATTGTTCACTTGATGGAGATACCTGTCCTGTTACAGCTTGCTCGTTCCAACGGAATCCATACAAAATTCCTCGTATAGGCAAATATTTGAATAGGATCAAAAACAACATGATTGGAATAAGTAAAACATACAAACGCCAGTCTTTCAAAAGAGTTAAACCAGTACGTTTCCACTTTGTACGTTCGACTTCATCAATGACGTTTTGATCAGAAATCGCATTGTTCTGCATACGAACACCATCCTTTGATACTAGGATTATTCATCCCTTTTTTTCTCACTTTCAACTTCCACACTTTCTCCATTTGAATCACCTTCTATAGCTTCGTCTTCGTTTTTTTCACCGTTTGATATATCTTCTTCAGGTATACCAAATGTTTCTCTATCTATTTTGTCAAGTTCTCTATTTTTTTCTTCATATATCAATCTTTCTTTCACATTACAAATAACGCCTTGAGATCTAAATATGAGAAACCCGATAAACAAAATAGCTAAAGATACTAAATTATAGACAAAACCTTTTTCAGCATACGAATTGATGTCTACATTAACTGTTTCACCATTACCATTTGTATACTGATATATAGTAGATGCCCCCTCAAATAAATTATGAGAAGTTAAAAGTCTATACGAAATAAATTGAACGATATTAAATAACGCATAATCGATTATTAATATCAAAATCATTATCAACGTATTGGCAATAATCTTACCGGTACCTTTAATTTTGTATAATAAAGCGTTTACAACAAAGGCTGAAAAGCCGAAAACAATTGATATGTAATACTGCCAATTGCTTGAAAATTTGTAAACCTCGCTAACAAACGGTACTTCTGATACTGTCATACCACCTAATACTGTTCCAAGAACGAGGAAAGGAACTGTTATAAGCCCATAAAGACCCCATCTTGTAACTGCGATGAATGCAACTAACAATGTTATGTAGGATGCTGGAGTTATTACTCCTATTACTAAGTAGCAGAATTTCGATAAAGCAAATTCTATTGCTACGCCAAGGATTGTTAATAGAATTAAGTCCTTAACACAATAGCTTGCTAAACTTTTTCCGTGATTCATACTACTACCACCTATAACCTACATTTGCATAGTTTTTTGCGTCCATATTTTAGCATTTAGGCGACAATACCCTGATAACGCTTTTACTATTTCATAATGTATTTTATCATTTAATACAAGACAAGTCAATGACTTATGAACAATTTTTAAAAACGCTTTAATACGCTATTTTTCAAGTGTTTTTGTGCATTATACAAACATTTCAACGTGCACGCGCGTGTGGACGTGCACATACGTATTATTATTAATTATGTATTTTAAGAATAATGATTTAATGATATAATCTTAATCGAGGTTTAACTATGGAATATAAATTAAATGATAAAATGTCTATAAATGACACACTAAAACACGTAAAAGCTGGAGATATTATATATTTAGCTGATGGTGTTTATAAGGAAAAAATCAAAATAAATGTTAATAATATAACTATTGTTGGTCAATCTAAAGAAAATACAATTATCACAAACCATGATTATTTTCACAAAATAATGCCCGATTATAACGAATGTAATACATTTAGATCATATACAGTATATGTTGGTGGAGATAATGTTAAATTTTTAAATGTAACAATTGAAAATTCTTCTTCGCCTTCTATAAGATATGGGCAAGCAGTCTCATTACATGTAGATGGAGATAGATTTAAATGTGAAAATGTATATATAAAAAGTGCTCAAGATACGCTATTTTCTGGGCCTTTACCAGATGATTTAATAATCAGACATAAGAATTTTTTAGAAAAAGAATTCTTAAAGAATCATCTTTCAAGACAGCATTATATCAATTGTGATATTGAAGGTGATGTTGATTTTATATTTGGTACAGGTATGGCATTATTTGAAAATTGTAATATTATCCCTATTATTGAAGAGGAAGATTATGCTAGATATTTTATTGCAGCACCTGCACATGGAATAGATCAAGAATTCGGATTCTTATTTTATAAATGTAACATATTAAAGAAAGATAATTATAAACACATCGTATCTCTTGCAAGACCATGGAGAGATTATGGTATTGCAGCATATATTGATTGTAATTATCAAGATAATATTAAAAAAGAAGGCTTTTCTGATTGGGCAAATCTAGAAAGATATAAAACTGCAAGATTTATTGAATATAATGAAAATATAAACAAAGATGAAAGATTACCATGGGTAAAGAAATTAAATAAAGATGAAAAAGATAAATATTTAGATGAATATATGAAAGAATTTAATAAATAATGCAAAGAAGCTAAGCGATAAACAAATTGACTTAGCTTCTTTTTTAATTATTTCTTTTTAGGTAATATTAATAAAGACCATGTTTCTTTTTTATATTCTTGATAATTTGCTTTATATGTTTTTAAATGATTATCCGCAAGTGGAATAGATATAAACATAAACATTAAATTATTTGTTATGGCACCAAATATTAAATACCAATTATTAAATGATGGTAATAAATATATTAATGCTATACCATACCAAAATAATATTTCTCCTAAATAATTAGGATGTCTTGTATTTTTCCATATTCCTATTCTATTTATTTCACTTCTGCTTGTTCTTATTTTAATAAATGATTTCATCTCTTTATCTGCAATAAATTCAATAATTGTTGCAGATAACATAATTATTAAACCAATTATATTAAGTCCATTGAAGCTATATCCATCAATTACATACATAAACGCGGGTGTTGATGCGAAAAACACAATTAATGTAGGCATTAGATGGATACCAATTAAATTTACTAATTGATATAGTTTTCCTGTCTTTTCTTGGATTTTCTTATATCTCCAGTCAATATAAGAAAAATCATTAAACCCAATAATAAAATTAATTGTTAATCTTATAGCCCACAATAATACAAATGACAATAATAATATAGAGCCTAAATTAAATTGTTTTAATTGTATCATTAAAAATAATAAATATATTGGTGTTTGAACAGACCAATATGGATCATATATTGATGCAGAGCCTACAAATACACCTATTATCCATATAATTACAGTAGATATAATATCTGAAATTAATATAGATAATATTATTCCTAAGTCATCAACCCAAATGAAATAAAATATTAATCCTATAGAAAAAGAAAAAATATATATTAATAAAAATAATAATAAGCTTGTTGATTTTTTCATAATTAAATCCTTTAATAATTAAATATCATATAAATGATATCTTTTTGTATATTTTTTGTCAATTATTGCAAATTTAATGAGAAATAAGTGTTCATTTATAAAAAATATGGATTAGCAGTCATTTTGCTAATCCATATATATTTTATTTCTTTTGCTTTTCTTCTACTATAGGTGAGCTCTTAGTGAAAGATACTACTGAATTTGCAGCATTTTCTGCACCTTGCTTTGTAGAATATGATTCACCTACTGCACAAATGCGTCCAGCTTGTGAATATAATTTAAATTGATATCTACCTGTTTTATCTTGTACACACTTAAATGATCCTTGAGAAACATTTTCTTTAAATTTATCAATTGAATTCATACATCCTTTCTTAGATGTATATCCTTCCATTTGACATAATATTTGACCATTTGATGCACGAAGTTCCCAGCTAAATTCACCATTGAAATCTTCATAAACGAATTTACCACCCTGCTTATCATCTGGTTTTGCAGTAATTTCAATAGGTGTTGCAATTGAAGCATCATTATCTGGTAATTCAATATCAACAATATCAGCCTTTAATGCAAATTTCTTAAATGATTCAGATGCTCTTACTGCACTCTTTTCAACATTATAATTTGCACTAATTGCTAGAGTTCTATAATTCTTAGATATTAATTTAAATTTATATTTTCCTCTCTTATCAGAGAAAATCTTAACATTTCCAGTTTCTAA
>JAEEGL011913388.1_pt1 | contig 14457 bp, 13 predicted proteins | sample 9134231 | NCBI WGS metagenome assembly JAEEGL01 (sample SAMN16246548, study PRJNA631951) | gut metagenome | biome: gut microbiome; feature: rumen; material: fiber-attached | host: Bos | place: Iran: Karaj | collected 2018-10
AGGCGATGTATCTTAAAGAAAAATCCGACAGCCAAGACGAGATTGAAATCCTCGCAGAAATCGACGGCAAGGTGGTTGGCACGGCGGGAATTTCAAAAATTGGCAAGCACGCAAAGGTAAAGCACCGCGCTGAATTTGGTATCGGCATCGACCAAAAATATTGGGGTTTGGGAATCGGCAAGGCTCTCACTGCCGCCAGTATCGAATGTGCGCGAAAAGCAGGTTACAATCAGTTGGAACTCGAATGTGTTGCAGAAAATCACTCTGCACTCAACCTCTACCGTAGCCTTGGGTTCAAAGAGTTTGGGCGCAATCCGATGGGGTTTAATTCTCGCAGCAAAGGCTTTCAAGAGTTGGTGATGATGAGGCTCGAATTATAAAAAAGTTGTTACAAATTCAAATTCATTAGTTATTTTTGCAAAAAAATACTAAACGTTATGAAATACACTATTCAATCGCTTCCGCAATCTCTTGAAAAAGAGGATTTTGTATTGTTTTTTGATAATATTAAGCATAATCCCGTTACCAAATCGTGCCTAAGTCAATGGTACGAGTGCGAATTTTATATCTCGGGCATCAAATATTCCACCGCCGAACAATATATGATGGCATCCAAAGCATTGCTGTTTAAAGACATAAAAATCTTCAATGAGATTATGAAAGCCCATACTGCGCAAGAGTTCAAACGGCTTGGCAGACAGATAAAAGGTTTTGATGAGACTATTTGGAATATCCACAAAGATAGAATTGTTATAGAAGGGAATATAGCCAAATTCTCTCAAAATGCTGATTTAAAGGAATTCCTTCTTTCCACTGCTAACAAAATTCTCGTTGAAGCAAGTCCATACGACAAAATTTGGGGCATTGGCATCGACGAAAAACATCCTGACGCCTACACTCCGTTAAGTTGGCAGGGAGAAAACCACCTCGGATTTGCACTGATGACAGCAAGGGACGTAATAAGGGCGTGGGAGTAATCCAACCCCGGTTATTTTAATTCGTTGGATCGTTAAAAATCAAAGGAAAAAATGGTAGAAACTCTATTTTTTTAAGATAAACAACACGTTTTAATTACAACAGTATGAAAAGAATTATTTTAACCGTTTGTTTAACAATTGCAACAGTATGTGTAATGGCACAGAACACAATTAAATTACCCGAACCGGATAAAAACGTGTCAATGACACTTTATCAGGCTCTTCAACAACGTAAATCCGTGCGCGAGTACAGCAGCAAGGAATTCGACGATATGAAACTTAGTCAACTTCTTTGGGCGGCAGTAGGAATCAACCGTCCTGACGGTCATCTCACCGCTCCGACCGCAATCAACGCACAAGACATCACGGTTTATGTTTGCAGAAAAGACGGAGCATATCTTTATGAGGCGAAGGAAAACGCTTTAAAGAAAGTTTCCGACAAAGATTTACGTAAAGAAGTTGCTGCTAATCAAACTTTTGCCGCCGACGCGCCGGTTAGTCTTGTAATCGTTACCGACAATGCAAAATTTCGCGGAGGCAGTACCAACGGCCCAACAATTTCGGGTGCAATAGATGCGGGATATGTTAGTCAGAATATAGATTTGGCGTGCGAGGCTTTGGGACTTTGCACCGTTCCCCGCGCAACAATGGACAAAGACGCTCTCAAATAAAGAGTTGAAACTTTCCGATACTCAAATGCCGATTCTTAATCACCCAATTGGTTACAAAAAATAATTTGTCAATCCACATAAAGTTCGTAACTTTGCAACTGAATATAAAGTTGTAAAGTTATGAATTTTTTAGATAGAAACGAATTTAATTTTGCGCCCGCACCTGAGGTGTTGGAGGCGTTAAAAAACTTTGATACTCAGAAACTTGGGTTTTATACCAGAATTTATGACGAAGGGAAAAAGAGTATTTTTTCGGTTTTCCTTTCTCAGGAATACGGCATTGACGAAAAGCAAATAATGCTCGGTTATGGCGGCGAAGACCTTCTTAAAGAGGCGGTTCACTATTTTCTTACCCTTCCCGACAACAACCGCGTAATGCTTGTGCCGAAATTTTCGTGGTGGTACTACAAATCTATTGCCGACGAAGTTGACGGCGAAACTATCCAGTATCCGCTTTACGAAGACGGCGACACTTACCGTTACGACATGGATACACTCAAAAAAATGCTTCACGAGTTGAATCCCAAGATTTTGCTTTTGGCATCGCCCAACAATCCGACCGGCAACGCATTAACCCCCGAAAAAATAGAGAACCTTCTTCAAGAGGCTCCCAAAACGACATATATTGTCATCGACGAGGCTTACGCTTCGTATGTCAACCGCGATAATAGTTATATCAAACGTTTAATTGACGAATTTCCTAATTTGTTGATTGTTCGCACGTTGAGTAAGTTTTACGGATTACCGGGACTCAGAATGGGATTTGGTTTTACGGGCAACGGTTTGGGAAAATTCAACCGTTTTGGCAACAAATACCTCGGTTATAACAGAATCTCTGAAGAACTCGCAATCGCAGCCCTCAAAGCCACTGATTATTACCGCAATATTGCCGACAAAATGAACGAAGACCGCAAACTGTACGAAGAAGAAATCGGTGCGCTCCCCGGCTTCAAAGTTTACAAGTCACAGGCAAATTTTATTTTGATAAAATATCCGATAGAACTCAAAGAACCGTTGCAAGAGGCTTTAAAATCAGAGGATTACAAAATCAAGTTTATGAACGAGCCTGACATCAACACGCATTTGCGCATAACACTCGGACGTCCCGAACAAAACAGAATAGTCATCGACACAATCAAAAAAGTTGCAGGAAAATGAAGACTATGACAAAACCTCATACTGAAATTGCCGTAATAGAGTCGTTACTTGCGACTTTGTCGCTGCCTCAAATGATAAAGATGATGAATTTTCTATCAAGAAAAATAACAGAAAAAACAGATTCAATGTCTGCAAAATTTGAGGCAGAAGACATTGCGGAAGAATCGGAAGAACAGGAAAATAATATTCCTGCCCCAAAACCTATTTGGTGGGATTATCCGGTTTCGCCGGAAATTTTGGCTATGGCACCCAAAGAAAGGAAATTTGTATCCGGAAATTACAAAGAAGATTTGTATAACGCATTAGTTGAAAAATATGAAAGTATTCGTTGATACAAATGTCATAATTGATTTTTATGACAGAAGACCGGATTTTTATCTTCCGGCAGCAAAGATTTTTGACCTTACAAAACAAGGCAACATTCAGATTGCTGTTTCTACGACTTCATTCGTCAATGCGTTTTATTTGTTGCGAAAAAGTTACAGTGCGGAGGAATTGTATAATTTGTTAGACGGATTGTCGAAACTCTGCATAATAACTCCCGTTGACGAAAAAGTAATAAAAGAGAGTCTAAGACTCCGCCGTAAAGATTTTGAAGATACTGTTCAATACGAATCGGCACAAGCCGTCAATGCTGATGTCATTGTTACCCGCAACAAAAAAGATTTTGAAAATCTTGGCGTAAATGTAATGACACCGATTGAATTTTTAAATGATTTTTTTGCTAAAAAACAAGATAAAAAATGAAAGCCGTAATACTTGCCGCCGGTGTAGCCTCGCGTCTCAGACCGCTGACCGAAAACACTCCGAAATGTCTTCTGAAAGTTAACGGAAAAACACTTTTGGAAAGGACATTGGACAATCTGATTGAAAACGGAATCAGCGATTTGCTTATCGTAACGGGTTATTTGCAGGAGATGATAAAAGATTTTGTCTTAAAGCATTATCCGCAAATCAACGTTCAATTTATTGAAAACAAAGACTTTGCGACAACCAACAATATTTATTCGCTGTTTTTGGCTGAAAGTTTTGCTAACGGAGAAAACTTTTTGCTTTTGGACAGCGACATATTGTTTTCAAAGGACATCATATCGGCATTGTTGAAAGACGAAAATCCCGACACTCTGGCTATGAACCGCCATGAACTCGGCGAAGAGGAAATAAAAATCATTTCCGACGACGAGTGCAACGTTCTCGAAATCAGCAAAGTATGCTCAATAGAAAAAGCGGTTGGCGAATCAGTCGGAATAGAAAAATTTTCTGCGCGTTATTCCAAGGCGTTGTTCAAAGAGTTGCATCAAATGATTGACAACGAGGGTCTTTCAAACGTGTTTTATGAAAAGGCTTTTGAAAGGCTGATACCGCAGGGATATATCTTTAAGTATCTTGACACGACGGATTTTTTCTCGATGGAAATCGACACCGTGGAAGATTACGAAAGAGTAAAAGATTTGAAAATATAAAAAGTTATGGCAACTTACGAAATACGTCCATTACAGTTGAAAATTCTTGAAATTCTTCAAGCGGTTGACAAAACCTGCAAAGAAAACAATCTGCGTTATTATCTTACGGCAGGCACAATGCTCGGCGCAATCCGTCATAAAGGTTTTATCCCTTGGGACGATGACGCTGATATTGCAATGCCGCGTCCTGATTATGATTTTTTGATGCAGAACTATCAGAAAATTATGCCCGAAAACTTTGAAATCAGGTGTATGGAAAACGTCAAAGAATTTTCCGCGCCGTTTGCAAAGGTCTATGACAAAAATACTACTCTTATTGAGAAAAAATTCATGGACACACTCGGCGGCGTTTATATTGACATCTTCCCTCTTGACGGCGTACCAACAAATAAAATTGCACAATGGTGGCATTTTTTTCGTTACCAGTATTATAAAAAAGTCAACTATTTGATTTACCGCGACCCGTATAAACACGGACACGGACCGGCATGCTGGATTCCATTGTTAGCGCATAAACTTTATTCAAGAAAATGGATGAAGAAAAAACTCCGCAAACTGATGACAACCTACGATTACGACAAATCTGATTTGGTAGTTGACCACGACGACGGATGGAAAGGCGTACTAAAAAAGGAAATTTTAGGAACTCCAAAGCCAACTGAATTTGAAGGCAATATGTTTGCCGGAATTGAACACTATGACAAATATTTATCACAAAAATATGGCGATTATATGACAATTCCACCGCACGACAAACAACATCAACACAATTTTTATTATCTCAATCTCGAAAAACCGTACAGCGAATACAATGAATCAGACGTTGACAATAGCATTTGACGGCAAACGTGCCGCCAACAACCGCACGGGTCTGGGAAATTACAGCCGACACATCATTAATTTGTTGGTAAAATTTTTCCCGGGAAATAATTATATTGTCTTTTTACCAAAAGAGAATAGAAATCCACAATTTGAAGAAATATTAAAAAATAATTCTCAAATAAAAACTATTTTACCCCAAAAAAGTTTTTGGAAAAAATTCTCATCGCTTTGGCGAACTTACGGCATCAAGAACGAGATTTCAGAAATTGAAAACGTTATATATCACGGACTCAGCAACGAATTGCCGCTTACTATCAAAAAAACTAAAGCCAAAAGCATTGTAACATTACACGACTTAATTTTTTTGAAATATCCCAAATTTTACAAGTTTTTTGACCGTAAAATTTATACTCATAAATTCAAAAAAGCCTGTGAAAACGCTGACAAAATCATTGCCGTCAGCGAGTGTACAAAAAGGGATATTGTTGAATTTTTCGGCATTAATCCCGACAAAATCACGGTTATTTATCAAGGTTGTGACAAAGTTTTTAAATCAACAATTCCTCAAGACGTTTTACAAAATGTAAAACAAAAATACAATCTTCCCGACAGATTTTTGCTGAATGTCGGAAGCATTGAGGAGCGCAAAAATGCGGCACTGATTGTTAAAGCTTTGCCATTACTGAAAGAAAAACTTCCGCTCGTCATAGTCGGAAAACGGACAAAATACACTTTGAAAGTAGAAAAGGAAGCCGAAAGACTCGGCGTTAAAAACCGCGTGCAAATTTTCGACAAAGTGCCGTTTGAAGACCTTGCGCCGTTTTATCATCTGTGCGACGTCTTTATATATCCATCGCGTTACGAAGGTTTTGGAATACCAATTATCGAGGCAATCAACTGCGGCGTGCCGGTGATTGCTGCAACAGGTTCGTGTCTTGAAGAAGCAGGCGGTCCCGACTGTCTGTACGTCAGCCCCGACGACGAAAATGCTCTGGCTCTAGCGATAGAAAAGTTTTCTGACAAGGATTTCCGCCAAAGAGCCGTCGAAAAAAGCCAAGAATACGTCAAAAGATTTTCAGAAGAAAATCAAGCAGAAAAAATTATGGAATGTTATAAAGAAGTCATCAAGGGTTAATCCAACGTTTTTTGACAGCAGTATTGTTGATTTTCATCATCGAAACAGCATATTTTTTCATATCGGCAGCTTTCTCAGGATTTTGAAGAATTATATCCTCACCGCTGCCGATTTTATACAAAAAATCCTTTTCTGTAGCAATGTTATAACAATAAAAATACTCATAGTCTGCACACCCAAGGTGTTCGTCAGATACGAAATATATGTAACGCCTTTCTGTCTTAAACAAATCTATTCCCAAAGTGTTGTTAGTGTAATCATGCCCTAAAAGCCCCATTATAGTCGGGAACAGATCAATTTGACCACCAATCTTATCCATACGACGCATTTTTCCAGCGAAAAGCTCCGAATAGACATAGCACGGTATCCTATTGTAATAATATGCCATATCGTAAATATTTTCGCCGCGCTTACTACCGTGGTCAGCAACAAAAACAAAAATCGTATTCTTACCCCATTCTGTATTGACGGCTTTCTCAAAAAACATCTTCAACGCATCATCGGCATACGCAATTGCTTGTTCGTCAACGATTTCACTGCGTTCAGAATATTCTTCGGGTATAGCAAATGGATAATGATTACTACATGTAAGAAACATCGCGAAAAAAGGTTTGTCTTTCAACATAGAGAGTTTTTCAATTCCAAAGTCGAACATATAATCGTCCCTAACACCGAAACGGTTCACAACCTTTTCCTGAGGATAATCGTACTGCGAATAAATTACGTCAATATTGTTGTCGCGCAAAAAAGAGTTCATATTGTCAAACTGAGGGTTACTCGTTACAAAAGTATAAGTTCCATAACCATGACGTTTCAACTCATACGGCAAACCAGTATATATATCACTCGGCTGATTCATGCACGGTGTCAAGAAATTGGGTGTAAAACCATACATACAAGCACAGATTCCGTTATTCGTGTGAATTCCTGCCGAATAGAAGTTTTCAAAATAATATGCGCTATCCCTCAGCGAGCACAAAAATGGTGTTAACGGCATACCATTGGTTTCGTAATTCAAATTCCGTAAAGTCATCGACTCCATCAAAACCAAAACCACGTTAGGTGATGATGCTTTTTCCATTTTTTCAATATGACGACTAAGCGGTTTAAGAGTATCAACAGTAGGTATTGAAAGCTCCTTACGGACAAAATCAAGCGCATGGTTCAATTCCGCATCTTTAAGAAGCTGAATGTCAACATCTTTTGCAGTCTGCTTGTAAGTTTCAATGATATTGAAAAGTGCATTGTTTCCAATTCGGTTATAAAACGGAATGTCTGAAAATGACGCAAAACTTACTTTCAAAACATAACGCTGAAAACTGCCCCTCATACCAATGAAACAAATTCCAGCGGCAAAAATTATCATCAGGGAATTGAATACTATTCGCCTTTTCGGATCTTGAATTTCAACAATTTCAGCAGTGTGCTTTTGTGTGATTCTTTTGACAGCAAATACGAAAGCTACACAAACCGACAATGCGACGATTATGTACGGATAATTCTGACCGTCCTCAAAAATCATTCCCGCTGTTGTACCGAAAAACTTTAAATACCCAAGAGCTTCGTAATTGATGTGCCAGCCAAAAAACGAATAATATTTAACGTTCGAAACAGACAAAAACAAAACCAACGGATAAACAGTCACAAAATATCCTTTAAAAAAATTGATTATTTTTTGCGGATACACATTTTTTAAAAAACACACTACAAAAGCCGTAAACAGTGGAATAAGAGCAATATACGATGCCCCATGATTATCAAATTTGACACCTATTGTCAACGCGTGAACTAAATCCGAGAATACAAAAGGAGCATCCGAAGGAAAATTCACTGCAACAAACATTATTCTGACAACCGTCAAAAAAAACAATGCTGTCAGATGAATTTTCAAAATGTATTTAAGAAAATAAATAATTTTCGAAGTTCTTGGCATTTTTATTATTTGAGATTCAAAATTTCGAGATAATAATTTATATAATTTTCAACGCAGTTTTCCCAAGAAAATTTCAGTGCATTTTTTCTAAGTTTTTCCGGCAAATCAGGCTGAATACTTTTCAGAGAGGACGAAACTGTTTCTGCCATTTTTTCAGGAATCAGTTCCTTAAAATAGAAAGCGTTTTCCCCTCCGACTTCCGGCAGACTCGTAAGTGTTGACAAAAAAACCGGCTTGCCGAAATACATTGCCTCTACCGGCGGAAGTCCGAACCCCTCACAAAGCGACGGGAAAAAAAACGCCTTACAGTTGCCGTAAAGCCATGCTTTCTGCTCCTCAGTAACATTTTCGAGACAATAAACATTTTTTAGATTCAGTTTTTTTATCAGTTCCTTGTTGGAGTCTCCGTAAGCACTTTTCCAGTTTCCTGCAATTACGATTTTTTCATCGGCAAGATGTTTCATCATCTCAATCAAAAGTCGAATGTTTTTTTTCGGATTAAGTCCTGAGATATGCAGCAGAAAATCTTTTTCGGGTATTCCTCTTCCATAAAATGGATTTTTTTCAGGCACTCCGGAGGTCAAATCCGTCGCTCCGTTGTAAATGACTTTTTTTTGTGCCATGACTTCAAACGCAGATTCCGTGTCCTGTTTGACGAACTCCGTAATAAAATTTACATAATCACACTTATTCAAAATTCGTCTTAATTTGTTTGAATATCTTTCAAGTTTTCTGCCTTTTTTTTCGTATTTAAAATTAATATCATGCACTGTCAAAAGCGTATGATCAGCATTTACGGAAAAATTACAAGTCTGACGCGTTTCATGAAACAAGTCAAATCTTTTCGGATACAAAAACATCAATGGCAGTAAATTGTGCGGCATTACAATGTAATTGACATCATATCCAAAACACCCTTTAAATTTTTTTTCCACAAGGAAATATAATTCAACGTCATGTTTTTGTTTCAAATCCGCTGCTTTTTTTGCTAATCCACTGCCTAATTGCGCGCAGAACTCGCCTAAACCGACAAAACGATTTTTTAAAAGGAACAAGTCAACAAGAATTCTTTTGGTTTCCATACCCACTCAAATTTTTGCCGCAAAATTAGTAATTTTTTTTCATTTCCACTAAAAAACTTTTTTGCCCAAATCTTACTTTTTTACCCCACTTTTGGTTGTAATTCCAATTTTTTGTTTTATCTTGTGCAGTACAACGTTTCTTCTCCTCTCCTACACCGGCACGGCGATACTGATTACTTTGTAAGGTCTGCCGTGTTCGTCGGTTATAAGCGTAAATGTTTCTTTATAAAGCGTTTCGCCGCGTGTGAATTTTCTTGTCTTCTTAACGCCCTGAATAATCTCGTTCCAAAATACGTCAAAGTTGTCCATATCGTTTTTGGTAAGAGCGAGGATTTCTTTAAGATAGTGTCCTACGATGTCGGAACGTTTGTAACCCGTAACTTCGAGCGTTAAGTCCCTCAAATCCGTTACCATACCGCCGGTGTCGTAACGCATGATTATACAACTTTGCGAAAGATAAATGTAAAATTGAAAGGCCAATGTTGCAGCCGCAAAAATATAATATATAAAATGTTGCTTGATAATATCCTTTTTTGTTTGCATTTTTATTATTTTTTGAAAATGCAAAATTATAAAAATCATAGAATTTAATATCAAAAAAAATTTTACTTTTGCGTAAAAAAAGCAGTTAGCCATGAAAAAATTGTTATTAATAGTAATTTCAATATTACCTTTTTTTATTTGCGGAGGATTTCCGCCCCAAAAACCTAAAACAAAATTTATCGTTATGTTTTATAATTTAGAAAACCTTTTTGACACTATCGACAATCCGCTGACAAAAGATGATGAATATATTCCATCTGGGGTAAAATATTGGACACCTTACAGATACAAAACAAAACTTCAGCATATACGGCAAGTTATTTGCGCCGTCGATTACACAAATTATCCGGATATTATCGGTGTTTGCGAAGTAGAAAACAAAAAAGTTTTAGAAGATTTAATCAGCCGCCCGCCGCTTAAAAAAGCCGGTTATAAAATTTTTCATCGCGAAAGCCTCGACAGACGCGGTATCGACAATGCCGTATTATACAATCCGGAAACTTTCAAAATTTTAGACACTAATATATTAAGAATCAATTTCAAAAACAATCCCGAATATCACACAAGAGATATTATTTACGTAAAAGGCATAGAGAGAAAATCTAAAGACACTTTACATATTTTCGTTAATCACTGGCCCTCAAGATACGGCGGTCAAGTCCAAACGGAAGACCTCAGATGCGCAGCCGCTAAAAAATTAAAATCAACAACAGACTCAATCCTAAAAATAAATTCAAACGCAAAAATTCTTTGCATCGGTGATTTCAACGATACTCCCGCCGATATGTCAATGTTAGAATTTTTGAAGGCGGGGACTTATTACCAAAACGCTAACACAGATTCCCTTTACAACATTGCGTATTATCTTCAATACGAAAAAAAACTTTGGACGTATGCCTACCGTCTTGAATACGACATTTTAGACCAAGTAATAGTCTCAGGTCAATTATTAAAGCCTGATAATCTGTATATTAACAAAGATGAAGTCTATCCGTTAAAATACGATTTTATGATAAAAAAAGACGATTTAGGCTACGAAAAACCAAAACGGACATATCTCGGTTACAAATATGAAGGCGTATTTTCCGACCATTTGCCGATGATAATTAATTTTTCTTTCGGGAAAAATAACAGACTTTGAAAAAAAACTCCTAACTTCGCAAACGTAAAAAAATTTGACGAAAGACCATGAAAAAACTTTTTTTGATAGATGCTTACGCCATGATTTACAGGGCGTTTTACTCGTTTTTGAACAATCCCATGATAAACAGCAAGGGCGAAAGCACTTCCGCTGTTTACGGTTTCATGAATTTCCTTTTGGAAATCATAAAAAAAGAGGATTTTACACATATCGCAGTCGTTTTTGACCCGCCCTATCCGACTTTCAGAAACATAATTTACCCCGAATACAAGGCCCAAAGACCATTAACGCCCGAAGGTATCAAAACAGGCGTCCCTCATATCAAAGATATACTCGATGCTATGGGTATCAAACGCGTTGAAGTCCCTGAATATGAAGCAGATGACGTAATCGGAACATTAGCAAAAAAAGCCAAAAACTCAGGTTTTGAAGTTTTTATGGTAACCCCTGACAAAGATTATAATCAACTCTTAGACGACGGAATTTTTATTTATCGTCCTAAAAAAGGTTCGGAAGTAGAAATAATTTCAAAAGAAAGTTTCTGCAAAGAAACCGGATTGGATTCACCCACGCAATTCATTGATATACTCGCACTTTGGGGCGACGCTGCCGACAACGTTAAAGGTATGCCCGGTGTCGGAGAAAAAACGGCTTACAAACTAATATCAGAATACAAAAGCATTGATGGCATTTATCAACACATTAACTCCTTGAAAGGCAAGCAGAAAGAGAACTTTTCAACACATAGGGAAGATGTTGATTTGTCAAAAAAACTCGTAACAATAGTTACCGATGCTCCGGCAGATTTTTCTCAAGAGGATTTCAAACAAAAGGAAATCAACGAAAACGAATTAAGAAAAATCTTTGCTGATTTGGAATTCAAAAACATGGCTGATAGAGTCTTAGGCAGGAAAAAACCTTTGGAAGCAGAACAAGGAACTTTGTTTTTCAACCCCGAATCAGTTCAAGAGCCGCAACAGCAAAAAGTTTACGCTACAATCCAAAACACTCCTCATGATTACAAAATACTCGAATCGGATGAAGAACTTTTAGAATTAAAAGATAAATTACTAACACTCAACGAGTTCTGTTTTGACACCGAGACCACGGGATTGGAAACAAGAAATAATTTGATAGTCGGAATGTCGTTCAGTTTTAAGGCGCATGAAGGCTATTATATTCCTTTTGACGTTAATAATCAAGAAGATACAAAACGCCGATTGAAAATTTTCAAACCCATTTTTGAAAACGAAAACATTCTGAAAATAGGTCAAAACATAAAATTTGACATTTTGGTTTTGAGAAATTATGACATTAACCTCTGCGGAAAAATCTTTGACACGATGGTCGCACATTATCTCTTAGAACCTGAAAGAAAACACAACATGGACGATATGTCAGAATTTTATCTGAATTATACGCCCGTGCATATCGAAGAATTAATCGGCGAAAAAAAGAACAATCAAATCTCCATGAGCGAAGTCGATAAAGAAAAAATCAAAGAATACGCTGCAGAAGATGCCGACGTAACATTCCAATTAAAAGAAAAACTCTACAAAGAATTGGAAAAAAACGATATACTATCTCCGGCAATGGAAATCGAAATGCCGCTTGTTCAGGTTTTAGCAGAAATGGAATTCAACGGAGTTGCCATTGATACAGAATTTTTGAAAGAGTACACCGAAGAATTAAACGAAAAAATCGCCGAAAAAGAAAAAGAAATTTACGGTTTTGCCGGCAAGGAATTTAATATTTCATCACCAAGACAATTAGGCGAAATTCTCTTCAACGATATGAAAATTACCGATGCCACCAAAACAACAAAAACAGGACAGTTTTCGACCGGGGAGGAAGAATTACAAAAAATCAAAGACAAACATCCGATTGTTCAAGCGGTTTTGGATTACAGAGGATTGAAAAAATTGGTAACAACTTACACTGAAGCTTTGCCGGAATTGATTAATCCCAAAACAGGCAGAATTCATACAAGTTTCAATCAGACAGTAACGGTAACGGGACGTTTAAGTTCTACGAATCCGAACCTTCAAAACATTCCCGTTAGAAGCGAAGAGGGACGGAAAATACGTACGGCATTCATCGCCTCAAAACCCGAGAACCTCATCTATTCCGCTGATTATTCGCAAGTTGAGTTAAGAATTATGGCTCATTGCTCCAACGATGAAAATATGATTAAGGCTTTTGAAAACGATGAAGACATTCACCAAATCACGGCAGCAAATATCTACGGAATAAAAACCGAAGAGGTTACTAAACAACAACGCTCTATCGCAAAATCAGCTAATTTCGGAATCATTTACGGAATTTCCTCTTTCGGACTCTCACAAAATACAGGACTTTCCCGCTCCGAATCCAAAGCTCTGATTGACAACTATTTCCAAAGATTTCCGGGAATTAAGCAATTTATTGATTCTACGGTTGAAAACTGCAAAAAAACGGGTTATGTTTCTACAATGTACGGACACAAACGTTATTTGCCGGATATTAATTCGAGGAATTTTAATGTCAGCGCGGCTGCCGCAAGAAATGCCGTCAATACGCCTATACAAGGAACAGCTGCCGATATTATTAAAATCGCTATGATAAATATTCTTAAAGAATTAAAATCAAGAAATCTAAAATCAAAAATGATGATTCAAGTACATGACGAATTGGTTTTTGAGGTTGTCCCAGAAGAAAAAGATTTGATAAAACAAATCGTAGAAACACAAATGGAAAACGCCGCTCAACTCAAAGTAAAACTCAAAGTCGAAGGAAATTTCGGGAAAAATTGGGCAGAAGCACATTAAAAAAAAACGATTTTTGTTAAAAAAAAATAAATTTTGGTTTGCTTTTTGATTGATAAAAGTTACTAATAAAAAAGATCGTACCATGAAAAACATTTTTTTAACATTAAGTCTGTTCGTACTGCTGTTTGCTTCTTGCTCCAATAATCAGGAAATGCCCAAACCGCAACAAGAGGAAAGCGGACACATTTCCAAAAATGAAGTTCATAAAAATTACGTTTATTCACTTTTTATGAACAGCGACCAATGCAGTTATCAGATGTACCGCAATAATGAAAAATTCGCAATTTTCAATACTGAAACCTCAAGAAAGGTTGTTGCGATGGAAGTATATTCGGGCGATTGTTATCTTTTGATTTCCAATTCAACGAAAGACTCTGTGAATCTGCCTTCGGAAATTTACAAAAACGGAAAACCGGCGATGATTTTTCAAGAGAATTTCACGGCAACGGATTTCAATATCGTAGACGGACATTTTTATGTTTTAGGAAGTTTTGCGGATAGTGTCATAACCGTTTTTAAAGACGGAGTACGTTATTTCAACACGCCTAGAAACGGCAAAAAACCGTTGAAAATACGCTTTTACGACGATATGGTTTATTTTGTCGTATATTCTTCAGGCAAAACTGAGGTTTATAACGAGGAGAAAAAACTGTTTGAAATAGAGGGTGAATGTCAGGATTTTGCAATTTCGGATATAGGCATTTACGTTATGGCTGACGGAAAAA
>JAEEGL013280334.1_pt1 | contig 14457 bp, 12 predicted proteins | sample 9134231 | NCBI WGS metagenome assembly JAEEGL01 (sample SAMN16246548, study PRJNA631951) | gut metagenome | biome: gut microbiome; feature: rumen; material: fiber-attached | host: Bos | place: Iran: Karaj | collected 2018-10
ATGCTCGGTGAGGTGGACCGCAAGATATTCAAGAAACTGGGGGTCGATTTGACTTGCGACCCCGTCAGAAAGACCTGAGCAGACATCTTTCAAAACATAGGGTCAGAAAACGCCACGTGAGGGAACCGGTTTTCCCACACGTGGCGTTTGCTTTTCCTTGCTGTGGCGTCAGCCGTTCCTTGCTGTGGCGTAAAAATTCCCCCTAAAGGGGGTTAGGGGGTCTCTCTGTAGCGCGTCCAATTCCCCCTAAAGGGAGGTAAGGGGTCTTTCTGTTGCCTCGGCCGCTCCCTCATGAGGCGTTTTTCCTTCAGTATTATTGGTGTCCGGCAAAAAAGCACTGAAAGTGCGATAGAATACAGACGGGGGTGCAACCCCCGGGGGAATGTCATTTACTAAATCAAAGCCCTGGAAGGGCGACAGAATATGTAATTGGTTTAATTACAACTTGCTTATGGCTCTGTCGTCCTTTCAGGACTTTCTTTTACTTAGCACCATTACCGGGGGTTACACCCCCGTCTGTGGTCTGTCGTCTCTTCGAGACTTTAGTTAGCCCTTCATACTGTGATAATGTCGGAAACGCTGATGGATAAGGGTGCAGAAGGCAGAGGGGAGTATCCCCCTCCCGAACAGCAATACTTCAGTACCTATATGCGACGCCGAGAGTGGCGTAGATGGGGTACATCTTGAATGTGATGGCCTCGAAGTTGCGGTCCCAGATGTCGGTCATGCCCCAGTCGAGCAGGCCGAAGACGTTCATATGCTTCATGGCTTTCCAGTCGAAGGCCACCTCGATGCCTACTGCCACGGGCTGCATCTTGTCGGGGAAGTTGTCGGGATACGGCGTAGGATTCTCGCGCGACATAAGTATCTTGATGCCCGTCGGCTTGTCTTCGCGCAGGTAGCCGATGCCCTTGCTGTTGTCGAACACTTCGCCCGAGAAGGTCTGGTCGAAGTAAAGGCTGAGGTAGGGCCCCGCGCTGACGTTCCAACGGGGACTCATGCGGAGGGTGGCCAGCAGGGGAAGCGTCACGCCCCACATCTCGGTGTTGGTGACGTTGGTGCCCGTGAAGTAGCCCTTCGTGATTTCTCCCTCCTGTTCGAGCCATACGTAGTAGTTCTTCACGTCTGCGTCGGTATGGAAGCCTTCCCAGAAAAAGTGAGCCCCGGCACTGATGCCCCAACGCTTCGAGAACATGCGGTAGCCGTCGATGCCTAAGCTGACGCCGCCCTTCGGACGGAAACCGTTTATCTTCCTCACCTCAGCGGGAAGGGGCAGCGGTGTGGTGCCGCCGATGACGTATCCGGCGCGGACAAGGAAGCCGCCGCTCTTCAGGCCCGCCGTGGGTCCCCATTTCTCCCACGCTTCCTCCTTACTCGTAGAGGGTTGGCTTTGCTTGGCCTGGAGGAAGGTACAGGCTGAAAGGAGCAGGGCAAGTGCTAATATTCTATTTTTCATAATATCATAATGTTTGGTTCGTAATGTCGTTCCCTCTGACGGGTGATGTGGTGGGGGCTATTCGCAGAAGAGCTGGGCGTTGTCGATATAGTACTTGCTGCCGATGGCTCCCTTGAAGTGAGCGCCGCCCCAACTGCTGGCAAAGCCGATGATGAGGCTGTAGCCCTTGTTCTGCAAGATGACGGGATCGGGCTCGGATTTGTAATTCACGGGAATCGACACCTCCTGCCACTCTTTTGTCAAGCCGTGGATGGGGTTGGCGGAAAGCTGGTCGGTGCCGTCGGCATTGTAATGGTGCGGCAGACGCCCCAGGCCGATGATGTAGGGGCTCGACAGGACGTCGTTGCCGTCGAGCTGTACCCGGTTCCCCTCCGCGTCTTCGTTGCGATAGAGCACTACGTAAACGTCGGGCTCGTCGATGACTCCCTCCACGACATTCCCGTCGCGGTCCTGGAAGACGCTACCCGGCTCGAAACGCAGCCAGACGCGCAGCATGACGGGCTTGTGCAGGAAGGGCGTGCCGAACTGAGTGGCTTTGAGGGCGTCGGTCAGCGCATTGCCCACGTCGAAGATGCCGTTGAACATGGAGCCGGAAGCCAATCGCATGTTCACCATCTTACCAAAGGGACCCGTGTCGCAGGTTTCGAGTTTGACGCAGGCACTGCCGTCGGGACCTCCGCCAGCCACGGGCGTCGACGGATAATCCAGCGGCTGAGCCGACGACTTACTTATCTTGAAGCCCGGGTTGCCGTTTTTCCAAGTCCCGTCCGTAAAGACGTCGGAAGTCTCCCAAACGTAGTACTTGCCCGATGCATCGAGTGCGTACGTCTCGAAGTCGAAGAAGAGGTTGCCCTCGTTTGGCGCCTCGTGAAGGATGGCAATGCTATAGTCGCGACTCCACATCTTGTCTTCCGAGACGACGCGAAAGCGTTGCACCTTCTCGTCCGAGAAGTCGACGGCCGAGCCGTTACGGAAGGGGATGTCCGTTCCGTCGGCTGACTTGATGAAGACCGTCGCGCCGGGAGTGATGCGCAATGTCGTGGGAACGCTCTGCACGTTAGCATAGCTGCGAATGATGAACTCGATGTCGGTCTCCGTCGATATGACAGTCTGCAGCGTGTCATAGTCGTGGTAGAAGACGTCGGTAGGTGTCTCAAAATGAAGCGATACGGCTTCGATGTCGCACTCCGTGTTGGGATCCTCTGCCGGAATACATGAAACGAGGAAGAGGGGCACGGCAAAAAGTGCCGCGATTGATGTCTTGTGCATGCTCTTAAAACTGCTGTTTGCGTTATTTCGGCTGCAAAGGTACAACTTTTTTGACAAAAAGGAAGTGTTTTTGTATATAAATATGTATTTATTTCTATTGTTCTACCACCATTCGCCTGACGACAACGTCTTGCAGGGGCCTGTTGTTCTCGTCTGTCTCCACTCCTTGAATGACCTTCACCACCTCCATACCCTCGATGACTTCGCCAAAGACGGTATATTGCCCGTCGAGGTGAGGCGTGCCGCCACGCATGTAGTAGTCATCGACCATCTGCGGGGTGAGCTCGATGCCTTTCTCCTCCAGCATGGCCCGCACCTTGCGGATGTCGGCGGCGGCCTGTTTCTTGCCGTAAACGATGTAGAACTGAGAGCCGCTGCTCTCCATCTCGGGGTTGACGTCGTCGGGCTCTCTCGCAGCTGCCAGCGCGCCACGCCAATGGTAGAGGTACGGCAGGCAGAACTCGGCGGGGATGGTGTAGCCGGGGCCGCCTTCACCCAGCAGCTGGCCGGGCGCCGCGCCGCGGCTGTCGGGGTCGCCGCCTTGAATCATGAAGTCCTTGATGCAACGGTGGAAGAGCGTCCCGTCGTAGAAACCCTTGCGGGCAAGCTTGAGGAAGTTCTTGGTGTGCAGAGGCGTGTCGTCCGACAAGGCAACGCGGATGTTGCCCACGCTCGTCTCGATGCGTACGACATGGCGTTTCTCCTTTTTCTTTCCTGCAAGAGAGAGCGTTCCCATGAAGAGGAAAGCGATGATGATAAGTAAAATCCTATGTTTCATATCTTCTGATGATGTTTGCTACTTCTTTACCGCATTGTTCGGCATTGTAGAGTCGTTCGGCGAGGGCACGTCCGCGCTTGCCCATCGCCTCTGCTTCTTCGGGATGGCTCGCGATGTAGCGAAGCTTCTCCTCCCAGCCCGCGACGTCGCCCACCTCGAGCCAGAAGCCGCAGCCCTCCGCCTCGATGTCCATCGGCATTTGTGGATTGCGGGTGCACAGAATAGGGAGGCCGAGCGCGAGCGCCTCAACGACGGTCGTCAGTCCCACTGTATAGTTGCTCCGCTGGCAGCAAATGCAGACGCAGCGGCTTCGGGCCACCTTCTGCGCTATCTCGTGTGGGATGGGCCGGTCGCCGTAGTGAAGGTCGATGTTACCTTGCGGATGCAGGCTCTCGAAGTACGCCTGGCGTTTCTTCTCGGCATACAATGTAAGTGGCAATCCCGTCTCATGAAAAGCCTTGAGCAACGTCTCGAAGTCGCGCAGCTCTTTGCCTGTCGAGATGAATCCCACCTCAGAACTCTCCTCTGGGAAGGTGTCATCTCGGCCCTCCCCTACTCTTCGAAGGCGGGGGAAGAGACGGAGGAGGCTGTCGTAGTACTCCAAATCTGCCCCCCAATGAACCATTGTCATGCGGCGCGGGTCTGCTTTCGGGGAATGAAGGCTGTCCTTAATGAGTCGCTCGGAAAAGAATATCATGTGGTCCATGCCACGATAGAAGAGGCGCGCCAGGGTCTCGCGCAAGGGGTTCTTTGCTGTGACGATGGGCTGGTGATGCCAAACAACGATGGGGTGCCGGTAAAGGCGCAGGGCACGCAAGAGGATGATGGGCTCGATGCCAAGGCTGTGCGTGGCGTAGAGCACGTCGTAGCGTTTGCGGCACGTCAGCACTTTCCACGTGGCGACAAGCGTGTCGCGAAGCCGCTTATAGGTATGCCGCTGGTGATGCCAGAGCACGTCGAAGCCCTCGCCTGCCAATTGCAAGGCACCGTAAAGGAAATGCGAGGGGAACGTCCCCTGCTTCCACTCGCGGACGATACGCTCTGTGTCCTGGGTATGATAGAAATAGATAGTCATTTGTCCGTGCTTGCGGTCTTCCACCTCCCGCTAAGCCACGGCACGCTCTCAATGAAGGGAACGGCCAGGAAGCACAATGAGAAGGTGATAATCAAGATAATGATGAGGTCGGGTATGCTCTTGCGAAAGGGATGGTCGAGCAGTATGCTGGCGTAGGCGTAGCAGAGGATAATGGGATAGTGCAGCACGAAGAAGACCATGCTGTGCTCTCCGATGTAGTTGACCAACGGCACGCGGGGCGTGGGCAGAGACAGCAAGATGCCCGAGATGCCCAGCAGCGAGAGGGGCATGATGAGCAGGACGTGCCAAAAGGGACCTGTCCAATGGTTCGTCTTCATCTCGTACTCGCCGTGGAGGTAGATGTTGGCGAGGACGAAGCCTACAAAGAGGAGCGTGCTGCCGACGAGTGCCCAGCGCCTGGGCGACCTGTCGAGAACCTGGCGCCACACCTTTCCGATGTAGAAGAAAAAGGTGCCGCAGAAGACGTTGTTCAGCAGGAACCACACGGGGTTGCCGTGCCGGAAGAGCCAGTAACCTATTGCGGGAAAGAGCAGTACGGCCCAATGGAGGTGAGGGATGCGCTCGATAAAGTGCATCAATACATAGGTCGCGAAGAACGACAGGAGGAACCACATGGGGGCGTTGCCAAAGGTGAGGCCGCTCTGGAGCCACGTGAACGCCTGCACTTTGCCTATTGCCTTCGCTATCCCCTCGGGGAAAAGGCTGAGCCAAAGAAATGAGAGGACGAATCCGATGACACCCCACGAGAGGTACGGCACAAAGAGGCGACGGACGCGGTCGCGCAGATAAGGGAGCGTCTTGCCCGTGATGCCCTTGTTGAAGTAGCCGGCTTTGAAGAAGAAAAAGCTCATGAAGAAGAACGTCCACAGCATCGTCGCCTTCCACCACGGCGCCTGTCGCAACTGCGTTTGGCAGATGGCGTGGAGCGTCACCATGCGGATGATGCACAGCCCGCACAGCAGGTCGAAAGCGTTATTGCGCGTCTTCATCTAATTCTTCTCTCTTAACTCTTAATTCTTAATTTAATTATATAATGTATAGCCTCACGCATAATCTTTGCCCCGCTCACCCACATGATGCCGCCATAGAATGCGGCGGCGATGATGACGCGACTGACGAGGAGCAGCCACAGGTTGCAGATGCCGCTCGTCAGCCACCACGTCAGGGCCTGCACGGCGAGGGTGAAGACGAGGAACGGCATGACGTCGCGCATCGCATCGGCAAACGTGAGGCCCGTCAGGCGCCAAGCCCACCACTGCCATATAATGAGCCAAGCGATGTTGAGGGCAACGAAATAGACGACCATCGGCAGGAATCCGTAGGGATAAAGCAAGATGAGTCCGGCCCAGACGGCAAGGCACTGGCCCACCGTACACGCCATATTGACGCCGCTCCGCCCTCGGCTGATGGTGAGATTGCTGTAGAGAGTCGTGATTGGCACAAAGGCGCCGTGGATGCAAAGCAGGGAGAGAATCAGTCCGCTCTCGCGCCACTTCTCGCCTCCCGCAAGCAGGATGAACTCCTGCGCCACAAGGCCGAGGCCGAGCATCGCGGGGAAACTGACGAAGCAAACGAAGCGAAGCATCTTCCGAAACACTTGCCTGTAGCGCCCGATGTCGTCAGCCACCTGCGCCAAAGTGGGTTGGGCGACGCTCGTCACCATACTGTTGATGGTGCCCGACGCCATGTCGTTCCACTTCTTTGCGTTGGTGTAGATGCCGGCCGTGTGGTCGCCGAAGAACTTGCCAAGCAGGACGGAGAAGGCGTGAAGGTTACAGATATTGATGCAGTTCGTGAGCATCAGCTTGCTGCTAAAGCCGAACATCTGCCACGCGGGCTTCAGGTTGAAACGGAGCGTCGGCCTCCAGGGCGAGAAGAACCACGCCATAAGCTGCGTGATGAGGACAAAGCAGACGGCTTGCGTCACGATGGCCCAATAGGCGAACCCCTTGACAGCCATCGCGATGCCGACAAGGCCGGAGAGGAGCATCGCGGTGAGGGAGCAGATGCTCGTCTGCCGAACCATCAGATGCCCGAATAGATAGGCCCTCTGCACCGTGCCGAGACCGGACAGCAGAAAGCCGAGGAAGAGCACTCGGGCAAGCGGAATCAGCTCGGGCTGCTCGTAGAAATCGGCGATGAGAGGCGCGCAGAACCAGAGGATGACGTAGAGCGAGGCGCTGACCAGGAGGTTGAACCAGAAGACGGCATTGTACTCCTCGTGGGTCGGCTCACGCCGGTTGCAGAGCGCCGCCATGAAGCCGCTCTCCTGCAGGGCGTTGGCAAGGGCAGCAAAAATGTTGAGCATCGCCACCTTCCCGTAGTCGTTGGGGGTGAGGTAGCGCAACAGAACCAGCCCGAAGACAGCACCTATCAGCTGCATCAAGCCGTTCGACAGCCCGCCCCAAAGCATCCCGCCAGCAGTCCGCTGCTTTAGTGATTTCTCTTCCATTGCGTTATTTGGTGGGTTTAATGGGGTTAATGGGTTGAATGGGCGATGTGGGCTCGGAGGGAGAAACAGGTTGGCTGGGCTGAATGGGCGGTGTGGGCTCGGAGGGAGCGACAGGTTGGCTCGGCTGAATGGGGTTAATGGGGTTAATGGGTTGAATGGGCGAAGTGGGTTGGGAGAGGCGTTGCCCATTATCCCCACTCAGCCCATTAGACCCATTAGACCCATAAGAACTCGGCCGCCGCCCATTAGGCCCATTATCTCCGCTCATTCCATTCCTCCTCTGCCAATCTTTTCGGGCGCGGTACATCTCTTCTTTGATGCCGCCTTTTTCAATGAAGTCTCGCTTCTTCCATTCTATGAGACCGCGAATGAGCACGTCGCACTGGTGGATGAGCGTAATGGCGATGTTGGCGATGGTCTCAGCCGAACGCTCTTTTATCTTCTCGCGAAAGACGGCAGAATCCAAGTGACGCTTGCAAAAGGCACGCGTCTGTACGCATCGCGGGTCGTCATACGGCCACTGCTCCAAGCCTCGGACACGAAGGTAGTCTTCGTAGTCGAGGAGCAACTCATGCAGCGAAGCTCGGTTCACGTTCGTCAGTTTCAATTCCATTTCACGCGAAGTGATGCCGTCGATATTACCTTCCGCCAGGTTTTGCTTGCCCGAGCGGGCTGCCTGAATCATTTGGTCGATGGTGCGGTCACCTTTCTGGAGAAACTGATGAGCAAAGAAGAACGTCACGTCGTAGATGCATTCCGCCTTTTGGAATGCCTTCAACGTGCGGTAGTTATTGTCTTGCCGCAGAAAGTCCTTGTCTTCCGCCATTTGACGTCAATTAGTCGTGTTTGCTCTGCAAAGGTACGAAAAAGCCGACAATAAACAAAAACTTTGGGCCTTTTATCTCGCTACAAGCTCTCCGCGTTCATTTTATCCTTGCCGGCGAGGGCTTAGGAGAGAGCACCCGCGAAGAAAAGCAGAATGTCACGAAACGCGTCGATTCTCTTTCTATTTGCTATTTCAAAAAATGACGCAAAGTGAAGCAAAATAGCTCGGAAAACGAGGGATTGGGCGGCGCGACACGATGCCAGACTCATCGCTACACGTGGCGAGGAGCTTCGCAACACGTTGCGTTGGCCTTTCCCACACGTGGGAAAATGAAAAATCTCACGTCGGAAAAGGCAGTTTTTTCGATGAAATGGGCCGTTTTTGCGTGATAAAAAGGGCATTTCGACTGGTCATCCTGGGAGCCTCAACCCTTAACTCCCTCTATTTCAACCGAAAGCAATTCCTGCCATTTTCTTTGATAAATTGAGGGTCGAGGCGTCGCGAGCGATTTCGCGCGATTCTGAGAGGCTCACGAAAATGCAAAGTGTAAGCTATTTCGAGGGATTTCATAGCAAATTGTCAAACCAAGCAGGAGGAAAAGCGAGGCGACATATTACCCAAGGTCTTATTGCAAATCAGCCTCCGCGACACATCTTTCTAAATAAATTCACGCGTGGGCTTTGATTTTTGAATTAATTGTTGTACCTTTGTGCCCGCAAAAAGAAAGCTATGGCAATAAAATTTCAATATAACAAGACCTCGTTGCAGCAAATCGAGAAAGCCTTGAAGATGCGCCAGCGCACGCTGCCCATCATCAAGAGCAAAGAGACGGCGCTGCGACTCGAGGTGAAGAAATGCAAGGAGGAAGCCGACGAACTGGAGCGGAAGTTGCAGAGTCAGATTGAGGGCTACGAGAGGATGTACGCCCTTTGGGGCGAGTTCGACGCCTCGCTCGTCAGCCTGGACGACGTGGAGCTTAGCGTCAAGAAGATTGCCGGCGTGCGTGTCCCCATCCTCAGCAACATCAGCCTGAAGGTGAAGCCCTTCGGCCTGTTCAGCGCCCCAAAGTGGTACTTCGACGGCATCAAGCTGCTGCAAGGCCTCGCCAAGACTGCCGTCGAGCGCGAATTCGTCTTTGCAAAGCTGCATCTCCTGGAGCATGCACGAAAGAAGACGACGCAGAAAGTGAACCTCTTCGAAAAGGTGCAAATCCCCGGATTCCAGGAGGCTGTACGCAAGATCAAGCGCTTTATGGAGGACGAGGAAAACCTTTCGAAGTCCTCTCAAAAGATATTGAAGTCACTTCAGGAAAAGAGAAAGGAGGAGATCGCATGATTGAGAAAATGAAGAAGCTCACCTTCCTGGTGACTCAGAAAGAGTATGACGGCTTCATCGACGGCCTTCGCGAGCAGGGCGTGGTGCACGTGCAGCAGCTCAAGCAAGGCGTGACAAGCCCCGCGCTACAGAAGGCGCTCGACGAGAGACTGCGTTATCAGCAAGCCCTCGACTACCTCGACATCTCGCTGAGTGCTTGGGAGAAGGAGGTGGCAAACGCTTCCAACCCCCTCAACAACTGGCAGAACGGGCCGACAGGTGCCCTTCTCGACTATGTCGAAAAGCTGAAGGCCGAGGAGGTCAACATCAGGCATACGATAGACGAAGCAGAGAAAAACATCCAGAAACTTGAACCCTGGGGCAACTTCGACTGGGAAAGCATCAAGAAGCTACAGCAGGAGACGGGCATGCAGGTGTATTTCTACGCCTGCGCCGCCAAGTCGTTCCAGAAGGATTGGGCTGAGAAATACTTCGCCACAACCATCGACGAGTACCGCAAACGCACGTACTTCCTGGCCTTCTCCGACGAGGAGCCGGACATCAAGGCTGAACGCCTGGAGCTGCCCGGCGGCTCACTCGAGGGGTATCGACAGGAACTGGCCGAGGCCAAGAAAGCACTCCAGGCGAATCACGACACGACGTGCCAGGTCGCCCGTCAGTACAGAGAGGAAATCGAAAGGGGTCTGAAGCAGGCTCAGAGCGAGATACAACTGCGACAAGTGGAGCTTTCCGACGAGAGCATCGCAGAGGGCGCCGTCCGCCTCATGGTGGGATGGACGCTCGAGGAAAAGGCCGACGGACTCGCCAAGTGGCTCGACGAGAAGAAGGTTTACTACGAGCTCGAGGACCCGGCATACGAGGACGACGTGCCCGTCAAGATAAAGAACGACGGCTACACCAGCCTCTTCGAGCCCATCCTGCGCATGTACTCGCTTCCCAACTATCATGACATTGACCCGAGCCTCTTCTTCGCGCCCTTCTTCATGCTCTTCTTCGGACTCTGTCTGGGCGATGGCGGCTACGGCCTCATCGTGCTGCTCGGCGGCATCTATCTTGCCCTGAAAGGCAACGAAGAGACTAAGAAATACGGACGGCTCGGCATCTGGCTGGGCTTGGCGACGCTCGTCTGCGGTCTGCTCACAGGTACCGTCTTCGGCATCGACCTGACGCAACAGGACTGGGCATTCCTCGCACCGGTCAAGCCATACTTCCTCAACGACAACGGCATCGGCAAGCTCTTCGGCTACTCACCTATGATGGTCATCTCCGTCATTATCGGCCTTGTGCAAGTTCTCTTGGGAATGGTGCTCAAGGCATGCAAGGCGTGGAAGAACTACGGCTTTGGCTATTCCATCGGCACCTTCTCGTGGGTCGTTGCGCTACTCTCTGCAATCGCCCTCTTTGGCTTGCCCGCCTGCGGAGTCGCCCTGCCGCAAGGCCTCGTCTATGCGCTCTACGGACTCATCGCCTTGAGTGTCGTCGGCATATTCCTCTATAATAATCCGTCGGCATATAAGAACCCGATACTCGGCCCGCTGTTGAACATCGGCGGCGGCGTCTGGGCAACTTACGGCATGGCAACGGGCCTGCTGGGCGACTTGTTGAGCTACATCCGCCTCTTCGCCCTCGGATTGACGGGCGGCGTACTCGGCGGCGTGTTCAACGCCCTGGCCTTCGACCTCACTTCCAGCCTGCCGTGGTTCATCCGCTGGCTGCCGATGGTGCTCATCCTGCTTGCAGGCCACGGCATCACCTTCGCCCTGAGCATGATAAGCGCATTCGTCCATCCGATGCGACTGACGTTTGTCGAGTTCTTCAAGAACGCCGACTTCAGCGGCGGCGGTAAGGAATACACGCCCTTCACGAAAGTAAAATGTTGAAACCACAAGACATCAAACAGGAAAGTCATTAACCAAATAATTATTAATCCCTCATAAGGCACAGTTCCGCGAGAAGCGCAAAGCGAGTCCAGCCAAAACAGCGAAGCATATATAATAAGGTTGCAAAGCCCGGCAGGCAAAACGTCCGAACCGCGAATCCGAAACTTTGAATTATGAATTAAAAAACAAAACTTTATGGAAATCTTATTAGCGTATCTGGGCATCGCACTTTGTGTAGCCCTCTCTGGAATCGGTAGTGCTTACGGCGTAACCATTTGTGGTAATGCTGCGATTGGTGCCTTCAAGAAGAACCCCACAGCAAGCGGCTCCTACATGGGCTTGGCAGCTTTGCCCTCTTCACAGGGTCTGTACGGCTTCGTCGGCTTCTTCATGCTCAACAGCAAGGTGACGTCCGACATCACGATGCCTGCTGCTTGCGCCATCTTCGGCGTAGGTCTGGCTCTCGGCCTCGTGGCTCTCTTCAGCGCTATCCGTCAGGCAAAGGTTTGCGCAAACGGCATCAGCGCCATCGGCGCCGGCCACAATGCCTTCGGTACTACTATGGTGCTGGCCGTCTTCCCTGAACTCTACGCCATCCTCGGCCTGCTCGTGCTCATCCTGACTGCTAACGCACTCTAAAGACCCCCTTATCCCCTTTAGGGAGAACAAATGATAACAGTCTCCCCTCACCACTCCTAAGGAGGGGAAAATAAATGGTAAATGGTAAATGATTAAATGGTAAATAACAAGATGAAACCAACATTATTTCTCCTTGCTGCAGGTATGGGCAGCCGTTACGGCGGCTTGAAGCAGCTCGACACACTCGGTCCGCAAGGCCAGAGCATTATGGACTACAGCATCTACGACGCGATACAGGCCGGCTTCGGTAAGGTCGTGTGGGTCATCCGCCACGATTTCGAGGAGCAGTTCCGCACGCAGATTCTGTCGAAGTATCAGGGACACATTCCCTGCGAATTGTGTTTCCAAAGCCTCGACGCGCTGCCAGAAGGCTTCACGGTACCAGAAGGACGCCAGAAGCCTTGGGGCACCAACCACGCTGTCCTCATGGGTAAGGACGTCATCAAAGAGCCGTTTGCAGTCCTCAACTGCGATGACTTCTACGACCGCGACGCTTTCCGCGTGATGGCGAAATTCCTCAGCGAGCTCCCCGAAGGCAGCAAAGGCAAGTACGCCATGGTGGGCTTCCGCGTAGATAATACTTTGAGCGAAAGCGGCACCGTCAGTCGCGGCATCTGCGAGAACGACGAGAAGACGCACCTGCTCACAGGCGTCGTAGAGCGCACGAAGATAGAACGTCGCAACGGCGTCGTGCAGTACCTCGACGAGAACGACGAGTGGGTAAGCATCCCCGACACTACTCCCGTCAGCATGAACTTCTGGGGATTCACGCCCGATTACTTCGAGTACAGCGAAGACTTCTTTAAGAAGTTCCTCTCCGACCCGAAGAATCAGGCCAACCTCAAGAGCGAGTTCTTCATTCCTCTCATGGTGGACCACCTCATCAAGACGGGGCAGGCCACTTGCGAAGTGCTCGACACGACCAGCAAATGGTTTGGCGTGACCTATCCTGAAGACCGTCCTGAGGTCGTTGCAAAGCTTGCAGCGCTTCACGACGCAGGTCAGTATCCCGCACAAATGTTCTAAACTCTCCAACCACGAATTGTACGGATTGCACGAATTAACCATTGCCGTCAAGGACGCAGCCAATTCGAGCAATTCGTGCAATTCGTGGTTTTTATATAACCTATTACAATTGTCATGAAACGCTTTGCCTTTTCCTTTATTCTGTCTCTGCTGGCCTTGATGACAGCGGCGCAAAGCATTACGGACGAAACGCGTCGCATCCGCGAAGAGTTCCAGGACCGTAAGTTCGGCATTTTCCTCCATTGGGGCATCTATTCCATGCTGGCCGACGGCGAGTGGGTAATGCACAACCGTCACCTCGACCGCGACGAGTACGCCAAGCTTGCGGGAGGCTTCTACCCTTCACTTTTCGACGCTCGCGAATGGACAAAGCTCTTCAAAGAGGCAGGCGCTCAGTACGTCACCTTTACGAGTCGCCATCACGACGGCTTCTCGATGTGGGCGACGAAGGCGAGCAAGTACAACATCATGGATGCCACTCCCTTCAAGCGCGACATCATAGGCGAGCTTTCGCAGGCTTGCAGGGAGCAAGGCCTCAAACTCCATTTCTACTACAGCCACATGGATTGGCAGCGACTGGACTACCCGACGGGAGCCTGCCAGAATTGCCCGCACGACCCTTCGACAACGAATTGGGACACCTATTATGCCTTCATGAACCGTCAGCTGACTGAGCTGCTGACCAATTACGGCCCGATAGGCGCCATCTGGTTCGACGGCATGTGGGACCACAAGGAGCAGGAGTTCGACTGGCGGCTCGAGGAGCAATACGCGCTCATCAAGCGTCTGCAGCCCACCTGCCTCATAGGGAACAACCATCACGGTTCGCCAATCGGGCTCGAGGACTTTCAACTCTTCGAGCAAGACCTGCCGGGGCAGAACACCGCGGGTTTCTCCGGAGAGCAGAAGGTGTCGCGTCTTCCCCTCGAGACCTGCATGACGATGAACAACACGTGGGGTTACAGCATCACCGACAAGAACTATAAAGATGGCGACGAACTCATTCGCCGACTCGTCACGGCAGCTGGCCTGAATGCCAACTTCCTGCTCAACATCGGCCCGCGTCCCGACGGCAAGCTGCCCGATCAGGCCGTCAAGATACTGAAGCACATCGGTTCCTTCATGCAGTTCAACGGCTCAAGCATCTACGGCACACGCGGCGGATGCGTTCCCCCACAGAGCTGGGGCGTCACAACTCAAAAGGAAAACACTCTCTATATACATATATTAAATAAGGTAGAGGACAGACAAATCTTCCTGCCCCTCACAGGACAGAAGCTCGCGAAGGTCGATACATTCGCTGGCGGAACGAAGCTCACCTTCAAGCGCGAGAAGGAAGGCTACCGCATCTTCCTGCCCGCAGAGCCCTGCATTGTTGACTACATACTGCGGGCAACACTGAAGTGACCCCTATCCGCCATCAGACGGTATAAAATAGTAAATTGTAAATCGTCAAATTGTAAATATCGAAGATGTACATCATCGGCATCGCCGGAGGCACTGGCTCTGGCAAGACAACAGTCGTGAAGAAGATACTCGAGACGCTTCCCACCGACCGTGTGGCGCTCATCCCGCAGGACTCCTACTACAACGACACGTCGCACCTCACGCCCGAGGAGCGCAGGCGCATCAACTTCGACCATCCCGACGCCTTCGACTGGAAGCTTCTCACCCAGCAGATACAGGCGTTGCGGCAGGGA
>JAEEGL013991768.1_pt1 | contig 14457 bp, 18 predicted proteins | sample 9134231 | NCBI WGS metagenome assembly JAEEGL01 (sample SAMN16246548, study PRJNA631951) | gut metagenome | biome: gut microbiome; feature: rumen; material: fiber-attached | host: Bos | place: Iran: Karaj | collected 2018-10
AAGTCTTTTTGATTATCAATCATCTATTGAACAGCATCATCAGCAATCTAATTAACCATCTCTTGATTCTGTTTATTGATTTTCGTTGTTACATCATCTTCTTCAGGACCATTTATATCAATATCATCAAGAATGTCTTCATTAAGAGAGCGTTTAAACGCTCTTCTCAAATCTTTCATTATGTTCTCATATAATCGTTTCTTATTTAACATAATTTGGATTTTATTAAATTTGAGTTCTCATTTCTTTATTTATCAAAAAATCTGCTCAAAGATAAGTCTGAGCAGATTCTAATAATACATCAAAGATGATTGTATTTATTAAATTATTTCACCATTGTATATCAGCTATATTTTCTTCTTCTCCAGGAAGTATATTCAAATTGTTATATCTCCACGACCAGCAACAATTTTTATTATTTTTTTTAATAAAATTTGAATAATCTCTATCGAGAATATCAACATCACCATCTTTCGTGAAACAGCGTATCTGATTAACTTTCCTCGGTTCGTGCTCTTTATAACCGTTATGCATTAAATCGTATTTAACAATATCAGTTCTGGAAATTATGTCTTTACCGAACATAAGATATGTTTTATCATCATTCATTGTAACTATGCGAATGCCGGCTGGGATTATTTTTGGACAATTATAATTTTCAAAAACTACTGTCTTAATGTTTTTTAAATTATATTGTTCTGAATAAATGATTTTCTTTTCAAATGTTAAAACGCCCATTTCATCTAATCTGAATATCACAAGATCGCCTTCATTATTGATGTTACATTTCAAATTCGGTTCACATATGCCGTCTTTATTATAATATTTTAAAAGTCCGTTAGAATAAGAATAACTCAAATCTTCTATATGTTCTTCAGAAAAAACATCATTGCTTACGATAGAAGAAGTTTCAAGTGAATATATAAAATAAGATTTATCATCGCAATTCTCGTTTCTGACTGCCATAAAATTACAATCTCTAAAATAGTCAATTGCCTTGAATCCTTTAATTGTCTTGACAATCTCTCCTTTATAATTCATTAATAGTGACTGTTTGTTTCGACCATCATATTTAACTATATATCGATGCATATTGTCACATTCATCAAAAAGAAAAACATTAGACGGAACAAATTCGCTAATTTCTTTATTGTCAAAAGTCGCTATCATTTTAGAATTAAGAATGCAGATTTCTCTTGAACTTCCACTTTCATAAATCATTAAAATGTAAATCGTAGTGCCGTTTTCATCAGTTTGTGAATAAACAGAATCAAAATAAAATAAAACTTTTCCGTTTTTTACAAGTCCATAATTAGTTTTACCGGTTCTGCGATAATAACCGTCTTTATAAAAATTTCCAATATATACGCCAGAATATTCGTCTGGAAAAATAGCATCATATATTTCTTTACCCGTATTTTTATCAATAAAAACAAAAGATTCACTATAAACGAATTCGTTATTAAATATTTTAATTATTTTTTCTGATGAATAATTCTTTTCTTTTATTTCACTCAATTTAATCATAATATGATTCTATTATATTTTAAACCCGATTTGCTTTTTAAATGCATCACTATCGAACTTCTCTTCGTTGCAGAATAATTTAATTTTATCTAAACGATTTTCGTCGTCTCCGTATAAAATTCTGTCAATGGAAAACTTCCTGGCAACATTTTCAATTTGCCCACCCGAAAAATCATACGCATCTCCAAGAATCTTCGTTTCGTTTTCATCAAGAGAATTAATCATTAATTTCCATATTTTACTTCTGCAATATGCATCTGGCTTTTCAAATTTTAATTTAAAAAGGAATCTTCGCTCAAATGCTTTATCAAAATTTTCTTCAAAATTCGTCGTTGCAATCATAATTCCTTCAAGGTTTTCCATTTCTTGTAAAATAATGTTTTGAAGAGAATTTTCCATCTTTTCTACGGCTCTTTGCTCACCCCCGCTATATCTTTTATTGATAATAGCATCGGCTTCATTAAAAAGCAATATCGGAGCAAGTTTCATTTCTTTATAATAATCGCGATAAACATCAAATATTTCTTTAATATTCTTTTCAGATTCTCCAACCCATTTTGATCTGATTTCTGATATATTGACTTGAATAATCGCTCTGCCGGTCTTTTTTGCTAATTGAAGTGCTGTTTCAGTTTTTCCGGTTCCCGGTGCTCCGTAAAAGATAGTAGTAAAAGCGCAACGCATCTTATCTTGCTTCATTCTCTTAACAATACCCTTGAAATTTCTTTCATCCAACAAATCTTCAAGTTCTTTTATTCGATTTTCAATTGAACTGGAATAAAACAATTCTTTCTCCTTAATGTCTTTTGGTTTAATAACTATTGCCGCATCTGTTGAATATTCAGAATCACTTTTCTTGATAATTTTTATATTTTCTCCGGCAAATAATTTATTTCGAAATTCTTTAGTAAAAGAGAGATAGTTTTTATCGAGGAATCCACTGCTTTGAGTAGAATATTTAAATATCTTTTTAGTTATAAATTCAAAATCAGAAAGTTTAGAAGATTCTGAAAAACGACGAATCAAATGAGATTGATTCTTTGAAAATACTCTACATATTTGAGAAATTACAACACAATCTTTATTATAAATACAATAAAACATTGCCACTTCTAAAATTATCATTTTTGTAAGAATATCTCCCCATGCTGTTTCTACTTTATTAAGTTCTTTTACAAAAGTCATATCAGCATTATCTTCTAAAAGTTGTCTGATTTCTATTTCAAAAACTTCATAAGAAAATGAATCATTTCTGTTAAACTGAGTTTCGAGTTCATCAAATTTATATAAAAAATCTAATAAATTATTAAATTTATAAGAAACCGGCGTATATTTTTCGTTATTAATTAAAGCTTTAATTAATTCTTCTTTTGCTTTAATATATTTTAATTCGTTACTATTTCGAAAAATTATATATCGTTTTTTTAGTAATGACTCTACATCATCATTATATTTAAAAAAACTGATAAGGCGGCATCCAAGATAATTAGATATGTCGTTATAAGTCACATAACATCCGTTAATTGTCATATCAACTATAATAGAAAGAATAAACGCTTCATTTTCTGAAAGATTATGTTTCTTTCTAATAATTTCAATATATGGTGCAGCATCTTTAAAACTTTTATTTTTCATACCAGAAGAATGCATAATATCAGCAATTTGTTCAATCGCTTCAATCTGATTCATTTTATTTGGAGAAGGCCGTTTACTCTTTTTTTGTTTTTTCTTCTCGTTATCGACTACAAATGGTGATGTAAAAGTCGTAGTTATAGGCAAATAATTACCAACAACATATTTTTCCATATATTCTAATAAATATTTTAATTATTTAATAATCTTCTCTTTGATAAGATTTATAGTTATTGTAGCATTTTCATCAATGAATGTGACTATAGAATCTTCATCACATTTAATTTTCAAATCTTCTAAATATAAAATAAATTCATAAAGCATTTTAGATAGATTGCTATCTTTCCAAACGCTTTCTGTCTCTCTATATAGATAGGGTTTAGTCCAGGGAAATGAATTCGATATTTCGCTTTTTGTATATAATTCCATATTCATCATCAATCCAAGAGATTGACCGATTTGAAAAGCGATTACTTTTTTAATATCTTCTATTGATAAATTTTTATTTAGAGATGAAAAATCAATATCAGATGAAACAATTTCTCTCAAAACAGAAAGTCTTGTTTTCCACGAACTTCGCAACGCTTCTTTAATTTTTGTACGCAAACAAGAACGAGAAAAATGACTTAAAATAATTCTTACAGAACGAACATATTTCAAATACTTATTACGCGGCAAAGTATGTTCAATTAAAAGCGGACAATTTTGATTATGTAAATTATACGTTCTTAACAAAGAATTATTGATTTCGTCCGGAGTTCCTTTATAACAAGCGACAACACATCCATCTTCTATTTGAATTAAATTTCTGTTTTCTGAATAGTCGCTATCACAAAAGTTTTTACAATCGCCAAACGATGGTAATTCTCCGTCAACGACGTATACTACATCAAGATCCGTACTGTCTTCTGAACCGTGAATATATCTTGCTTTTGTTTTTATCATTAAATTAAATTTATTTATTTTCTCTATTAAATTCTTTTAAAGCAGAAATCATTTGATTAGCAACAGCTTTTATTACTGGCACTGCAACTGAATTTCCGGTTTGATGTTTTATGTTACTATATGAAACAACAATTTTGAAGTCTTCTGGAAAGCCTTGCAAACGAAGCAATTCTCTCTCGGTTAATCTTCTTTCATCATTTACGAGAATATAATTTGCAGATGCAGCAGCACGAAGACACGAAGAATATGGATGTGGAGTTACAAGCCCCGACATATTCTCGTGTGAAATATATGGTTTTGGATAATTTCTGTTTTTCAATCTCATAATGCGAGATTCTCTTACTTCTTCTTTGACATAATATTTTCTATCAACTTCAGTTTCTAAAACATCTTTTAATGATTTTCGTTCTGAAGCCTCTACTGGCTCCGGAAAAGAAAACAAAACATCATCTTTAAATCCTACAATAATAATTCTCTCTCGTTTCTGCGGCACGCCGAAATCTAACGCATTTAAAACTTTTGCATAAACTTTATATCCAAGTGCTTCGAGATGAGAGCGAATAACCCCAAACGTATTTCCATGATCGTGTGTTGTCAGATTCCTGACATTCTCAAGCATAAATGCTTTCGGATTCTTTTCTTTTAAAATTCTTTCAATTTCAAAAAATAATGTGCCGCAAGTTTCGTTTTCAAATCCCTCTTTTTTTCCAATTATTGAGAAAGCCTGGCACGGAAACCCACCGAGAAGAATATCAAAATCAGGAATATCTTTTGCATCAATCTTTGTTATATCTCCATAAGGGTGCTCTCCAAAATTTGCTTCATACATCTTACAAGCATTTTCATCAAATTCTGATGAAAAGACGCAGCGTCCCCCGACTGATTCAAATCCAAGTCGTATTCCACCTATGCCAGCAAATAAATCTATAAAAGAAAAATTATCCCAAATCATAAAAATTATACAAAAAAGAAAACAATTTGTTTTGGCAATTAAACTTAAAAATAATTTTTTAATACCTAATTTTCAAAACTAAACTAAAAAACTGAGTATAATTTTTATATAATTTTATTTTAACTTAAGAAAGATAATTAATGAAAACTACGATTAAACGATGTGCGCATTGCGGACAAGAATATTCATATCAAATGTCCGGAGAAGGTTGCAACGCTACTCTTAATAACGGAAAATATTGTCCGGATTGTATGCTAGCAATTATTCACGCTCTGGATAAAATTCCTGTGCGTTTTGAACCAAGATGGAATACTTTAAAGACAGTAGAAGATTCTATTAAAAATGATTTTAAAGAATTATATACAAAAGAATTAGAAATAAAAAACGATTCCTTTGTATTACCAAGAGCTCATAAATTAATGTATCTTCCAAATGATATTGTATCTGCTGTTGAAGTTAATATAAATTTTATTAAATATCTCATAATATCTCCAACAGAAAATTTATTAGACGAAAATGCAAAATGGGAGCGGTATGAAGAATATAATATTGTTGAAAATAAATTCACGGGAAAAATTTGGTACAGCAGCAGTCGAAGCGAATATTGTCCAATTCTCGTAACGCATTTTACTAAATTTGATCCAAATATAGAAGAAAAACCACAACCACCAGTCGCAAAACTCTTTTATATAGATCCTATTTTTAACGATAATAAAGGCGCTTGAAATAAACAAGCGCCTTTATTATTAAATTTAAATTACTAAATTATTTCAAATTCTAATTCGACGACCGGTCTTTCTGATAATCATATTCTTATGAACTCTGTCAAACATTTTCACTAATAAAGTGCGGTTTGACTTATCCATCTTATTGTACATATTCTTGTGAGTGCGGATTTCTTCAACGAATTCGTCCATATTAATTTCTGCGCCAACCGTCGTTCTAAATATCCACCATGCACAGGCCAATTCTTCCAAATTAATTTTTGGAGCGGTTCCGTAAGTACTAGTTTTTTCCGGCGCCTTCAGATAAACAATGAAACGCTCAATTTCTTTATACATCGCTACGCCTCTGCGGTAATCTTCGTCAGTCATTGTGAATTTTCCGGCGTTGAAGTCTTTTCTGTTTAATGACTTTCCAAACAGAAGAGCGTGCGCCGGACGAGTTGAATTCTTTCCGAGAAATTTGGGGCATTCTTTAATGAAAGATTCCAAACGACGATAGTTCTCATTCACCATCTTGTTGCTGCGAAAGTAATCTGCCGGGGTCCAACGTTTAGCAGTATTGTTGAATCTTTTAATCTCTTCGAACTCTTCGGCGATGTCATCACACCATATCCACTGGAACGGAAGTTTGTCATCCGGTGAAAGTAAGTTCTCATTAAAGAGTTCCAGGCAAGCCTGAATTCTGTGCTGGCCGTCAAGTTGGTTATGAGTCCTTGAAGAAACAATAATAGTTCCCATATGACCCAAAGCACTCTGACCGTTCTTTGTGATAAACTCTTTGATGTGATTTACGTGAGTCCGGTTAATCTCTCTGTTCTGGGGATGAAATCTCAAATTAAGTTTTTTGATGTTTTTAAGAGGAATCGACTCCAATCTTGTTTCTTTTAACATAATTTTTTAAATTTTAAAATATTAACAAATTTATAACAAAATATTAATTAGATAGTGAAACCCAAAAATGAAACTCTCTTGTTTTCTTCAAATACTCTGAATGACAACATACCGATATGAACGCCATTCGTTCCACCATCGAAATATACAAATCTATAATCTGCATTGATTTTCAAATCATATATTCCGGGATGGTCTTCAACTTCGAACAAACGGCCGGCACCTTCAACTTCAACACTCTTGTAAATAACCGGAGTAGTATTGAAAGTCGTCGTATGAAAGTTGATGTAATCTTGGCCGTCGTTTCTGGAATGAAAACGATCCAAAGTAACATCTACATCAATTCCCAACTTAAACAGACTCTTTTTAATTGCAGCAGCAATTTCCTGACGCATTTCGTCTGTAAAATCATCCAAATTCATCATAATAATATTATTTAATTTATATCAATTTTATATTTCGTTGCACAAAAGTAAGAATAAAAAATCAATTATACAAACGATTTCAAATAAAAATATAAATTTTAACAATATTTAACTTAATTCTTCTGTATATTTCTTCCGACTTCAATCATTGTCAACAATCAAGATGCAACAAACTCTAAAAAAGGAACATAGTCTTCGCTTTTGTTGTTGATAAAATATTTAATGTCTGACAATGTATTCTCTATATTGAAATTGGCTCTCTCTGCAAGAATATGAACATCAACTTTATCATAATAACTACGCTGAAGAAACTGCGAGGTCTTTAGCCTCGACAGTTGGTGACTGCTATCTAATGAAGATAAAGAATTATGGTAACGATATACTTGTTGTCACAAAAATCTAAGATTTATCAAATTGTTTTATTTGAAAAGTTTTCGACGATAAATATAGAGGAACGTTTTAAAATTTTACAATATGACATACAACGAAAAGAAATCTCTCTATGAAAGCATAATAAAAAACGTAGCTAAATTTGTTAAACGTTATTTGAATGAAAATTCAACTGATATAGATAATGAAATTCTTTATAAATCAAATAAAAATGAACAACTAATTGATTTATTTAATGAACTCAATATTTCAGATAAAGATGAAGATTGGGAGGCTCTTGAAAAAATCACTAAAAATACACAACCACAAGTCTATGATGAATCTCCTGTTTGGCGCGCATTAGAGTCGTATGAAGAATATCAAGACGCATTAGGAGATTGGGATGATACTATTAGAACTGTATCAAGTGAGTGTGATAGCACTGTAGTCGCAGGATACTCGTCCCAAAACTCTTTTGAAGACTGTTTAAAATCAACTCCAGAGGTTGTTCAATTCATAGTAAAAAATTATAGTCATAAGACTATTTATGTTCGGAAGAGTTGGAAAGTCCTAATGTGGTATGTTAAAATAAAAGGCTATAATATTAAAGTTCTTCGTTTTAACACTATAATAAATAATTATGGCTATGAGCATCATGAATATAATTATTTGCTTTCAATAAGTTAAGGAAATAAGAATTATATAGTTCAATAGTACAAAAAGTTTAGGTATGCGCTAGAAATCTAACAGGTTAAACCTATATAATAAATTTATTTAGATGTTAAAAGAGTTCTCATAATATTTATTAGGAGAACTCTAAATCTATTTTTGTGATAACAAGTATATCGTTACCAGAATTAGTTATGCCGATATTTTTTGCTTTAATGATAACTTCTTCTATAGTCTTGTTCGTTCTATCTGTTTATTTTAAAATTTTAAAGTTTCGAATTCTTTCTATTTTCCCAATAAATAACAGAAGATTTTGCTGATTCTAATTCTTTGTCTATTTCTTCAGTTGCTTTATCATAAAGAATATTTTGTATTCGTTCCCATATGTGATCCGGAAATTCTTCAAATTTTATAAAATCTTTACAATGCGCTTCATTTTTATAATAATCTCTTAATATTTCTTCATCAAAATAGTAAGACAGTATGTTAAAACTTGCACAAATTTAAACTTGTTCATTATTAACTTCTTGTTTCGTCCTACCACTGCTTTTTAGCATTACATTGCTGTTTGGTTCATCCACAGTTGGGTAGTCCTCAAGCGTAAATTCGGGTGTACTGCACCCTATTATTCTTAAACCTTCATCAAGTATATTCAACGCTGCATTGAAGTCTCGTTCAATTGTTTGCCCGCAATTCGGACAAATCCATTGCCTATCGTCCAATGTCAATTCTTTATTAACATAACCACAATGTCGACATTTTTTACTTGACGGGTAAAACCTGTTAACAAATACTATCTTTCTGTTGTACCATCTTGCTTTGTATTCGAGAATTCTCCTGAATTCTCCCCAATTCATTTCACAAATGCTTTCTGCAAGATTGTGATTCTTAATCATTCCTTTCACGTTTAGATCTTCCATACATATGACTTGGTTTTCGTCAATGAGTGAATTACTTACACTGTGAAGATAGTATTGTTTCTTATCATCTATTTTCTTATATACCTTAGCAAGTTTGATTCTTGCTTTGTTCCAGTTATTACTTCCTTTTTGTTTTCTTGAAAGTTGTTTTTGAAGTTTCTTTATCTTCTTTGCTTCAGATTTCTTGAAATGAAGATTGTTAAATACTTCTCCGTCACTTGTTATTACAAAATCTTTTATTCCCAAATCTATTCCAATTAAAGAATTTGTTTCTTTAACCTTGTGAGTCAAATCACCGTCAACTAATATAGACAAATAATATTCTCCACAAGGCAGACGCTTCAGCGTCGCCTGTCTGATATTATCATGATATTTCTGAAGATAATTAGCATATTTCTCACTACATCTGAATTCAATGTTTCTTATATTAGCAAGTGAAAGATGATATGTTGTATAATCATTTCTTTTAGAGATTGCTCCAAGTTCAAATCTACAACTTTGTTTGTTATCACGTTTTGATTTAAACTTTGGATAACCAGTGTGTAGTTTAAAGAAATTATTATATGCTGACAACATATCTTTCACTGCTTGTTTAAGAACTTTTGTATTCTGTTCTCTGAGCCATATGAAATTATCATCTTTCAATAGTTCATGATGAATGAATTGTCCAAGTGTAGAAAGAGTTTCTGATGTTTTTGTTTCTTCATATGACTTTATCTTTCGAGCAAGACACTGATTATATACAACACGATAACAGCCAAGCAACTTGTTTATCATAGTCACTTGTTCATTATTTGGATATAATCTTATCTTAACTGCTCTTAACATTTAAATATTTATCTTTAAAAAAAAAATAAATTGTTAATTTATTATGTATAATTGTTATGAAATGTTCATTTTTTCATTTAACTGTTAATAACACTTTCCGTTACCGAACTTTTCTCTGAGTCCGCTGTTAGTTATAACATAGTGTTTTCCCTTTATGGGTTTATACCACCAGCAATTTATACAATAACCGTGGATCATAATTTCAGAAGTTGTTCAAGCAAACCGTTCAGTTCTTCTTTATGCAAATCATAAGGAATGTGATTCAATATCCACCTTATCGCTATAATCTGTTTTTCGCTCGGCTTCCAAGTGTGTTTATCTTTAAGAGTTACAAGCCAATCCAAATCTCTTTGAACGGCATCTTTATTTACGTCAGAAGTTTTACTGTGTAAAAGGTTTATAAGGATTTCACAAATATCATCATAATATGGACTATCATCTTCGCTCTTCTCTTGTTCTAATGTATCTCTTTCATAATCATAGGAAGTTTCATCAGTCTGATTCTCAAGCCAAGAAATCCACTTTGCATACTCACTGAGCATAACTTCCGAACGCGTATTGTTACGACATCCTTTTAAATGCCCTATAAGACTTTTCCTTATCTTTTCAGATTCACTCTCTTTATCTTTAAGTTCCGGAAACATATGATAAAACGTATTAACAATACCTTCTTTTGCAAAGGTCGCTTCATCGTCTACTTGGGAAATTACATAGAAATTATCTCTCGCAACTTTTAAAGCTTCGTCAAAACGCTGTGCCTTCTCTTCAATAGTCAGTTTTTCCATAAATAATTTACCAATTATATAATTCTTTATCTTCTTTTATGATGTTTATGGCTTCGTCAATATGTTCCAACGCCCTTCTCCACATTCTATTGCCGCCGGCATCATTGCAGACTGTCTGACACTCAATTCTTAAATGAATATCATTTAACTGTTCAAATATTTTATTTTGTTCGTCCATAATTATAAATTTTTTGTTCGTGAAATCTAATAATCACATATTAATTTCCGGTTTTATTGTAATTGTTTTCTATTAACGAAACCAATGTATTATATTATACGCCAAGATAAACATATCAGTTTCTTTAATTGTTGTTAAATATTTGTATTTCGATTCTCCTTTCTGTGATTCAATTATAAGACTCTGCTGTGTAAAATGCTTGTCCACATTCTGAACAGCGCACATAATATTCTTTATCTCCATTATCCATAACTTGATGAAAGTCTGCTTCTAAGTCTACATAAACATTTTCACCACAAGAAGGACACCAACATTGCCATTCATCATCCATCGCACCCTTAAACAATCGTGATACCATACTCATACTTTTTCTCCTTTCTGTGATAATCCAAGTTCAAAGAAATGTTTTGCAATAGTATATTCCCAATTTAGCGGTTCTTCTTCTGTATTCTTTGTTTTAGAAGACGGCAATGCAAAAACAGTTTCCATTTCTTTTGCAAACGTTTGAAAGTCCAAGTCCACATCTTTCGCTTCAAGAATGTTAAGAAAAAGAAGCAAATTTTCTAATGCTATTATTTTTCCATATAATGTGAATTGAGGCTGCTTGCTTTTAATACAGTCATCTGTTATATCTGCAATTCTTTTCTCTATTTCTGATAATAAAGCGTCTTTATCAATATAGTATGCCATAACTATTTTATTGTTCCGGTTCTTTTAATATGCTGATAAACTTACGCAATCTTTTACAGATATAATTACATCTATATGAATGCTTCTCACAATCTAATCCAAAACATTCATAAACTTCCGTCGTTCCGTCCAAATGTCTTAATTCTGTTGAGTTTGGACAAGTTCTCCTAAAAGCATCTATAGCCTTATCTATATCAATTCTTTTAGTAACCATACTTTATTGACTTTTCATATGTTTTATAAAGTCACCGATAAATCTTTCATAATTTCTTTAAATCATTATAAAGTGAATTGAGCCCCACATTTCCAACATTCAATTGATTTAAAACGAATTCTATTCCTTTCATCTGCTCATCATTCGGTTTCCAATGAGGGGTGAGTCGTTTTCTTACATTCATTAGCCAGCGTTTTATATCAAGTGTGTTATGATGAAGAGATTGATAAAATTCTTTATTATCTTTGTATCTTTCATAACATCTAGTAACACAGGCCATTGCATCATCAGCAAATTCATTATCAGTCTGACTCCACTCTTGCTTTGGCTGAACCTTTTCCTTAATAGATTTAAGCCAGGATAAAAATATTTCTTCCCAACCATCATGGCAGTCTTTTTTATTTGTACCATTAAGAACGCCAATTAATCTGTTTAGCATCTTTTCGTCATCTCTGCTCCAAGCGGACTTTTTCTCACTTTGATTTTCAAACGAATTGCCATATGTTTTTTCCTCGTACCAACTGTCCTGTTTGTCTTCAAGTATATTAGAAGAAAATTCTTTAATTCTTTCATCGAATTTCTCTAACTTTAACTCTTCAGCATTCCATTTATAATGCGCTCCCTGAATTTTTAAAAATAAGAAATCACATTGCTCTTTATCGGCCGGCATAACGTTATCCGTGTATGTCCACATATCGCTATTAGTATATACAAAATAACCGATACTGTCTATACCGCAATATGACCCGCACATCGGAAGTCCTGCGCCATTCGTACTTATGCGACCATTGAAAATAAATGGCTGATCTATATCGCTCACAAGCACATCACCGGCTTTAGCATCTTGAATCGTCCACAAATGATAATATTTGTTTATAGATTCTATATCTCCCCCGACAGTATTATTATGACTCCAATAGTACTTATTGTCTAAAGATGTAATCTGAAAAGTATAAGAACCGCACGTAATCCAGTCGCCCGGTTTAAACTTCGGTTCAATCTTCTTAACAACAGATTTATTCTCACTCTGTCTTTTGAGCCAAGAAAGCCAACAAGAACGATAATCTCCGTTTTCTTTGAGATAATTGATTATTTCTTCTGGAATCCATTTCTCACTCTCTTCAAGTTCTGGAAAAAGATGTTCACTAAGTTCTTCGGGAATAACCGGTTCATTATTCTCAATTATTATTTCTCTCATTTTTTCAACGGCAGCGTCATAGCGTTTTGCCTTCTCTTCGATAGTCAGTTCTTCCATAAATAGTTTATCAATTATAAAATTCTTTATCTCTTTTAATTATGTTTATTGCTTCGTATCTGAAATTTAATTTGTGCCATATTTTATTAAATTAAATTATCAAGACAATATTTAATTGCTGCTTCACATGCTTCTTCGTAAGAATGTTCTATAAAATATTCATCTCTACCAGTGAGTTGCTTAATAGTTTTTCTTTCAATTACAGTATAAAGCCAAACTTCTCCGTGTTCAAGAAAATCAATAAGTTCTATTTGAATAACTAAATTATGCATTTCCCTCAACCACTTCATTGTCATTTGAAGAGTTGGGGCGGATGTTAATATTTCACCTTCTTCAGTAGGTTGGTATAATGAATGATTAAAATTGCTACAATTTGGCGCATGTCTTAAAGCATCATATGATGTAAAATATTGTTTACAACAGATGTCAAAACCTTTATCTTTCAAAAGTTTAGCAACTTCAAAAGAAACATAATCTTCAGTAATCATATTATTCTCCTTTCTGTGCTGCTTTAAGACCAAGTTTAAAGAAATGTTTGGCAAACCCATTCCAATCAAACTTATAGTTTCCAGCATATTCATTATACCACAGTTCTACCTCTTTTTCTAAATCAACATTTTCTACATCAAGAGTGTTAGGTGCATCTTTTATTCTTTTTTTGAGTGAATTGAGCCATTCTATTTCTTTACTTAATGGAGTCGCACCAAGAGAAAAGAGTTTTTCACTTATAAAATTAATCATATATTCATCAGTTAAACTACATGTTTTCTTTTGTTGCGGCTGAACTCTATATTTGATTGCTCTAAGCCAATCTTTTATATTTTGCTTGTCTTCCGGTGAATAATAACCGCTTGCAGCATCTATACATTTACCGAGCATTTTTTCGTCATCTTCATTCCATGTAGACTTTTGTTCCCCTTGCATTTCGAGCCACGATATGCAGTCTCTTTGCGATAAACGAAATTCCTCTTGTAAATACAAACTGTCAAAATGAGTAAGAAAATTTATTATACCCTTTCTTACTGCATCGTCTTCAATCTCTTTAAGTTCCGGGAATATGGGTTCAATAATCCTTATAACTGCTTCACGGTATTCTTCGCACATTCTGCTGTTATCATCATAAAATGCATTTCGCAATTTTTCAATTGCTTCATCATAACATTTTGCCTTTTCCTCTATTGATAATTTTTTCATGACTGTATCATTTTTATTTTAACTCCATAGGTATAAACGGCTGTCCTTCTTTTCTGTATAACGTATATCCTAAAATATCATAATCGTCTACCAAATTAAGAGGATCGTATCTTTTATGAAACCTGTATTCAAAATTATAACTCACTTTAATATATTTTAACCAGTTTTCTTTGGAAGAATTATTAAAATATTCTAAATATGCTTCATATACTTTAGCTCTTTCCTGTAAACAATATTTTGTCATCACTATTAGTATTA
>JAEEGL014284523.1_pt1 | contig 14457 bp, 15 predicted proteins | sample 9134231 | NCBI WGS metagenome assembly JAEEGL01 (sample SAMN16246548, study PRJNA631951) | gut metagenome | biome: gut microbiome; feature: rumen; material: fiber-attached | host: Bos | place: Iran: Karaj | collected 2018-10
GAGGACGAGGTGCTGATGCTGCTTATGCCAATGAGAGTAGAAGAATAAGTCCAAAGAGGATGAAACTGAATCTGAAAAAACCTATCATTTTCTTCGACTTGGAGACCACAGGCCTCGATGTGTCTCGTGACCGTATTGTCGAATTGTGCTACATTAAGGTGGAGCCGAACGGTAATGAAGAATCACGTTCCATGCGCCTGAATCCCGAGATGCACATTCCTGAACAGTCCAGTAAGGTGCATGGCATATATGACGCTGACGTACGAGACTGTCCCACATTCAAGAGTATTTCTGAATCTCTTGCGCAGACGTTTCGTGGCTGTGACCTGGCCGGTTTCAATAGCAACCGTTTCGACATCCCCATGCTGGCTGAAGAGTTTGCCCGTGCTGCAGTGGATATGGATTTCAGCGAATGTCAAATGGTTGATGTGCAGAATATCTACCACCGTCTAGAACAGCGCACCCTCATTGCTGCCTATAAGTACTACTGTGGCAAAGACTTGGAGAACGCTCATAGTGCCTTGGCTGACACACGTGCTACGCTGGAGGTGCTGGAAGCGCAGCTGGACAGGTACCCCACCGAGTTGAAAAATGACGTAACCTTCCTGGCAGAATTCTCGCGTAAGGAAAACAATGTTGATCTTGCCGGGCGCTTTGTCTATGATGCGGAACACAACGAGATTGTGAATTTCGGCAAGTACAAAGGCAAATTCATTAAGGAGGTCTTCCAGAAAGACCCGGCTTACTATGGCTGGATGATGCAGGGTGACTTCCCACAGAATACGAAGCAGGTACTCACACGCTTGAGACTGAAATACTACGGCAAACTATAATTCTTCACTGAAAGGATGCTTAAAGGCAAGAAAATAGTACTGGGAATAACTGGGAGTATAGCTGCGTACAAGTCCTGTTTGATTATCCGCGGACTCATACGCAAGGGAGCTGAGGTACAAGTTGTGATTACCCCTGCAGGCAAGGAATTCATCACTCCCATCACGCTGAGCGCACTGACCTCTAAACCTGTCATTAGTGAGTTTTTTAGTCAGCGTGACGGCACATGGCATTCCCACGTTTCGTTGGGACTTTGGGCAGATGCTATGTTAATCGCGCCTGCTACAGCTAGCACTATTGGCAAGATGGCAAATGGTGTGGCTGACAATATGCTCATCACGACCTACCTTTCCATGAAGGCTCCCGTCTTTATTGCTCCTGCGATGGACCTCGACATGTACGCTCATCCCAGCACGCAGAAGAACCTGGAGACCCTGCGCATGTACGGCAACCACATTATCGAGCCAGGCAAAGGTTTTCTAGCCAGTCATCTGGAAGGCAAAGGGCGCATGGAGGAACCGGAGCGCATCATAGCCATACTTGAAGAATTCTTCGACAAGAGAGAACAAGACCTTTGCGGCAAGCAAATCCTAATCACCGCCGGCCCTACCTACGAGAAGTTGGATCCCGTCCGCTTTATCGGAAACTACAGCTCGGGAAAAATGGGTTTCGCCCTTGCCGAGGAATGTGCTCGCCGTGGTGCTACGGTACAGCTTGTATGCGGTCCTGTAAGCCTTGAGACACGTCATCCCTCGATTATCCGCACAGACGTTGAAAGTGCCAGACAGATGTATGATGCGGCGACAACGCTCTTCCCCAGTTGCCAAGCAGCCATCTTATGCGCTGCAGTGGCTGACTTCACGCCTTCACAGGTTGCCGATCAGAAAATCAAGCGCGAGGGTGACCAATTAGTACTTCGTTTGAACCCGACACAGGACATAGCTCAGGAACTTGGCAGACAAAAAAGACCAGACCAGCGGTTGGTTGGCTTTGCACTGGAAACAAACGACGAGCGGGCTCATGCTCAAGAGAAGCTGTTGAAAAAGAACTTAGACTTCATTGTGATGAACAGCTTGAACGATGCTGGAGCAGGATTCCGCCACGACACGAACAAGATTACTATCATCAGTAAAAACAGCGAAACGCCCTACCCTCTGAAAAGCAAGGCAGAGGTGGCTGCCGATATCATTGATTCACTCAGTAAGATATTATGATTAAACGTAGCTGGATTATTCTACTCATTGGCCTGACATATATGTGCAGTTCCCAAAACGCACTAAGCCAGGAACTGAATGCCAAGGTCAGCATAAACCGTTCGAAGGTTTCAAACACTAAGGGCGAGGTTTTTGATGCACTGCAGAAAACAATGACCGAGTTTCTGAACAACCATAAGTGGACAGAGATAGAATTCCGAGAAAACGAGAAGATACAATGCAATTTCAATTTTACCGTGGACAAGTATAACGACTCGGATGATTCCTTCGAGGGTACACTTCTTGTCAACAGCAGCCGTCCCGTTTATAATAGCAACTATACGACGACTTCCTATGCCACGAAAGACCCACAGTTCTTCTTTAACTTCCGTGAGGCAGACCAGCTGGAATGGAATCCCAATAACATTGACAATAACCTGGTAGCCCTGCTTGCATATTACGCCTATATGATTATAGGTATGGATTTTGATACGATGTCACCGATGGGTGGTACACCATTTTTCCAGACAGCAGAGGAAATCGTAAGGGCTGGACAGAACCTTGACTATCCCGGATGGAAGGCTTTCGATGACAGTAAGAACCGTTTCGGGTTGCTTAATGATTACATAGACGGTTCGATGGAGTCTATGCGCCAGTTGCGCTATGACTATCATCGCAAGGGCCTTGACCGCATGAGTGAAGCACCAGATTCTGCCCGCGCTGCCATAGCTGAGTCACTAGATCTTCTGGATGAGGCCCACCACGCAAAGACAATGAGTCAGGTACCACAACTCTTCACTGAATATAAGCGTGAAGAACTGGTTAACATATTCTCGGGGAAAGGAACAAACGAAGAAAAGGAAAAAGCATATAACATCCTCTTTGCCATTGATGCCTCACAGAACGAGACTTGGCAAAAGATAAAAAAATGAGCGTATGCTGAAACACCTCTATATTAAAAACTATGCCCTGATAGACGAACTTAACCTGGATTTCCAGGAGGGCTTTACTGTACTGACGGGTGAAACCGGAGCCGGTAAATCCATCTTGTTGGGTGCCATATCGCTCTTGTTAGGCCAGCGTGCAGACAGCAAAAGTATTTTGGAGGGAGAGGAGAAATGTACCGTAGAGGCCACATTCTCCATTCAAGGCTACAATCTGAGGGACTTCTTTCAAGCGAACGACTTTGACTACGATGAACAGGAATGCATCGTTCGCCGGGAACTGACAGCAGCGGGAAAGAGCCGAGCTTACATTAATGATACTCCTGCCAACCTCGCACAACTTCGCGAACTAAGTTCCCAGCTTCTTGACATCCATTCTCAGCATCAGAACCTGCTTCTTTCCAATGAAGACTTTCAATTGAATATTGTTGATATTATAAGCGGTGCAGAAGATGACTTACAAGACTATCAGCAGGCTTATCAACGATATCGGGAAGCTGCCCGCTCTTTAGAACAAGCTAAGGCTGAAGCAGAAAAGAACCGTCGTGAAGAAGACTATCTGCGATTCCAAGTGGAGCAATTACAGGAATTTTCGCCTAAGGAAGGTGAAGACGACGAATTGGAGGAAGAGCAGAATTCACTGAGCCACGCAGAGGACATCAAAAAGGCACTGTATCAGGTAGAGCAAAACCTGAGCAACGACCAGGAAGGCGGAATCATCGATGCACTTAGGCAAGTAAGAAACATTATGCAGGGATTAACACGCATCTATCCCAAAGCGGATGAATTAGCCGAGAGAATAGATTCTATCTATATCGAAGCCCGGGATATCTGCGACGAAGTCTCGGATCAAGCAGAGCGTATGGAATATAATCCTGCCCGTCTTGAAGAAGTAAATGAACGTCTTGACGAGCTGTATAGTCTCGAGCAGAAACATGGCGCATCAGATGCTACTGAACTGTGCAACCTGCTGAAACAGATGGAAATGCAGTTGCTTGACATCACCAATGCAGATGAAAGACTAGCCGAACAGGAAAAGAAAGTCAACGAAGCTCAAAAGCTGGCACAAAAGAAAGCGGAAGCCCTGTCGAAGAAAAGATCCTCTGTGCTCAAGAGTATAGAGAAACAAGTTACCACCTCTCTTACTTCACTTGGCGTTCCCAATGCCCGGTTTCAAGTCCAGATGGAGTCACTGGCTGAATTGGGACAGAAAGGGCGGGACCGTATTACCTTCTATTTCGCAGCCAACAAGAATGCGACACTCCATCCCATTGCTCAGGTTGCCAGCGGTGGTGAAATCTCTCGGGTCATGCTATCCCTGAAAGCAATGACTAGCGATCGTATGCAGTTGCCAACCATCATATTTGATGAGATAGACACAGGTGTAAGCGGGCGAATTGCTGAAAGCATGGCCCTTATCATGAGGAAAATGTGCTCATCAGAGAATCGCCAGGTCATCTCCATCACTCACCTGCCACAGATAGCAGCTTGCGGCACCCATCATTTCCGTGTATATAAAGAAGATTCGCCAACGCGCACTCATACCCGCATTATTCCTCTTTCCCACGAAGAACGCATCAACGAACTGGCTCGTCTGCTTAGCGGAAGCGCTGTGTCAGAAGCAGCTATTGAAAATGCCAAACAATTACTATCTAGATGAAACAGATATTTCTTCTAATTACCTTATTTATTTCCACCATCAACTGTTTTGGTCAGTCACCTAAGTGGGCTAAGAAAGCCCGTCTCTCGCAAGTTTCTGTTTTGGCTACTGATGCTCAAGGTACACTCCACGAAAGTCAGGGCTCATTCGTAAACGAGCAGGGAGATGTCATTACTGAATACGATGCACTAAAAGGAGCCGTCAAGGCTATTGTCGTTGATCCAAAAGGAATTGAGATTCCTGTACGATATGTCTGTGGTGCCAGCAGTATGTACAACGTGGTACGACTGGCCACTACTCTGCCTGAAAAGTATAAGATGAACTTTATGCAGCAAGCGGAGACTGCACCAGAAAAAGGAGAACTCCTCTATATTCTGCCAAACGCTAAGGCTGAGAAGAAAGCGTTATGCGTGTTGGACACTATAATTGCTACCAGCGCCTTCCGCGATTCGTTTACCTACTACACTTTAGCGCACGTACCTTCTGAGAGGATGTCAACAAGTCCCGTAATGAACGAACAGGGAGAGTTGGTGGGTCTGTTACAGATGCCAGTGGGAGAAAGCAAAAATAGTTACGTTATTGATGCCCATTTTGTAAGTTCATTGAGTATTGGTCCAATGGATGCAGGAGATGCTGACCTTAACAGCATCCTTATTCCTAAGCGCCTTCCTGATGATGAGTCTGCTGCAAGTAGTTTCCTTTATCTTTTGGGGGCGCGAGATACAACAGGTTATCTTAGCTATATCGATGATTTCATCGGACGTTTCCCAAAGAGCACAAATGGCTATATTATGAAAGCAGAAGAACTGGTTCGCAGAAAAAACTACGCTGAAGCTGATGCTGCATATACGGAAGGACTAAATCAAGAAGACACCAAGAAGGATGAGCTGCATTTCTCTCTATCAAAAGCGATCTATAGCATATGCCAAGACCCTGACTATCAGACCTATTCTGATTGGACGTTAGAGCGAGCCTCGAACGAAGCCAAGCAGGCGTTCGAGTTGAATCCCCTGCCCTTTTATACCAATCAGTTAGGTCAATGCCTCTATGCTGAAAAGAAATACGATGAAGCCTGCTCACAGTTCCTGAATCTGGCAAATACGAACCTTCGCTCTGCAGATGTGTTTCTCTATGCCGCCCAGTGTAAGCAGAAATTGTCTGCACCCGACGAGGAAATACTGGCTCTGCAAGACAGTGCTGTGAGTTGTTTCACCCAGCCGCTTCCCCAGGCTGCAGCTAACGCCATCCTGCTACGTGCCAATACGAAGGCGCGAATGGGAAAAGCTCGCGAAGCCGTTATGGATTATAACGAATATGAACATCTTATGGCTGGTCGCCTGAGTGCAGCATTTTACTACGAACGCGAGCAGCAGGAAATAAAATGCCGAATGTATCCGGCAGCGATGAACGACATTGAGCGAGCTATTCGCTTGCAGCCAAAAGAACCGCTTTTCCATGCTGAATGTGCCGCTCTGAATTATCGTGTTGGTCAGACTGACGAAGCTATACAGGCTGCGGAAAAAGCCATTGCACTAGATGACACTTTCCCCGATCCCTATCGTATTATAGGTGTTTGCTATAGTGAAAAAGGTGATGTAGTAAAAGCTCGTAAGTATTTGCAGAAAGCAATTGAACTGGGAGATACAATGGCCCAAGGCGTATTGGATAAGATTTCAGGTAAATGAATAGCCTCATAGATAACATTCTATCCCAAAGACTATTTAAAGGAAACGATCTGGTACTGGTGGCAGTTAGCGGCGGTGCGGATTCTGTCGCCCTGCTCAGTCTGCTGCACGAGATGGAATTGAACTTGCGGGCTCTACATTGTAATTTCCATTTACGCGGAGCAGAATCAGACCGAGATGAAACATTTGTTTGTAGGCTTTGCCAGCAAATGAACATTCCACTTGAAGTTGAACATTTCGAGACGACTCAGTATGCACAACAACAAGGCATCAGTATTGAAATGGCAGCTCGTGAACTACGTTACGATTGGTTTCGCAGACGAGCAGAAGAAACTTGTGCACAAGCTGTAGCTGTAGCTCATCACATGGACGATCAGGCGGAAACGCTTCTGCTGAATCTTTTACGCGGAACAGGTCTGCGCGGGCTGGCTGGGATGAGTTCCAAACAAGGCATTATTGTGCGCCCGCTATTGAATATCCGAAAAGCAAAACTGCTAGCATATCTGAAAGAAAAGGGGTTGGAGTACATTACAGACAGCTCTAATCTGGAACGCCAAGCTCTACGCAACCGGCTCCGCTTAGACGTAATGCCATTGCTGACCCAGATGAATGGCCAAGCAGTCGAAGCACTGTTCCGTACCTCACAGATTGTGCGTGAAAGCATAGAAATTTACAATAGAGGAATAGAGGAGACTTTTGCAGAGCATCTAGTTACCCCTCAGCGTATGCCTTTATCACTTCTTCGCCAAAGCCCTGTCGCTCAGACACTTCTCCACGAATGGCTTTCTGGAAGAGGTTTCAGCAGTACTCAAGAACAGGAAGTGCTACGTAGTTTGGATACAATACCTGGACACCTTTGGAATAGCAAAAGCTATTCACTTTTGTTAGACCGCAACGAACTACTGCTCAAGGAAAAGAACACCACTCAGGAGATTCCGATTCAAATTAGTCAAACCATTGTTCCTTCCATATCGGAAACCGGGCCTTACATAGCTTACTTTGATGCAGACCTCATTCATGAGCCACTCACTATGCGCCTGTGCAAGACGGGAGACTACTTTTATCCACTTGGCCTAGGACGTCGTAAGCTATTAAGTGATTTTATGACAGACCGCAAACTATCCCTATTTGCCAAACAGTCACAAGTCGTACTTTGCCACGGCGAGGATATTATATGGCTTGTAGGTCTGCGTTCAGACCATCGATACCGCGTAACTCAGCAAACAAAACGAATCCTGAAAATTACAGGTACTCCTGCTATAACTGACTAATCTGTAATTCTTTATGCCAATACATTATGGAAGTTGATGCTCTACGAGTTCCGGGAGTTTGACATCGCTTCCTAATGGAATCACATCGGGATCCGGGAATTGGTTGAAGACAATGATGTATTTTGCGAAATCCGGATGTCCATATTCTTGACGAGCCATCTTCAGCAATGTATCTCCGCGCTTCATCTGGCGGACTCCTTTTGTCCCAATAATCAAGTACTTACCGCCTGGTACCTGAGGATAGCGGTCAACCGCTTCTCTGATAACCTTTTCTTCTTCTGATTCTTCACTTTCCTTCTCGGGGGCAGGTTCAGCCTCCTGTTCTTCTACTTGCGTCTCAATTTCCAACTTCGGCATAAATGCTGCACGAAGCTGTTTCATGTCAGGAATCCTGTAATAACCTGCCATATAGCTCCCAGCCATTAACAACAAGACAAGAATGATGGTGAGCAAATGACGCCAAAGTGGCAAACGAGGAGAATGAACATCCGATGTGGAATCTGAAAGAGCCGAGACTGGTTGTGCTGGTTGGTGAACAGGGTTCTCTTCAGGCAAAGATGCTTCTGCTGTAATGGAGGTTTTAACCAAATTCTCCTGCTCTAAATGAGGTACTTCGGGTTCTGACATATCGTCTGTTGATGTAAGTTCTTCTGATTCAATTTGTTCAGAATTGTCGGTTTCATCGGAAAGAGGGTCATCCTTAGTCGTAGCAAGAGACTCGGTTTCATCGGAAGAAATATCATCCTGAACAAATGTGGTGGCTTCGGTTTCATCGGAAGAAGTTGGGATGTCAGCAAACTCAGAATCATCGGTTTCATCGGGAAGAGAGTTTTCTATATCGTCCTGTTCATCCTCAGAAAGCGTAGTGGAGGGCATCGTCTCTGGTACCTGATCCAGTTTCTCCATCTCTTCGAGCGGAGTGCCGTCATTTAGCACAACCGTCTGGAAAATGGAAAAAGGACGGTTTACTTGGTCCTTGAGCAAGGTATCTGGCGTAAAGGCTACTTTCAGGTGTCCTGGAATGACGATCCGCTCTCCTGTAGTGACATCGACACTCTCCCTTTCCTGCATTTCCACCAGCTTGAATGTGCCTAACCCCTTAATTTTCACTACTCCATCGTCTATAAGCGCATCGCTGATAATACCAAAGAATGCCTTCACGAAGTTATCGGCCTCTCCAAGTGGCATCTTTTTCCTCGTAGCTATTGCAGCCACGATATCAGATAGTATGACTTTGTTTTCCATCGTATGCCTCCTATCGTTTGTTGTTAGCCCTTTCCTTCAGAGCCGGGTTCGGCTTAAAACTAACTACCATTCTGGGTGGAACGAGCATGCGTTGCTTAGAAGCAGGATTAACGACAACCCGTTCAAGCTTCTTTTTCACTTCGAAAGTGCCGAAGCTCATTATCATCACACTATTCTCGTCCTCTAGTTGGCAGGCAATCTCGTTTGCCAAGACCGCAGCCAGCTGACTGGTCTTATTCTCGCTATATCCTGTTTTCTCAGCCAGCGCCGAGATAAATTCTTTATTAGTCATAGGGTTTCACTTGGTTTCATTTATGATGTTGAAAGAGCTAATCCGAAGGATGTGCATAAAGGTCGAAATCGTCGGCACTATCTATCGTTACATTATAGAATCTGCCTACTTCCAAATGAGGATAAAGGCTATGAGCTATCAGAACCTCGGGATCGACTTCGGGAGAATCAAATTCTGTTCGTCCGATAAAGTAGTCTCCTTCGAGACGATCGATGATAACGCGCATCTGCTGCCCTACTTTCATTTCCTGAATACTGGCACTAATAGACTGCTGAACACGCATCAGTTTACTGAGACGAGCCTGTTTCACATCCTCCGGCACATCGTCGCTGAAGTGTCGGGCGCTATAAGTCCCTTCCTCTTCGCTGTAGGCAAAGGCGCCCATACGCTCGAAGCGGGCCCATTTGACAAAGTCAAGCAACTCCTGAAAGTCTTCCTCTGTCTCACCGGGATAACCTACCATCAGGGTAGTTCGAAGATGAATGCCCGGTACCCCTTCGCGAAGCGCAGTGATGAAGTCGTAGGTCTGCTGCTTGGTTATATGCCGATGCATTGCCGAGAGCATGTTGTCGGAGATGTGCTGAAAAGCGATGTCCAGGTAACGGCATACATTGGGCCGTTCACGCATAACGCGAAGAAGGTCCATCGGGAAATCTGTCGGATAGGCATAGTGCAGTCGAATCCATTCCACGCCCTTTACTTCAGATATGCGCTGGATGAGCTCAGGCAGAGCACGGCGTCCGTAGAGGTCAACACCATAATACGTAATTTCCTGAGCTATAACCTGTATTTCGCTTACGCCCTGCCCTACGAGCCAATGAACTTCCTGAAGAATCTCCTCCATCGGGCGACTCTTATGATGGCCCGTTATAATTGGAATTGCGCAGTAGGCACAATGTCGGTCGCACCCTTCGGAGATCTTCAGATAGGCGTAGTGTGAAGGCGTTGTCAGCCGGCGTTCGTCTTTATTCACTTCGTGATAGACATCCCCCAGATCGTCTAACAGTTCGTTCCAGTTGAACTTTCCATAGAAGCGGTCCACCTCTGGAATCTCAGTGCCCAGCTCTTTCAGATAGCGTTGCGAGAGGCATCCCATAACGTATAGACGTTCCAGGCTTCCCTGACTCTTGCGCTGAGCCAGGGAGAGTATCATATTGATGCTCTCTTCCTTTGCGTCCCCGATGAAACCGCAGGTATTTACAACAGCTATCTCGCCAGAAGGCTTCTCGGCATCGTGAGTGACGTTATAGCCGTTCAGCTCCAGCTGACGAATCAGCCGTTCGCTGTCAACCAGGTTCTTGCTGCAGCCCAGGGTGATAATGTCTATTGTCTTTCTCTTCATGCCGTAATCGCAGGAAATGCCGAATCCATCGAACTATATCTTCTTGCTGAAGAGGGAATCCACGAACTCCCGTCTGTTGAAAGGCTGTAAGTCTTCCATTCCCTCGCCAAGTCCGATATAGCGAACGGGTATCTTGAACTGGTCGCTGATGCCAATCACTACGCCGCCCTTTGCCGATCCGTCGAGCTTCGTAATAGCCATACTGGTGATATCGGTTGCCGAGGTGAACTGACGGGCCTGTTCGAAAGCGTTCTGCCCGGTACTTCCGTCTAGGACAAGCATAACATCGTGGGGGGCATCAGGCAATACCTTCTGGATTACCCGCTTTATCTTCGACAGCTCGTCCATCAGTCCTTTCTTGTTATGCAGGCGGCCAGCCGTATCTATGAGCACGACATCGACATTATTTGCCATGGCGCTCTGAACCGTATCGTATGCCACGCTGGCTGGATCGCTGCCCATCTTCTGCTTGATGACAGGCACTCCTACGCGCTCTCCCCAGATGACCAGCTGTTCTACGGCTGCTGCGCGGAAGGTATCAGCGGCTCCCAGGCATACGCTTAGCCCCTGCTTCTTGAACTGCCAGGCCAGCTTGCCGATGGTTGTGGTCTTCCCCACTCCGTTTACACCGACGATGAGAATAACGTATGGGTGCTTGTCCTGCGGGATTACGAATCCTTCGGCATCGCCGGTATTGTTCTCGGTAAGCAGTTGCGCTATCTCGTCGCGCAGGATATTGTTCAGTTCCGCAGTGTTTACGTACTTGTCCCTTTGCACGCGTTTTTCTATGCGTTCGATGATGTTCAGCGTTGTGTCAACGCCCACATCGCTCGTTATGAGAACCTCCTCCAGGTTATCCAGTACGTCGTCATCCACCTTCGACTTGCCGGCTACAGCGCGAGTCAGTTTTCCGAAGAAACTTTCCTTCGTCTTTTCCAAGCCCTGATTCAGCGTTTCCTTCTTCTCTTTGGAGAAAAAATTGAATAATCCCATAATCTTCAATAGTATTTGACTGCAAAGTTAACACTTTTTTCCCGATTTCATCGAGAAGAGAGCAAAAAAAAGGAGTACATGGCCCAATTTGGCATGTACTCCACATATACGAGACTAATGAAAACTGTCTGTTACTGAATCTTAGTTCTTGAAGAAGTCCTTAACGGCTTCATTGGGAACCATCTGCTCGTCGAAGGTATAGGCACCCGTCTGAGGGTTCTTCACCATCTTGATAACCTTAGTGTAGGAACGGCCGTCTGTCTTACCAGTCTGCAGGGTGGCCACGGTTTTCTTTGCCATAGTTTATATCTTCTTCTTAGGGTTTATTACTTGATTTCCTTGTGAACAGTCATCTTCTTGAGGATGGGGTTGTACTTCTTCAGCTCCAGACGCTCAGGGGTGTTCTTCCTGTTCTTCGTAGTGATATAGCGAGAGGTGCCGGGCAGGCCGCTCTGCTTCATCTCGGTGCATTCCAGAATAACCTGTACTCTGTTTCCTTTTTGTTTCTTAGCCATAATCTGTTACTCTTAAATGTTAACCAAGTACTTTAATGTCCTTCCAATCACAATAGCCCTGGGCAACAGCATTCTTGAGTGCTGCATCCAGACCCACCTTGTTAATCATACGCAGTCCTGCGGCGCTCAGATTCAGGCTTATCCAGCAGTCCTCTTCTACATAGTAGAATTTCTTCTTGAACAGATTCACATTGAACAGGCGCTTCGTGTGGCGACGTGAGTGAGACACGTTGTTGCCCACCATTGCCTTCTTTCCGGTAATTTGACAAATCTTAGACATTTCTTTCTTCTTTTTTGTCTATTCCAATCCAAACTTCTTCCAAACAGGGCACAAAGTTACACCTTTTCTTCGAATCAGCAAATGTTTTCGATGTTTTTTTCTGCTAAAAGGCATATTTTGTCACATCTGCACCCTGCTGTAGGCAGGTGCTTCCATAGGGCAGAAGTCTTTATCGAGGTATTTGTAGTATCCGGCGATAGCTATCATGGCCGCATTATCTGTCGTATAGCTGAACTTTGGTATGAATACTTTCCATTTGTACCTGCGCGCATAATCGTGGAAAGCGTTCCTCAGGCCGTTGTTGGCCGAGACGCCTCCGGCTACTGCTACTTCCCGAATGCCCAGGTCGCGTGCTGCCAGCCTGAGTTTCTTCATCAGGATATCGACTATGGTCTTCTCGAGTGAGGCTGCCAAGTCGTTCAGGTGGTGCTGGACAAAGTCGGGGTCGTCCTTTATCCAGTCGCGCAGGGAATACAGGAAGCTGGTCTTCAGTCCGCTGAAGCTGTAGTCGTAGCCGGGTATCTGGGGCTTGGCAAACTGGAAGGCCTCAGGGTTTCCCTGTCGGGCCAGGCGGTCTATGACAGGTCCGCCCGGATAGCCGAGCCCCATCACCTTCGAGCACTTGTCGATGGCCTCGCCCGCCGCATCGTCTATGGTCTGCCCGATGATTTCCATTTCGCGGTAGGACTTAACCAGCACAATCTGGCTGTTGCCTCCGCTTACGAGCAGGCAGAGGAAGGGATACTGAGGCACTTCGGCTGGTTCGCCTGGAGTCTGTATGAAATGGGCCAGTACGTGTCCGTGCAAGTGGTTGACATCTACCATCGGAATGCCCAGCGATGCTGCCATCCCCTTAGCGAACGATACACCCACGAGCAGGGAGCCCATCAGGCCTGGGCCTCGGGTGAAGGCGATTGCACTTAGTGCCTCGCGACCTATGCCTGCGCGACGAAGAGCCTGGTCCACTACTGGAACGATATTCTGTTCGTGGGCCCTGCTGGCCAGCTCGGGCACTACGCCGCCGTATGCTTCGTGCACAGCCTGACTGGCCGTAACGTTGCTCAGCAGCACTCCGTCCTGCAGTACGGCAGCCGACGTATCGTCGCAACTGCTTTCTATGGCTAATATTGTTGTCATTTCTTTATTGTTTTCTAGGAAGCACTAGGATGTTCTAGGAAGCTACAGGGCGTCCTAATGGGTAATGATCTCCACGCCGTTCTCCGTCATCAGATAGGTGTGCTCCCACTGGGCGCTGTCTGAGCCGTCCTCGGTCAGGACAATCCATTCTGTGGGATCCTCTTCGTCTCCGCAGACCTGCCAGTCGCCGGCGTTTATCATCGGCTCGATGGTGAAGGTCATGCCTGGAACGAGCAGCATGCCGCTGCCCGCCCGGCCATAGTGCTCTACGTCAGGTTCCTCGTGGAAATGCAGGCCTACGCCGTGTCCGCAGAGGTCTCGAACCACCGAACAACCGTTGCGATGAGCGTGCTCTGCGATGGCGTGCCCCAGGTCGCCTACGAAGACATAGGGTTCCTGGCAGACGCGCTCGCCCACCTTCAGGCACTCCCACGCCACTTCGACAAGTCTTTGCTTCTCTGGGGTGGTGCGGCCTATCACGAACATACGGCTGGCATCGGCGTAGTAGCCGTCCAGGATAGTAGTGCAGTCAACGTTAATGATATCGCCTTCCATCAGGATGTCATCTTCAGAGGGTATGCCGTGACAGACCACGTCGTCGATACTCGTACAGCAGCTGTTGGGGAAGCCCTCGTAGTGGAGAGGTGCTGGCGTTCCGCCGTGACTGGTGGTGTAGTCATAGACAAGGTGGTCTATCTCCAGTGTGCTCATTCCTTCGCGAATGTGTTCCTGAACCGTATCGAGCACAGCGGTATTCAGTACTCCGGCTCGCCGAATGCCTTCTATCTGCTCCTTTGTGCGGATGAGGTCACGAGTCGGAACCAGTCGTCCTTTCTCTTGCCAGTATAGTATGCGGCGGTCCATTTCGGTGGGTTCCAAACCCTCTGGCACGAACCAGCGAACCGCCTTCTTCTTTCCTTTCTTTTTGCCAGACATTGCCAATTCTTCTTAAAACGGGTGCAAAGATAGTGCAAATCGAGCGAAATACAAAATAAATCCATTTATTTTTATTTCCGAGATGCAGCCTGTCTTCGGGCAAAGCTCAAAGTCAATTCGAGCGAAATACAAA
>JAEEGL015819076.1_pt1 | contig 14457 bp, 10 predicted proteins | sample 9134231 | NCBI WGS metagenome assembly JAEEGL01 (sample SAMN16246548, study PRJNA631951) | gut metagenome | biome: gut microbiome; feature: rumen; material: fiber-attached | host: Bos | place: Iran: Karaj | collected 2018-10
CCCTACGCTTTGGCGCAAAAAAAAGAATCGCTAACAACTCATGGTGCCGCTGATTCTATTTTAAACACTCGTCAATCTCTTGACCGAGGGAAAAGGTGAAGCGCACTCGCTTCCCAAAAGCGGGTGCAAAAGTACTGCAAAGTTTTCATATACGCAAATTTTTCTGCAAAAAAAATGAGAAAAAAGTGATTTTTTTCTTATCCCAAAACAGAAAATTTAATTTAACAAATTGAATATCTGCATGTTGTAGCAAATTAGGAAAATGCGAGAAAAATGAAGTTTTTTTACATGGAGAGAGATTTAGGTGGTTTTGAACGATAAAAGGGGTGCAAAAACAGTCGATAGTGGAGCATTTTCAGTCATTCTCAGAGTAAAATCTTGGTATAAATCGTGAAATCTTGCGAAAATGGAGAGGAAATGAAGCATATTTTGAGTTATGAAGAGTGCAAAAACACCGCAAAGAGAATAGTCAACTTAGAAGATACACATTATTAATATGCATGTACATACGCGCGCGCATAACAAAAACAAAATGTAAGGAAATCAGGTAAAGAAGCAACAAAATGACAAAAAGAAGAGTGAGCAAAGAGATGGCTAACACTCGGCTTAGAGATAGCATGACGAGAGCTGAAAAATGAAATATCATTTTGTCAGAAATAAAAGACTTTTCGTGACATAATGATACGAATAGTAAAAAGAGTAATATACAAGAGTATGAAGACTATAGATTCTACTCAAACTCAACATCTAAAACCAAACGGACTGCGATTCCAGTATGGCGCCACATATTGAGCCATCCATCCTTATATATAAAGCGTAAGGTATATGCGTAATTAATAGCATATTCATTAACATTATTAATAGTAGAAGACCAATATAAACTTATAGTCTCGATAGACACAACATTACCTTCTCTCTCACCAGCGTTTGGCAAGAATACGGCACCATTTTTCTCCATGACTTGCCACTCTTCTATAGAATATGTATTTGTCTCAAAATCTTTTGTATCTGGAATAAAAGCAACGTCCTGTGGCTTAATCCAATCATCAGGAAGCAAAACTATACCCAAAACACCATTTACAGTGGCAAACCCACGAAGACTATCTGCATTTAAACGATTAAAGCACATATAATTAGATTCATAGACCGTCATAGTCCTCCACAGATTAGCGCGATTACCACCATTAGTTATTCTGTTTGCCCCCCAGTCACGGAAGGTTATTGGATAATCACTATGTTTAGTGGATTTCAACGTAGGGTTCTCACCTGTACCCCACCCGAATAAGTCAATCCATCCGTTATATGTATTGGATATGTATTGATTGTCCTCTCCTATTATATCCCACTGATTATCAGCGAATCGAAATGTTCTACTACTTGCCTTATACTGAAGATTACCCTGAGAAAATCGGACCTGTTTGTTTGAAGACACAGAAAATTTACCGGAAAGCATACCTTCGACACTATCCTTTTTAGGAATTTCAGGTTGCGGCTCAGGAATTGGTTCGGGAGTCGGATTATTGCACGCAGCAAGGAAAAGGATAGCAAAGAAAATATACAAATGATACGATTTCATTAAATGCGGAAATGCTAATTGATTATATATCAGTTTGTTTCAATTAAGAATCAATCGGTTTCGTTTACATCTTTTTCTGTCTCGTCGGACTTAGGGATGGGTTTTGCCTGAGTGATAACAGAGTATGGAGGAATGTCGGTATCAATCCAAATATTACCACCGATGACAGAATCATGACCAATAGTGAGGCGTCCGAGGATTGAAGAATTGGAATAAACCGTAACATTATCCTCGAGAATCGGGTGACGGAGAGTATCGAGAGGAAGACCATTTTCATCATAAGTGAAGTTTTTTGCTCCCAAAGTAACTCCCTGATAAAGCATACAATGGTTTCCGATGATAGTAGTCTGCCCGATAACTATACCTGTACCATGGTCGATTGCAAAATATTCGCCAATCTGAGCAGCAGGGTGTATATCGATTCCTGTGACCGAATGTGCTTCTTCCATGAGTATACGCGGAATGAGTGGAACACCAAGAACATAAAGTTCGTGAGCAGTCCGATGATGAAGCATTACTTGAATGCCGGGATACGAAAGTACCACCTCACCATAATTATCAACAGCAGGATCATGATGTGTAACTGCCTCTATATCAGTAAGCAAGAGGTGCTTGATATGCGGCAAACGGAATACAAACTTCAATGCAAGAGAGTCTGCCAAATCGGAAACATCATCAGAATAATCGTTGCAAAAGATAAGTCCACGAGCTATTTGCGTACGCAGATTTTCGTAGATTTTATCAATATAGTCTTCCACACTTCTTTCTCTGGAATGCACGTATTTTGATTTTCCAGAGAAGAAATCCGGGAAAAGCGCGCAACGAACAAGTTGCATAAACTCACGCAAATCGAGGATAGAGGGTATTGGCATATTGGTACGCAACCCCATTCGATCTTCCTCTTCAGTCTGTTCTGTAAGGATCTGTTTAATAGGATCCAACTCAGGATTAATCATGTTTTACAGGGTAATTATCGAAATCGTATAATATAGTTGAGAGGTATCTTTCTCCCGTATCAGGAAGCAAAGCTACGATCATTTTTCCTTTATTGTTTTCATCTTTTGCCATGGTCATCGCGGCATGAAAAGCAGCACCAGAAGATATTCCTACGAGCAAACCGACTTTTTTTGCAAGGAGTCGAGAAGCGAGTACTGCATCTTCATCTGCGACAGGGAAGATCGTGTCAACAACCTTAGGATTGTAGGTTTGAGGAACAAATCCAGCTCCAATTCCCTGAATACCATGTTTTCCTGCCTTTCCGGTGGAAAGGACAGCGGAAGTAGCAGGTTCTACAGCGACTATTTCCACATCCGGATTATGTTTTTTCAGCGCTTTGCCGACACCCGAAACAGTTCCTCCAGTGCCCACACCAGCAACAAAGATATCCACTCTACCCTCTGTATCACGCCATATTTCCTCTCCTGTAGTACGGAAATGAGCATCAGGATTGGCAGGATTCAAGAATTGACCGAGAATAACAGAACCCGGAATTTCTTCTTTGAGTTGGTTAGCTTTACTGATAGCGCCTTTCATACCTTCGGAACCCGGAGTGAGGACGAGGGTAGCTCCATATGCCTTGAGCAGACTTCTGCGCTCTGCAGACATTGTTTCAGGCATAGTGAGAATCACTTTATATCCTCTGGAAGTTCCCACCCAAGCGAGTCCAACACCAGTATTTCCTGAGGTTGGTTCGATGATAGTAGCACCCGGAGAAAGTATGCCCTTTGCTTCAGCATCCTCAATCATAGCGAGTGCGATACGGTCTTTGACTGATCCACCGGGATTGAAAAACTCAATTTTCAGCAATATATCTGCGACTTGTCCTTCCAAACCAGAGATTCGAAGGAGAGGAGTATTACCTATCAGTTGTGTTAAAGAATTGTAAATCATATAGGTTACGGGTTATATGGATTTTGATAGAATGAGAATTGACACGAAGGATGTAAATGCCTGAAGGCAAGTTGATTGAGAATTCTCCATAATGATTATAGTCACCTCCCATGAGGATACCAGTGAGAGAATAAACAGAGACATCAGCAGGTTGGAAGAGGTTGACTCTAAGTGAGTTGCCTGCTACATGATACTCGGCAATCTGCGAGAAATTGTCAAGAGATGTAATCTCATCAGTAGTAATAGAAACATCTCCGGTTACTTTAGTGACAGTCAGTCTTCCTAGATTTGCTTCATAATCAGCAGTCGCTCCAGAAACAGAGATATTCTGCGGATGAGTACCATCCGGTTTGGTAAGATATGCCACAAAACCATCTGCAGTTGTCATTCTGTAAGCAGGTTGAACAATCATATTGGAAGTGACGGAATACGTATTGATCTCATTTTTAAGCATTTGCACTGCGAGTTCAGGATAATCGATGAACGGATTGCGGTTTCCCTGGTACTCTTCTCCTCCATCGTTACGAACCATCTCAGTGAGAGAAGGAGGATCCTGCATATGCCATTTGAGCAATACCGAAAGGCTCTCGAAAACAGATTGAGAAGCAGTTCCAAGTTTCGAAAGGAGTTGCGCAGCTCCATTATACAATCCGTTTTTGTGGTTTTCATATTCTCCATAAACGAGATAATCATAGAGGATAATTCGAGCGCAATCACCACGATAAGTTCCATTGTTGATTGCCTTATAATTGGGATTGCTTATGCTCAAATCTTTTTCGGGATCGTAGTAAGATGAGGATTCACCATAAGGAGTATTGCCACGAGTGGAATTGTCTTTAGTGAGTGAAGGACGAACAGACTGCATATCGTAGCCCATTGGTTTAGTGCTCTTTACACCATTCGATTGCGGCCAAACATGCTCACGATTCCAAGTATTTCCGCTATCCCAACTTGCTTCTGCAGATGAACCGGAATAAAAAGCGATGAAATTTCCGGATTTATTCAAGTCGGAATCGACATCTCCATATTCATATCTAAGTGCACCATAATTAAATCCAGACTTATCAGTTTTGCAAGTACTTCCCATGAGGGTATTCAAGACACCGAAAAGCGAAGCAGCTTCAGAAACATAGAGATTGGAATAAGCGCAATTGCCAGTATAATATGCATCTTGCATGGTTTTGTATTTGGAATAAGCAGATTTTCCTTCATCGCTTGCCACGTGAGCCTGCATATCTATCTGAGCAGCAAGAGGATAGACAAATACTGCCAGACAACATAGAATGTGAATCCGTTTCATGAGTAAAGAGAATATTGGTTTCAATCGGCAAAGATAATAAATATTTTGCTATTAGCAAAAAAGTAAAAATGAAGTAAAACCCAGTATTATAAAAATATATTAATAAGGAGTGGGCAAAAAGATGGCTATCACTCGGCTTGAGTCGGCTTTAAAACGGACAGAATGAAATTTTTAAAAAAAGTAAAAAATTCAAATATGTTTGGAGTGAAATATTTTTTTCTTGTAAATTGGTGATTTTTGTAGTATCTTTGCAGTGTGGAATATTTGGTTTTCCGCGACAAGTTACATAGTAAAACTAAAAGAATATAATACATGAAAAAGACATTTATCTTTGCAGTCGCAACCATAATACTTGCGTCTTGCAACAAACAACCAGCGGAAACGGCAACGAAAGAGCCAATCGTGAATGAGACGGGAATGATTCAACGTGTAGAACCCCTATCCTGGTGGACAGAGATGAACACACCACTGACCCTGATGTTTTACGGAGAGGATCTGGCAAACGCCCAAATAAGCGTAGAACCCAAAGGCGGAATCATCATCAAAGGACAACACAATGCAGAAAGCAAGAACTATCTGTTTGTAGATGTAAACGTCAAGAAAGCAGGCACTTACACATTCACTCTGAAGAAAGAAGGCCGTGAAGCGAAATGGGATTACCTCGTTGAAAACCGTCGCGCAGGCAGCAAAGACAGGAAGAGTTTTACCTCTGCAGATGTGATTTATCTGATTATGTCAGACCGTTTTGCAGACGGTGACGAAAGCAACAACTCGACAGACAACACTCGCGAAAAGGCAGACAAGGGCAATATCAACGGTCGCTGGGGCGGTGATATTCAGGGAATTATCAACAACTTAGACCACATTTCGGAACTTGGTGCTACTGCCATCTGGCCCACTCCACTGCTTCTCGATGACGAAGAAAACTGGAGTTATCACGGTTATGCATGCGGCGACTATTATCATATAGACCCTCGCATGGGAAGCAACGAGTTGTACAAGGAAATGGTAGCAAAAGCACATGAGAAAGGTTTGAAGTTCATAATGGATATAGTTCCGAATCATGCCGGTCTTGCTCATTGGTGGATAAAAGACCTACCTTATGAAGACTGGATTCATCAGTATCCCACATTTACGAGCACAAACAACTGTTTCTCAACTAATTACGACCCAAACGCATCGCAATATGACTTACATTTGAATGAAAGCGGTTGGTTTGACACTCACATGCCTGATATGAATCTGGACAATCCGGATTTGCTTCAATATTTCAAGCAGTGGGCAGTGTGGTGGATAGAATATGCCGATTTGGACGGTCTTCGCGTGGATACTTATCCATACAACGAACGAATGCCGATGTCGGAATGGTGTAAATCGGTAAGAGAGGAGTATCCGAACATGAATATTGTGGGCGAATGCTGGACTCGTCCTGCATCAGCAGTAGCATATTGGCAAGCGGGTGCATTGAATCCCGACGGTTTCAATTCGAACCTTCCAAGCGTGATGGATTTTCCAGTAGAAGAGGCCATTCGTCAGGCATTGGAGAACGAAGGAAACTACTGGGGAGGCGGACTTACGAAAGTGTATGATGCTGTAAGTCAGGACTATCTGTATGCTGATGTGGACAAACTGCTGTTATTTGTGGGCAATCACGACATGGATCATATAGCAGACGTGGTTTACAAAAACGATCCCCGCAGAGTGAAACTGGCGATGACTATGATAGCAACCATGCGTGGTATTCCGCAGTTGTTCGCAGGCGATGAATACGGTCAGCGCTCGGTAGACATGAGCAAGGGACATAGCGGTCTTCGCCAACCACTTCCAGAAAAAGACAAACTGACTGACGCAGAACGCGACATGTTTGAATATCAAAGCAAACTCTTCCAATTCCGCAAAGGCGAGGAGGTTCTCCATAACGGCAAAACGATGCATTTCATGAGCAGAGACAACACTTATGCATACTTCCGCTATAACGATGAAGAGGCAGTGTTCGTATTTCTGAATGCTTCTGACGAACCACGCATTATACCGCTTGACCACTACCAAGAGATTCTAAGCAAATACGATCCTGCCGGAGTGGATGTGATCAGCGGAAAGGCCTATGAACTCAGAGAGAATCCAAGAAGAAAAATCAAAATAGAACCATTATCTTCAATTGTTGTTAAACTGACGAAATGACACTATATATAATAATAGGAGTAGTTGCATTGCTGTTAGGAGGACTGATTGTCTTCCTGATTATGCGTGGCAAGCAGTCAGGTCTGGATGCCCAATTGAGTATGGCAAAAGAGCAACTGGCGAAAGCAGAAGAAAACATACGCCGACAGGCAGAAGAGATACGCAGTCTCACCGCCCAACTGGCAACAGCGGAAGCAGACAAACAGAATCTTCAGGAAAAACTGGAGAAGCAACTGAAAGAAGCAGAAGAGATGCAGAAGCGCCTGACTGCGGAGTTTGAGAATATTGCCAGCAAAGTGCTGCAACAACGCCAGGAAGAATTCAGCATTCAAAGCAGAAAGCAAATAGGCGACATATTGCTTCCATTGAACGAGAAGATAAAAGACTTCCGCGATCTGGTTACCAATTCTTTCTCACAAGAGACACGCGAGAAAGCCTCATTGCAAGAGCAGTTAAGGCAATTGCTCGAGCTGAACAAGACGCTCTCTGAAGATGCCAACAATCTGACAAAAGCCTTGAAAGGCGACGTTAAGAAACAGGGCAACTGGGGAGAATTCGTTTTAGAGAAAGTGCTGGAAGCATCAGGTTTGAGAAAAGGCATTGAATACGACAGAGAAGTGGTTGTTCACGGCACTGAAGGCGAGATATTGCGACCGGATGTGATCATACGCATGCCTGACAACAAGCAGATTATAGTGGATTCGAAAGTATCGCTTGTGGCATACGAACAGATGCAGGAAGCGGATACTGAGGAGAGATATGCAGCTCTGCTGAAAGCTCATATAGAATCGCTCAGACAACACGTAAAAGAATTGTATGATAAACAATATCAGCAAGCAAACGGACTGAATACTCCGGATTTCGTACTGATGTTTGTTCCGATAGAGGCATCGTATACTGCGGCATTGCAAGCCGACAACGGACTCTACGATTACGCGTTGGAGAAGAAGATTGTGATAGTAAGTCCAACTACCCTACTCGCTACTTTGCACACAGTGGCCTACGTATGGAAGCAGGAGAACCAGAGCAAGAATGCAATGGAGATAGCCCGTCTCGCAGGAGCCATGTACGACAAACTATGCGGTTCGCTGGAAGATTTGCAGAAGATACAAAAAGCGCTTGATGCTGCGCAAAAAGCATACAACGAGAGCATAAAGAAACTGTCGGAAGGCAACGGCAATGTGCTTCGCACGGCAGAAAAGATAAAGGAACTGGGTGCCAAAACCAGCAAAAGTCTCCCCGCAGACGTGATAGAAGAATAAATAATACATATAAATACCTTTTACAAAACATATCCCGATATGAAAAAATCTGTTTTTCTAACATTATTCATAGCGTACAGCATGATGGTTGCAGCATTCGACGGCATGCTGCCAGGCAAATTTTCTGTCAATGCTCAAGGCAAGCAAGTCAGATTCTCACAAGGAAACTTGCAATACAACGCGGGCAATGGCGAAAAACACGCCACACAATATGGAACAGCAAAAGGTACATGGCGATTTGCCGATCACCAATATACTGCCGTCGGCACTAAAAATACCAATATTGACGAAAACTACAGAGGATGGATTGACCTTTTCGGTTGGGGAGCCGATGGGAACAATGGTTGCGAACCATGGCTCACTGAAATCTCACCATCGAAATACGGGGTATACAACTATCCCAGGAAAGACATCACCGGCACTTCATACGATTGGGGCATCTTCAATGCCATCAGCAATGGCGGAGACATTACCAACTGTTGGAGAACACTCACTGCCGACGAATGGAATTACCTGATCAACCGGCGTGACAAAAGCAAACGCGGGCGAGCTTGCATTGGAACGCAAAACGGATTTGTGCTCTTGCCGGATGACTGGAATCTGCCGGAAGGACTTTCCTTCAATGCCGATTCCGAGAACTTCAGTTCCAACACCTATACAGTAGAGCAATGGAACCAGATGGAGCAGGCAGGTGCAGTGTTCTTACCGGCTGCCGGAGGTAGAAGTGTCTCTGCTGTTACATCTGAAGATCGAAAGAAACTTAAGGAATTCAACGAACGCGGCACATATTGGTCAACTACTGCCATGGAATCAACTATGGCAGTGTGGTTTACTTTCACCGCCACAGTAACACTTGTCAACAGTAGTGACCGCGACCGCGGATTCTCTGTTCGACTTGTCAGAGATGTGCCAGTGGTCAGTTTTGCCAAAGAAAAAGAGTTGACCGGTCTTTTCTCGGTTAACGACACCACGAAAATAATTTTCTCTCAAGGCAATCTGCAATATCTCAAAGGAGACACTCTCTCACACCAGACCGCCGAAGGCACTGACGAAGGTATTTGGCAGTTTGCCCAGGAACAATATTCGATGGTGGGCGTTGAAAACACCGAAATAGAGACGGGCGAATATTGGATTGACCTCTTCGGATGGGGAACCAGCGGATACAACGGCAAATCTCCATTGATGACGAGCGACAAGACCGAAGACTATGGCGACGGATATAACGACATTGCGGGCACGTACTACGACTGGGGAATATACAACGCTATCAGCAATGGCGGCAACCAACCAGGCATGTGGCGAACGCTCACCAGAAAAGAGTGGCGTTATCTGCTTTTTGAGCGTGAGAATGCCAACCTGCTCTGCGGCCCAGGCAAACTCAAAAATGTGAAAGGGATCTATCTCTTACCAGACGACTGGGATCTAGAAGAACGACCTTTTGTCAACGGATTCGCCAGTTGGGACAGTTGCTCTATAAGCGAGAATGTTGTCTGGAAAACTTGGGAAGAAGCAGGAGCCGTGTTCCTGCCGGCTGCCGGAAATAGGCAATACCGCACAAGATGGAGTGATGAATTCGGTGCCAACTACTGGTCTGCTTCCTACTATAATGTATATGCCTACAACGCATTCGCTTATATTGCTCATATCGACGCACAAGACACAGATACTCTTTACATGAAGGTTGATTATGGCAACCGCAGTTTCGGAAACAGCGTAAGGTTGGTTCGCGATGCACAGGAAGAGAAGCCTGTAGTAGGACTGGACAATATCAAATCAGAGAAACAAACGCGCAAAGTCCTTATTGACAACAAACTCTACATCATCCTTAACGATGGCAAACGCTTCAACGCTATCGGTCAACGTATAAAATAAAACCAAACATATATAATCACCTTAGGGAGATTAACTGTTTGGTTTGGATGACTGCTCCTATATAATCTTTTGGGGGATATTGGATCTGTTGAATTATACAGTATCCATGAATGAGCGTTGTACTTTGTTGAATACAATGATGCCGACAAAGAGCAGCACCACCATGAATCCGAAACTGTATCCGAGCATCCACCACTCGTGGCATCCTGTGCCCAACATGCCGTATTTGAAGAACTCGACAATACCCGTGATGGGGTTAAGTTGCATTATCAACTTCAGAGTAGGATTGGTGATAGTGGACAAAGGATAGATGACTGGAGTGGCATATTGCCAGAGACCTACAAGGAACGAGAGCAGAATCTGCAAGTCACGATACTTGGTAGTCATCGACGAGAAGAGGATTCCGAAGCCGAGAGCAGTCAACGCAAGCATCACCACGAGCACAGGCACCAACAAGGCATACCAGTTGGTATGGATAGGTGCATCGGTGAATATCAGATAGTAGAAATAGATACAAAGGAAGAGCGAGAACTGAATGCCGAAACGCACCAGATTGCTCATCACATTGGCGAGAGGTACTACCAGACGCGGGAAATAGACCTTGCCGAAGATGCCGGCATTATCCACAAAAGTATTGCTGGTTTTGGTCAGACAGTCGGAGAAATACTGCCAGAAGCAGATACCAGCCATATAGAAAAGCGGTTGAGGCATACCGTCTGTAGAGATTTTCGCTATTCCTCCGAACACCACCATATACATCACGGTCGTCATCAGAGGCTGAATAACGAACCACAACGGACCAAGTATCGTCTGCTTGTATTGCGTTATTATATTACGCTTTACAAACAGCATACAAAGGTCTCTGTATCTCCACAACTCACCGAAGTCAACTTCCAGCAAGCGGTTCTTGGGTTTTATCTCGGTTGTCCAATTTTCCATTTCGACTGCAAAGATACAACATTTTTGGCAAATGGGCAAAATCTTCGATTTAAGCCATCAAAATCCCTCAGACGATAAATTACTCATCTCGCAGAAGAAAGTCGCTCAGAAGTCAAACAAATGGCCTTAGAATCGATTTTACGTCAATAGATTTAAGTTCGAAGAACTTAAAAACGCAAATATAACATATTTCACCTACACTCAACTTGCATAACGTTAACCTCTCGTCAATTCACTTTTCCACATTTCCACATTTCCACACATGCAACAGCTCGCGTACACGCAGAATAATATATATTATTATAATATAAATATATTTAACCTCTACCCCTAAAATTTTGCTCTTTTTTCTCTGACTTTTTTAGGCCTGTTTTCCTCATTTCTTATATCAAAACATCAAAAACTCATATCATTTTTCTCAAAACCTGAATACATATCAGCATTAAAGTTTATGTGGAAATGTGGAAATGTGGAAATATCCGACCTTCACTGGTAGATAACACCTTCATTTTTACTTTTCCACATTTCCACATTTCCACACATCAAACAATGCTCACAATCGTCAACAGCAAGTTAAAAAGGATGCCTATCCCATACTCACGACCTATTAACAGGACTCACACATCTTAATGAGATGTATGTCGTGACACAAAAATCCTTTTGACAAATAATTTGCATATTTGCAAATATTTCTTTATCTTTGCAGCCTGTATTAAAATACGAATATTATGGACTCACTTGAAAACAAGGATTTATTGGCCCCTGAGACAGTTCAGGAGGAAAATGCAGTAAACGAAGTAGCTGAACCAGTTGCTCAAGAATTAACCCCCGAAACTGAAGCGCCTCAGGAAGAAGCACCTGCAGAAGAGCCCCAGGCAGAAGAACCTGTTGCCGAGGAACCGCAGGAAGAGCCTCAGGAAGAGGAAGTTGCGCCTGAAGATGAGCAACCCGATGTCACGAAAGAAAGTATTCTTGAGCAGTTCAAAGCGCTGCTTGGAGGACAAGTGAGTGAAATAAAGGAACAGGCTGATCAGTTGAAGACTCAGTTCTACCGCATCTATCGTCAGGAGCAAGAAGCTGCCCGCAAACAATGGGAAGATTTGCAGGATAAAGCAGATGACTACAAACCCGTAATCGATGAGATAGAAGTACAATTCCGTCATCTTCTGGAGATATACAAACAGCAGCGTCAGGAAGACCGCGAGAAGCGTGAAGCCGAGATGCAGCAGAACCAACTCCGCAAGGAGAATATCATCGCTCAGATGAAAGAGATGGCCGAGTCGGATACTGCCGACGTAACCGAGAATCTGAAGAAGATGCGCGAGCTGCGTGAAGAATGGAAGTCGATTGGCGCTGTGCCTCCTACCGTAGCCACTTTGCTTTGGAAAGAATATAATCTCTATCAGGAGAAGTTCTACGATCTGGTGAAGATCAACAACGAACTTCGCGAGTATGATTTCCGCAAGAATCTTGAACTGAAGACTGCACTTTGCGAGCAAGCGGAAGCACTAACAAAGAAAGCAGACGTAGTGGAAGCTTTCCGTCAGTTGCAACAGTTGCACGATGAGTGGGCAAACATAGGTCCGGTAGCGCGTGATGTTAGAGAGCCGCTTTGGAACAGATTCAAAGAAGCAAGCACTATCATCAACAAGCGTCATCAGGAGCACTTCGAGAAGTTGCATGCTGCAGAGGAAGACAACCTGAACAAGAAGCAGGCTATCATAGACAAACTGAAAGCCATCATCCCCGAAGAACTGACAAGCAACAAACTCTGGGAAGATGCCACAGCATTGGTCAACTCTCTGCAGGCAGAATGGCGCACCATTGGCTTTGCACCCAAGAAGATGAACCAGAAGATTTACGACGAGTATCGTAAACTCTGCGACGATTTCTTTGCAAAGAAAACCGCTTTCTACAAGAGCATGCGCGAGGAACTCCAACTGAATCTGCAGAAGAAGCGCTCTTTGCTCGAGCAAGCACAAGCGCTAAAGGATTCGGAAGAATGGAAAGAGGCAACCGAAAAGTTGGTGAAACTGCAAAAGCAATGGAAAGAGATTGGTCCTGTTGCACGCAAATATTCGGATGACATCTGGAAACAATTCTCCACTGCATGCGACAGTTTCTTCGAGAGAAAGAAAGCCGCTGTGAAAGATACACATCAACAGGAGAAAGAGAATCTTGAGCAGAAGCGCAGCATCATCAAGGAGATTGAGAATCTGGTAGTTACCACCAGAGAAGAAACTCTTCAGAAGTTGCACGAGTTGATTAACAAATATAATGCAATAGGTTTTGTTCCTTTCCGCGAGAAAGACAAACTATTCAAACAATTCCGCACTGCGACCGACAAGATTTTCGACAAACTGAATGTGGATTATCACAACCGCCGCATCGAGGACTTTGGCAAGATTCTGGAGAACAAGGACAGCAATGCATTGCTCAACGAGCGTCGTCGTCTGGTTCGCCAATATGAGGCACTTCAGCAAGAGATAAAGACTGCGGAAAACAATATCCTTTTCTTCACCTCCGGCAACAAAAAGGGAAACAAGTTGGTTGAAGACATGCAGAAAAAGATAGAAGAGCAGAAACGTCAACTTGCCGAGTTGGAGCAGCGTATCAACCTCATTGACAGCAAATTGGAATAAACTACAGAATTATGAATCTAATTGAATACAAGGGAGTAGAAGTTTGCCAACTGGAGCAGGTTGTGTTGGAAAATGTAGACCTGACTGTTTCTGCGGGCGAGTTTGTGTATCTCCTTGGAAAAGTAGGTAGCGGGAAAAGCAGTCTGCTGAAGACCATCTATGCCGAATTGCCGGTTAAGAAGGGAGAGGCAAATGTAATGGGCTATGACCTTTTGAAGATTCGTAGGAAGCAAGTGCCTTATCTTCGCCGCAAAATAGGCATCGTTTTCCAGGATTTCAAGTTGCTGACCGACCGAACCGTAGAAGACAACCTGATGTTTGTTCTGAAAGCAACAGGATGGAAGGACAAGAATGTGATGAAGAATCACATCAACGATATTCTTCGCCAGGTTGGCATGGAGACAAAAGCATATAAGATGCCTCACCAGTTGTCAGGCGGAGAACAGCAACGTGTAGTCATTGCAAGAGCATTGCTCAATTCTCCACAGATTATTCTTGCCGATGAACCAACCGGCAATCTTGACCCCGAAACCGGAGCAGGGATAATGGAATTGCTTCATGGCATCTGCCTGGCGGGAACTACCGTGATAATGTCGACACACAACTTCAACTGGGTGAAGCAGTATCCGGGAAGAGAGTTGAAGATTGCAGACGGAAAGCTGACCAAAAAACAGGCATAAAGATGATAAGAAAACAAAAAAAGACCAGACACAATCTCGTCTTTTTTTTATCCGGATTCTGCATTAACCTTGCTTTACTTTGAACGTCATAGCATATAGTCGCATCTGACGAAGC
>JAEEGL010308965.1_pt1 | contig 14456 bp, 7 predicted proteins | sample 9134231 | NCBI WGS metagenome assembly JAEEGL01 (sample SAMN16246548, study PRJNA631951) | gut metagenome | biome: gut microbiome; feature: rumen; material: fiber-attached | host: Bos | place: Iran: Karaj | collected 2018-10
GAGGGCGTTGGCGGTGTAGAGGTTGGTGAGGCCGCTTTCGACGGTCTGCTGGCGGTTGCCGATGGGGTCGTAGGCGTAGGAGTAGGTGTTGGTACCCATAGTCGCATCGATAAGTTCGGAGCGAACATTGTAGGAAAAGGTGTTCGTGGTCAAGGCCGAATCGGTGGTGTCGAGGCGCTGGGTGCGGCGGGAGAGTTCGTCGTAGGCATAGGCGAAGGTGGAGACGACGTTGGTGCCGAAGGTGTTGGAGACGAGGGGGGTGCGGCAGTTCATGGTGCTTGATTCCATTATCCCATTCAAATTTTTCAGATTATATGCCGCTTTCTAATTGCCTGTCCCCTTTTCTCACATGTATGCTTTGCCTTCCTTCTGAGTTCATTAAGCAATGTTGCTGGCTTATATGCCTTAATATTTGCAACTCCGGATTGAATTAGACTTAAGCAAACTGTTGTCGTACATTGCTTACGGAAAAATTTATATGTCCCCGGATTCTCATAAAGGTCTTTCCAGTATTGTGAAATCACACTGCATTCGTTAGATTTTGCGACAATCGTAACTTCATAGACTTCGTGCCCTGGTGCCAACTTCCCAATATTTGCTTCAATATCTTTGAGTTTGGCATCTTCTGTTGAAGTAAGTCTAGACATCCGATCCCACCAGGGTCGTCCTTGCGATCCCATCAGGGATGCTCCCTCTCCTGGTTGTGGGCCATAGTCATAATACTCAGAATCCACTGCAATTCCAGAATGGCCAGCCATCCCTTTTCGTTCAATTTTTGCTTCATCATCCTCATTGGGTAGTTCTATAATGATAGTGACTGTGCAACAGCATTCGTCATCTTGACTAGTTTGAAAACTGGTTTCCAATCCAAAAGAATCGCAGTGCCTTAAGGGAGAATTAATAACAAAGGCATAGAGTAAAATATTGTCCACTTCCCCGATTGGGTCGCGGGTGAGCCAGCGGGCGAGGGAGGGGGAGTAGTAGCGGAAGCCGTAGTAGGAGAGCGAGGTTTCGGGGTCGAATTCCTTGGAGGAGAAGAGGAAGCGGGGGCGGTAGGAGGAGGATTGGGCGACGGGGCGGCCGAAGGGGGTGTAGTGGTAGGTGCCGGCAACTGAGCCATCATCGGAGGTGGCGAGGATGATGTTGCCCATGGCGTCGGGGTGGAGATAGCGGGTGGTGCCGGAGGCTTCCGTGCAGGCGAGAAAACCACAGATGCCGCCGGCGGTGTCGAGGTCGCCGCCGAGGTCGGGGCCGCGGGTGTAGAGTTCCTTGACAGCATTGTTTTCGTCGAGGACGGCGAGGACGAGGAAGGAGTTGGGGAGGTAGATGTAGCGGTCGATGGTGCCGTCGGCGCGGACGACTTCGCGTCGGCGTCCGAGGGGGTCGTAGGTGGCGGAGAAGACGCGGGCGCCGGTGGCGCGGGCGATGACGTTGGTGAGGCGGTCGGCCTTGTCGTATTGGTAGAAGAAGGAGGCGTCGGCGGTGAGGTTTCCGTTGGCGTCGTGGGCAAAAGTGGTATCGGCAAGGACGACTTCGGTGGTGTTGGTGGCAGGGCGAGGCGGGGTGAAGTAGTCGGGGCCGTCGCCGGAGATGAGCTGGGTGGGCCGGGTCATGGCGCTTGATTCCATCATCCTACTCAAATTTTCCAACATATATGCTACTTTCTAATTGTCGGGTCCCTTATACACGCTTTCCCTTTTTCTTCGAAAGACACAAAAATCAAATTTTTTTCTGTTTTCCCTTCTCTCCTTCTTCAGTCCTTATACTCATGACATACCTATTCCCCGAGCGACACAGCTTAATATGATTCCCAGTGGATAATATGTGTAAATGCATTATTCGTAAAATAGACAGTTAAACCATGTTCATTGTGAACTAATGTCAGTACTAAAATCTTTTTGTTGACAAATTGTGAAAGTGCGCTCAAGCGAGTCTGCAACAGTTGAGACCATGCGACGCCACGTGTACGGTGCTCAATTTGGGAAACAAGAAATGAAAGATATGAGGGAGTGACGTATTGAACATAAACATAAAAGTCGGTCGCGTGGAAATGAAGATCATGTATTGACATCTGAAGGAATGGGAAGACCCACAAAGGCAGAGATTGAATTTTAGCCAATACCTTGCAGAGTGCATTCCATTGTTGGATGGATATCGTTGCTCTTTTTGTTGTCATTTTTAGGGATCAGTTGGAGTAGCGCGAATTGTTCCTTTTAGCAAAACTTCTTGTTCATCTGCGTATTTCATGATTCTAGGTCTAGGGACAATTTTAGTCTGCACCAAACTTTCGTCTACTTCTAAAATTATGCCATTTGAACCTGAAAATCGCCGAGCAACGTTTCTATCTCTTGACCAAGATGTAACCCCGGCATTAACATCTTCACCGAGAACATGCTTGCGTAGGGCCGTAGTATCAAGGGCATTTCACCTTGGCTTCGCTAACCCTTGGCGTGCTGCTTTCGCGCGTGGTGTTCCTGCGGGCACGCCACGATAAAGTTTGGACTTTGTTATCCCCTTCAGCATTCCAGATGTTGCTGCCAAGAAAAACCTGTCAGCATTTTTTCCCGATATTTCTCCCAGTGTGTATGCAGCTGAAACCAAATCTCCTTCGTAATAATAGTGGGTTAGCTCAATAAACTGCTCAAATAATGTTCTAGCATCTGCCGCTAAACCACACGCTAAATTACATGCAAATGAAGCAGGATCCTGAGAGATTTCATCGATAAGCGCTCCTATTTCATCTGCAGAGATGTTTTTTATTGCATCAATAGCCTCGGCGGTTGCTGTATTTTCCAGATTCGCTAAAAAAGCACTTATAAAAGCTCTTGTCTGGTTGTCTGTCGTTGGGGGCCAAGGATTTAGCGTATAACCGATAATATCATAAAAGTCGGCCTGAACAGAACCATAGCCAATTGATTGCCCCGCTATAATAATAAGGTTTTGTCGATGGCGAATAATTGGAACACGCTGTTGTTGTTTCGTAAGCCCCCATGTGTCAATTCCTATATGCGCGTTATTATTGATGAAACAGTATAAAGATATTTCGTCGACTTCTCCGATGGGGTCGCGGGTGAGCCAGCGGGCGAGGGAGGGGGAGTAGTAGCGGAAGCCGTAGTAGGAGAGGGAGGTTTCGGGGTCGAATTCTTTGGAGGAGAAGAGGAAGCGGGGGCGGTAGGGGGAGGATTGGGTGATGGGGCGGCCGAAGGGGGTGTAGTGGTAGGTGCCGGCAACTGAACCATCATCGGAGGTGGCGAGGATGATGTTGCCCATGGCGTCGGGGTGGAGGTGGGCGATGGGGAGATTGGTGGATTGGAGATAGGTGCAGGCCAAATTTCCGGCGATGCCGCCGGCGGTGTCGAGGTCGCCGCCGAGGTCGGGGCCATGGGTGTAGAATTCCTTGACAGCATTGTTTTCATCGAGGACGGCGAGGACGAGGAAGGAGCCGGGGAAGTAGACGTAGCGGTCGATGGTGCCGTCGGCGCGGACGACTTCGCGTCGGCGTCCGATGGGGTCGTAGGTGGCGGAGAAGACGCGGGCGCCGGTGGCGCGGGCGATGACGTTGGTGAGGCGGTCGGCCTTGTCGTATTGGTAGAAGAAGGAGGCGTCGGCGGTGAGGTTTCCGTTGGCGTCGTGAGCAAAGGCGGTGTCGGCGAGGACGGCTTCGGTGACGGTGTTGGTGGCGGGGCGTGGGGGGGTGAAGTAGTCGGGACCGTCGCCGGAGATGAGGCGCGTGCGGCGGTTCATGGCACTTGATTCCATCTTCCTACTCAAATTCCATCGTATTCTGCCGCGTTCAAATTCCCCTTTTTGTCCACCTGTCTCCCCTCTTTTTCAAATAGCTTGTCACTGAGATTCCCCAACATGTTAAATAAAAGGGGATCGGGATCAGGGCCAAAATGGAATGAAGACAACACCTCGTCAACACCGCATGGCCCAATCCACAATTCATGTTCAAACTTGAGCATGAAGATGACCGGTGCATCGCCTTCCAGCAAGACAAATACTGTGCCATTCTTCATGTTGTGCAGGGCTTTTTCCCGAGCATGCCCCTCGGGGTGTTTTTCGTGTGCCCATATGTCATCGAATGGAGAACTCCTCCCAAAAGGGTGAAGTTTTTTGCAAACGGGCAGGCAACTATCGATGATTTGCGCCGCCAGATTTGGGTCAAGCGCACACATTTTCGGATTGAATCCTGCAATATGAAACACCAACAGTTTCAGCTTTTCTTGTGAATTCTGCAAATGACAAAGACGCTCTTCGAGGACAATCTGAGATCGTGCGCATGTTATCGTTGCAACATCAAACCCTTCCATGTCATGCACGAAAAATGATGCTGAAGGATTTGCGCTTGTATCTAAGTCGTTCCAGCCGCTCCAGATTGATTTCAAAGCCGATGATAAGACATCAAGCTCATCAATGGTATAGCAGTGTTGGTCTATCAGTCGCATTATTAGACCGACTTTCATAACTTCCCTCAAAAACTTGTCACGGTCTTTTTCTAGCAGGTTAATTTGGTCTAGAGACATCAAAAGATCCTGCAAGGAAAGGTTGTCATCTGTATTTGGTTGCCCAGATACAGACGTAGGAATGTCGAAAGGTAAAAAAACGTCGTGACATGCGGGGGCGTTGACGCTACAAGCGGGTTCAGCCACTGCTGGAATAGACATGACAATACTCGTGAGAATTGAGAGCATACATGGTTTCTTCATAAATAACTCCCATTTTATTGGCAACAACAGTGTGTTCTCAGAAAAGATACAATAGCAGCTTCTGTATATTCCCAGTGAAATACCGTTTGAGTTGCTCCAGGTATGTTTCTCTTTTCTTTTTCATCAAAATAATCTGGAAAGTCCCAATCAGGGCGAGGCAAACTGTTTTTCTCCACGGGATGGTCATGAACATTTGGGAGAATGCGAACAACAGGCGTGCCGTCAGGAAGGTGCTCTGGAGCATATCCATTGTTACATGTTCCGAGGATAACGCAATCAAGTGTGGAATCGGATGGTCTAATTGATTCAGGGAAAAGCATTTCCAGAGATGGAGCGAAGCCTTCGGGAAAATCAGGGTTTTGAACCCCAGACAGTTGCGTAGTGAAATCAATGGGGTCGATTAGATCACCTGGAGGACGAAGTGGAAACCTTTCACCATGACCAACAATTGCAATTGCATCGGCAGTCTTTCGCGCATCTCGCATAGATGTGCCAATTGCCGGATGTAGCGGCTCAATGACAACTTCGGCGCATGGGAATTCCGCCAAAATTCGTTGAGTCATATCTGCCAAAAACCTGGTGCCAACACCTTTTTCATCTATTCTTGTGTAGAAATAGTGAACCCTACATCCTTCAGGAGAAGGACAAAGTCCAAAATAATCAACAACGCCAGTCGGATGATTTGCAATCCCAATGTATAAATTTACACCTCCGTTTTCACGCAGTAAATCACGTGAAAGCCACCTTCCAACTGCAGGATTATAAAATCTAAGTCCGTAAAAGATCAGGGAGGTTTCGGGGTCGTATTCCTTGGAGGAGAAGAGGAAGCGGGGGCGGTAGGGGGCGGATTGGGCGATGGGGCGGCCGAAGGGGGTGTAGTGGTAGGTGCCGGCAACTGAGCCGTCGCTGGAGGTGGCGAGGATGATGTTGCCCATGGCGTCGGGGTGGAGGTGGGCGGTGGGGAGATTGGTGGATTGCGGATAGCTGCAGGCCAAAATTCCGGCGATGCCGCCGGCGGTGTCGAGGTCGCCGCCGAGGTCGGGGCCGTGGGTGTAGAACTCCTTGATATTGTTCATCTCGTCGAGGATGGCGAGGACGAGGAAGGAGTTGGGGAGGTAGATGTAGCGGTCGACGGTGCCGTCGGCGCGGACGACTTCGCGGCGGCGTCCGAGGGGGTCGTAGGTGGCGGAGAAGACGCGGGCGCCGATGGCGCGGGCGATGACGTTGGTGAGGCGGTCGGCCTTGTCGTATTGGTAGAAGAAGGAGGCGTCGGCGGTGAGGTTTCCGTTGGCATCGTGGGCAAAGGCGGTGTCGGCGAGGACGACTTCGGTGGTGTTGGTGGCAGGGCGTGGCGGAGTGAAGTAGCCGGGGCCGTCATAGACGACGGAGAGGGTGTTGGTGCCGAGGGAAACGGGAACATTCGTAATCTCGAAGGTGTTATCGGGATAGCGGGTGGCGGAAAGAGGCGGGTTGACAAGGGCGACAGCGCCGGTGGGGTAGTTGACGAAGCCGGAGAGGACGAGGGCGGTGCCGACGGGCGAGCGGGTGAGGATTTGGTTGAGGGCGTTGTAGGTGTTGGTGAAGGCGAGGCCCATCTCGGAGCGGGAGGTGGGGTTTCCGGCGGGGTCGTAGGCGTAGCGGGCGTTGTCGGCGGCGCGGAGGGCGCTGGTGGCTTCGACGAGCTGGTGGGCGTTGTCGTAGCGGTAGGCGATGTCGCGGGCCGTGCTCCAAGTCTCGTTGGTGCGGCGGTCGCCGGCGTCGTAGGCGTAGCTGATGGCGAGGAGGTTGGCGGCGGGCGTGGCGAAGGCGAGACTGGCGAGCCGTGCGCGGGCGTCGTAGGTGCGGGATTCGGTCACGCCGTTGGGATGGGCGACGGAGGCGCGGCGGAGGCCGTTGGCGTGCCAAGTAAAGGCGTAGTCGCCTTCAGGGGCGGCGACGCCGACGATGCGACCGAGCGGGTCGCGGCTGTAGGCGACGCTATGGCCGGCGTAGGAGACGGAGGCGATGCGTCCGAAGGGGTCGTAGGTGACGGCGACGCGGTTGGTGGTCCAGGGGTTGCCTTCGGAGAGGGGACGGCCCATGGCGTCGTAGGTCCAGTCGATGGCGCCGATGGCGGAAACGAGCTGGGTGCGGCGGTTCATGGCGTCGTAGGTGGAGGCGACGGTGGCGCCGTCGGCGTAGCCGATGGCGACGGGGTTGCCGACGGGGTCGTAGGCGAAGGTGGTGGCGTCGCCGGAGGGCGCGACGCGGTTGGTGATGCGTCCGATGGCGTCCATCTGCCACTGCTCGGCGGAGTTGTCGGCGTAGGTCTTGCGGGTCGGGCGGCCGTAGATGTCGTAATCCCACGTGGTTTCGTTGCCGTTGGCGTCGCGGAGGGCGGTCACGCGCGAGGCGCCATTGCTTGGGTAGGCGTAGCGGACGGTGCGGCCTTCGGCGTCGGTTTCGGCGACGAGGCGGCCGAGGGTGTCGCGGTCATAGACGGTGGCGAGTCCGAGGCGGTCGGTGGCGTTGGTGAGGCCGCGGTCGCCGTAGCGGTAGGTTTCGGCGATGCCGTCGGCGTGGGTGACGGCGTCGAGCTGGCCCCAGCTGTCCCAGGTGTTGGTGACGGCGAGGTCGTCGCGGTCGGTGGCGGAAATGAGGCGGCCGAGGGCGTCGTAGACGGCGGTTTCGACGACTGCGCCGTTGACGGCGACGGCGGTGCGGTTGCCCATCAGGTCGTAGGCGAACGTGTTGGTGACGCCGCCCCGGACGAGCTCGACGAGGTTGCCTTCGGGGTCGTAGGCGCGCGTTTCGGTGGTGCCGTCGGGGTAGGCGACGGCGGTGGCGTGGCCTTCGGCGTCGTAGGCGTAGGCGGTGACGCCGCCGAGGGCGTTGGTGACGGCCACAAGGCGGTCGGCCGCGTCGTAGGCGAAGGAGGTGACGCCGCCGCGCGGATCCGTCGTGCGGATTCGCCGTCCCAGCGCGTCGTAAGTGTGCGAGATGACGGCCCCCGCGCGGTCGGTTTCGGTCAGGACGTCGCCCCAGACGTTGTAGGCGAGCGTTTCGGCGGTCCCGTCGGGGTAGTTCCGCGCGACAAGGCGGCCCATGGCATCGTAGTCGAAGGTGGTTTCGAGGCCGTCGGCGTCGCGCCGCCAGACGAGGCGGCCGACCTCGTCGTAGCGGTTGGTCTCCAGCAGCACGAATTCCGTTTCGCCGATGGCGAGGGTCCGCCCGGACGGGCCGTAGGAGGCGGTCTTGCGGCCGAGGGCGTCGTAGTCGTCGCGGTAGAGCGCGCCGCTGATGGTCTGGCGCTCGACCTGGCGGCCGGATTCGTCATACCAGTAGTTCTCCGCGTGGGCGCCGTCGAAGGCGCGCGGCGGGTATTCGACGCGGGAGAGCCAGCCCTCGGGCGTGTATTCGCGACGCACCCATTCCAGCGCATTGCTTTCCGTCAGCGGGCGGCCCGCCGCCAGCCCGTAGCCGCAGCGCGTTTCCAGGCCAAGCGGATTCCGCTCCCACAGCTTTTCGCGCACGTCGTTGTATTCGTAGGCCCAGACCGCGCCGCGCCGGTCGGTCGTCTGGTCGATGCCGCAGCAGTCGTAGTGCGTCGTGCGCGTGGTGACCACGCCGTCGTTGTCGAAGGTTTCGCCCGTCACGCGGTTGAGCCCGTCGTAGGTACGGGTGATCTCCAGCCCCGCCGCGTTGCGCGTCCAGGCGAGGCGGCCCGCCGCGTCGTAGGCGCGTTGCTCGACCGTGACGCCGTTGCGGGCGCGAGCCGTCAGCCGCCCTTCCGCGTCGTAGACGCGCGTCTCCGCCGTGCGGCCGTCGTCGATGCTTGTCGCCAGGCCGAGGTCGTTGTAGGCGTAGGTCGTCACCTGCCCCGCCGCGTTGGATTCCACCGACACCGCGTGGCGTTCCGGCACGTAGGTCCGCCAGCGCCGCACCGCGCCGTCCGCCTCCTGCCGCCAGAGCAGGTCGACCCCGTTCGCCGCGTAGTGCCAGCCCGTCGTCCGGCCGAGCGCGTCCGTGGCCGAGATCTTGCGCCGCCGAACGTTGAAGGCCGCCGTCCACGTGCCGCCCGCCTTGTCCACCCGCTGCGTCGCCAGCCCCGCGGGCGAGAACTCGAACCGCTCCGAGCGCCCCGCCTTCGCCCTCGCCCCCAGCACGCGGCCACGCCCCGCGTTGCGCGCCACCGCAAACATCTCCTCCAGCGAGCCGGACACCCCCGCGCGCGCCGTCTCCTTGCGCACCAGCCCCAGCCGCCACTCGTAGCTCCGCGTGAACCCTCCCCCGTCCGACAGCGACAGCTTCCACGTGTTCGTCGCGGTCCACGACGACGGCAGCCCGGCGGGATACGCCACCGACAGCCGCACCTCGCTCCCCTTCCTGATTTCCGCGAGATAGCCGTTCGTGTAGGCATACGTGTAGACATGGCCCCCCATGTCCGTCGCGGAAGCAAGCCGCCCCGCCGCGTCGTAGCCGAAGCTCGCCGACTGCCCCGTCTCCGTCGCCACCTGCGTCACCCGCCCGCTCCCCGCCTCGCGCGTGAACGCCAGATGGCGCCCCGTCGCCGGCCGCGTCTGCTCCACCCGCGCCAGGACGCCGCCCTCATACACCGTCTCCACCGTGTTCGACCACGCGTCCCGCACCGACCGCAGCACAAACTCGTTCGTCGCCCGCCCCGCCACCCTCTCGAAGCGCCACACCTTGTCCGCCGCCGTCCGGTATTCATAGCCCCCGTCCGCCGCCTCCAGCGTCCCCGACAGCCCCCCCGGACCGGTCCACCCGCCGTTCCCGTCCGCCCGGAAAAACACCACGTCCCCCCACGGCGCCGCCAGACGGTTCGTCCCGCCCCCCAGCTCCGTCACGCTCGCCTCCCACTGGCACAGCCACTTCGCCCCGAACAGCCGCGACGCGCCGCTCCCGCCGTAGTTGCTGAACCGCATCCGCAGCGACAGCGACTCCCCCACCGCCGTCTCCTCCCACACCGGCACGTCCGTCACCCGGATGTTGAAGTCCGTCAGATTGACCGTCGCCTGCGGACTCCCCTCCGCCGAGCAGCTCTCGCACCCCGCCTTGTCTTCAGGACATTCCTCATCCTCCTCGTCGCACGGGCACTCGTCGTCCAACGTCCTTTCCGCGCACGGATCGCCCCTGTAGCCGTCCTCATCCGGCGTCTCGTCGTCCGTCGGGGGCCCCGGCGGATCCGACACCTCGAACGTGATCTCGTTCACCGCCTCGAACCGCACCTCGTTCGCCGGAGCCCCGTCCCCCGTCCGGTCATACAAGTCGATCGAAAACGAGCCGTCCGCCCCCACGGCGGACGTGATGTCCACCCCCGGAAACGAACTCGGCCCGCAGTCGTTCCCAATCGACACGCCGCCTTCGCCCCCCACCTCCACGAAGTCGTCCACATAGCCCGACAGCACGCTCCTCGTCACCACCGCCCCTTTCGGCAGAACGGGATGGAACACCGTCCCCCAGCGGAAGATTCCCAGACAATTCGTCGCCACCTCCACCACTTCCTGGTGCGACGGAACCGTCTGGCTCACCGTCGCCACCGCCGCCGACGCCGCCGGCGCCCAAAACCCAAGCCCCGCCATGCCCGCAAGCCACGCCAGCCCGGCCAGCCCGGCCCCCGCAGCGCTCCCGAACAGCCGCCCCCGTCTCACAGCACACCTCCCTTCGGCCAGACGACCGACACCGCCGGAGCCGCATCCCCCGCCAGCGGATCCAATCCCTCCGCCACCTCCGCGCCATCCGAAATCCCGTCCCCGTCGCTATCCCACGCCGCCGAATCCGTCCCCCACTCGATTTCCTCCTCATAATCCGTCAGGCCGTCTCCGTCGCAGTCCGCCGTGGAGCTGGGCCAGACGCGGACGGATTGGGTGGCCGTGGCGGTGTTGCCGGCGGCGTCGAGGGCCGTCCAAACGACCGTTGTGGAACCGACTGGGAAGACCGCCGGGGCGTTGTTGGTGACGAGCGCGAGCGCGCAGTCGTCGGAGGCCGTCGGGGTGCCGAGGGTGACGGCGACGGGCGCGAGGCAGGGGCCCGCTTCCGCCTCCACGTCGGGCGGAGCCGTGATGGTGGGCGGAAAGATGTCGTCGCTGCGCTCCATGAAGCACTGGATGGCCGCGTTGGCGTTGCCATTCCCCGAAGGGGAAGGCGCCCAGTCCGGAATCACCAGCACGTCGTCGATGTGCCCCGCCAGCAGATTCGCCGCCGTGCGCGACGCCGACGCGTTGCCCCCCACGACCGGCGCGGCGTTCGTTGCGACGACGGCCCCTTGCAGGACGCTTCCCACGCCCCGCTGGATACCATCCACGTAGAAATGGACGTTCCGCGTCGCGTAGCTCGTCGCTGGGCGCGTCCCGTCGTAGACCACCGCCACATGATGCCACTCGCCATTCGTCGGGGCGATGCCCCCGACCGTGCTCGCGACCTCCGTCCCGTTGATGCGCAGCGCCAGATTGCCCGCGCCACCCGAAAAGCGAAACTCCACGCCCGAGGTCGTGTTGGCCAGCGCCGTCGAATCCGCATCGCTGAAAATCCTCGCCGAAAGATTCGCCCCCGCCGCGCTCCCGCGCCGCACCCACGCCAGAATCGTAAACTTTTCCGCGCCCGCCAGCGGATCGTAGTCGTTGATGGACACCGCCCCCGCCGCCCCGTTCGTCCCGGACAGCCAAAGGCTGTGCGCACAATTCCCGTTGACCGCCGGCACATTCGTCGAAAACACCGCCCCGCCCGTCACCCCCAGATTCCCCATGTCCCCGTCCCCGCCCGAATTGAGCGCCCACCCCGGCATGTTCTCCACCGGCTCGAAAATCCATTCCCCCGCCACCGCCCCATCCCCCGCGCAATCCCCCAGCGCAGAAAATGTTCCCAGCGTCCCCATCATCGCCACCAGCGCCCAGTTCAGGAATTTCATCGGATTCTCCTTGTGTTTATCCAGATTTCGGGATTTTTCAGCCATCCAAGCGTTTCGCAACCACTCAACGACTTTATCAATACAGGAATCTACAGCTGGATGCAAGCATAAAATTTTAGTTGTCGTATCTTTCAGAATCCGCGAATTCCTGAGGCTTTTTCCCCTCTCCCCCGCAACCCCCTCACCCCCGCAACCCCCAACCAGCCCCCGCACAAAATCTCACGCAGACCTCCGCAGACCTGCCCGGACTTCCGGTCAAGACCAGATCAGATGCTTCGGATTGCACGGATGCCACGGATTTTTCAGAGGCAAAATTGTCGTGAGATTACGGCGGGATGCCAAGAAGTTTTGGATACTACGAATTGCGCGAATTACACGGATTACGGGGGCGGAGGAACACAGGGGCGGAGGCTTCCAGGCTCCGCGAGAACACGAAGGGACGCCGGGGCGGCGCGGAATGGGGTTCATGCGGAGGCTGGAAGCCTCCGCCCCGCTGGGGGGAGCAAGGCCGGGCCGCCCGGAGGTCGGCCCCTACCAGTCTCCGCCGCTCCAGCGTGCCGGGCTGCAAGCCCGGCGAGGGCCCCCCGACAAACAGGTGCCGGCGGCAGGTGCGGGCACGAAGAGCCCGCAGCTGTCGCCAACCATTCGTGTCCGTTTGCGGGGAGGCCTCCTGCCCAAAAGAAATTCGTGTCCATTCGTGTTGAGAAAAACAACGTCTCGCCTCCTTTCCGCGCTTCGCCCGACTCCAGATGCGGTGGGATGGTTGCGACCACAGGGGCGGAGGCTTCCAGCCTCCGTCGCCTTGCCCCTCACTCTCCCCATCCGCTCCCTTCTCCCCCTCGGCGCGTCCGCACCTCCTCACGCGCTCGAAACCGCCATTTCCCCCTGGCATTCACCATAATCTCACAAGGATTCCAGCTCAGCGGAGGCTGGAAGCCTCCGCCCCTGTGGGCTTCGCCCCTTTCCTTGCCCGTGTCATGCCGCCGCCTTCCCCACCGAAAACGCTGGTTTTTTCATCGCTTTCTAATTGCCCATTTTGCCCGCGACAGTTTCTCTCTGCTCCAGAATGTCCTTCACTATAAGACAACCGTCCTCAGCCCGAAGGTGTATTTCGAACCATGTGTGTTCGTCGCCGATCGTGTAGCCGTGGTGGTATAGGCCGAGGCCGTCTTGTGAAAGGGACCACGGTGCGATATTGGTGGAAGCCGGATCGTAAAGGAGGACCGCCAAAGCATCCTTCAGTTCAAGGCTCATTGGCTCTTGCGATGACTTCACGTAATCAGAGACTGCGGACTTGACGGCTGCAACTGGTTCGCTTGGTGACGGCACGCTCAACTCCTGACCGACCGGTGCTCTACGGGTGCAGGACGCGCAGGAGACCATGACACACAACACGATTGCGCCTCCGATCAAGGGCACGTCCATCCCGACACCTCTGCCTTTCCTGTGACATCCTCTGTTCGATTGTCGTATATATACGGCGATGATAGGTCTCTGTGGGCGTAGGCACCTTCCACCCACTTGCGAATTGCATCTCTGTCAACAATCACTCTGGTGCCGCCACCGGGAACAGAGACGGTCTTCCGCGAACCGGGAAGTTTCTCCGGCATACCATGACGGATTCGGAATTCTTCCTCGGCAACACGAACGTCGATCTCCTCCTCAAACACACTCTTGCCTGTCATTCGGGCGTGTTCGCATTCATGAAGGAACGTAGATGCTGCTTCGTCATCGCCCAGTGCGCTACGTATCCAAATATTCCCGTCGTTTTTGCCATTCAGTGTGTACTCGTACTTGCCCAGGTTCTTCCCCTTTCCGCCGCTGGGCAGTTTCTCGTACTTGTCATATGACACCTTGATCTCGTCGAAGGAAAAGACTTTCCGCTTGGAAAGGCAGTCATCGACGACCCACTCGTCAGCCTTGCAGCACAAAACCTTGAGCACGCCATCCTTCGTCCAGAGCCCCAAGTAGTCCCAGAAACCTACCAGAGAGTTCTCCACGAACAGATACAGGTTCAGCCCGCCGTCTTCCTCCATCGGATCTCTGGAGAGCCACCGTCCCAGCCCTGGGCTGTAGAATCTGTAGCCGTAATAGTAGAACCCGGTCTCCCCATCCCAATACTTGGAACTGAACCGATACGGATTGGCATCCGCCTGGTCGCCGGTCTGGGCAATGGTGTTGCCGTAGGGGTCGTATTCGTAGTGGGCGACAACGGCTCCATTGGTATCCACCAGATCGGTGACGTTGCCGTTGGCGTCATAGGAGGGGAAAAACGGATGGCTCGGCGAAGCGTCCCTACCCTCGATCCAGCAGAACAGCCCCCCGACGCCGCCGGCGCCTTGGAGGGTCCCCGACAGATCGAGGCCCCAGACATACTGGTTGGTTGAAACCGCATCATCAAACTCTACGCGTTCTTGGATTAAATTCCAGCTGTCATACAGGAAGGTGTTGGTCTGCGTGGCAGTGGATTTCATGATGCGGCGGCTCATGTAATCGCATTGGTTTTGTAGCACGAGAACGCCGTTGGAGGAAACAGAAATCAACCGGTTTTCGCCATCCCAGCTATATGTCCACGGACCGAGTTGGGTCAGATTGCCGTCAGGGTCGTAAATGGGCTCGACGGCTCCCGCGTTGATGTTGGTGTACTGGTTCAGCTCGTTGGCTTGGTAGAGGTTCGTGACCTCGTTGGCGCTTGCCAGCTGGCGGTTGCCGATGGGGTCGTAGGTGTAGGAGTAGGTGTTGGTGCCCATGAGGGCGGTGGTGAGTTCGGAGCGGGGGTTGTAGGCGAATACATTGGTGATCGCGCCGGAGTCTATGCGCTGGGTGCGACGGGAGAGGGC
>JAEEGL011705395.1_pt1 | contig 14456 bp, 13 predicted proteins | sample 9134231 | NCBI WGS metagenome assembly JAEEGL01 (sample SAMN16246548, study PRJNA631951) | gut metagenome | biome: gut microbiome; feature: rumen; material: fiber-attached | host: Bos | place: Iran: Karaj | collected 2018-10
AAAGCTACTTGCTTTTCTAAAAACCGATTTAATATTATCCCATTTATATAGGAATCCTTCCATAGAAACTACGGCACAAACGAACGCAATTGTTCCTCCAACAAGCACATCGCTCATAAAATGAGCTCCTGCCATGATTCTTCCGATAGCTACCGCACCAGCATAAACAATTGGACAAATTAGACATGGTAACATCCATTTTTTATCTTTTTCTTTTCCAAGTGCTTTTGGAAGCGCTATAAGAGCATATACGGTTGCTGCAGATGATGTATGACCAGATGGGAATGATTTTAAAGCATCCGTTGAACCAAATAGAAACAACATTTCGTCCTTAGATAACCATTGTCCTTTTGCTACATACCATGGAGTATAAGCGGCAAATCCATATAGAGGATCATCTGGATGAACATTCATTGCTCTATATCTAATTCTTCCTACTGGATTCTTTATTACCATATTAATTAAAATTGTTGGAACTAATGCTGTTATATAAGCAATTACAGCAAGCCAAACAAGTTTTTGCATTGTCTCTTTCTTTATGTTATTAAATGCTAAAATTTCAACCGCTTCATACATAATTGACATGATAATAATAACTGCACCATACCAAGAACCCGTATGTACTACAGGGTCATCTGCTAAAGCATAGTGTTCAATAATATATTGAACAGTATCTTCTAAAAACTTTTTCCATGCTAAGATACCAAAAACGGCAAAGATAACACTTATGCACTTTTTCCATGTTTCTTTTTGGTCTCTAAAGAAGAATAAGAACAAGATAGTTGAGCCACATCCTACTAGTAAATATACAGGCGCCGAACCTAATATTTCCATTATTGCAGGATAAAAACTATTTGTTATATATTGTCCTTCTGGAAGAGTATGTTTTGTTAAAATTTTAGATATTTGTAAATCGCAAAAAGTTGCTATTAATAATAATGCAATAAATACAACTAAAAACGCACTTATCGCAATGATAGTTTTAGTTTTCTGTGTTAGTTTCATAATATTTCCCCTTATTTAATATTCTAAACAATAAGAGGGATATTATCAATGTTAGATTTTATTTTCGAGTCTTCTTTTAACCATTTTAAAGGCTTCTCTATATAAGAAGTCATATAAAACAAATATAACAAAAGCTATAAGCATTAAAACTGGTAAGGATAAAGTTGTGTCAAACAACTTGAAATCAGCAACAGTTAATTCCATTAAGAAATAGCATCCAAAGAATACCATAACAAAATAAATAATCTTTTGGAATATAATAAGGCCTATTCTAACCCCTTTTGGAATATATTCAAGCTTATAAAATTTAAAGTCTAAAAGCCATGAAATAATAGCATATAATCCAAAGAATAATATAAAAGGCATAGCATTAATAGATACTAGTAAAAACGCGACAATTGATGCTACGACATATGACAAAATTGAAGATATAACAAGGTTCTTTAATAAAGGCAAAGATATAGCAATTGCGGAAAATACATAGAAAGATAAAGTTAAATTAGGCACATATACTGCGCCTAAAATAAATACTATTGCTAGTGCTGCGGATATTCCACTTAAAGCTATTTCTTTTCCAGTAAGCTTTTTCATTTTAACAACAAGGAATTAAATCTCCACCCATACATTCACAACAACAATCTGCACACAATAATGTTGAACATGCATTACAGCAAGCATCTGTACCATTATCTGCAAAGTCTGAACTATTTGGATTTGCATAGCCAGCTCTTGATTGTCTTTGACCTCTTTCTGAATTAAATTCAGCGTCTTTTGGTCTATTCATTACTCTTTCTAATCTATCAAGTGTAGATTTATATTTTTCATTTGATGGATCTAAATCACAAGCGATTTCAAGTTGAGCTTTAGCTTCTGAATGCCATTGTCTCTTATAGAAGATTTGAGCTTCCATATAATGCCACTCAGCATCTCTTACTTCACACTTATCTAAAAGAGTTTGTGCTTCCTCATATTTCTTTTCTTTAATTAAACTATCTATCTCACCATATGATGAGCCATAATTCTTAACATTTTCCCTATCTTTTATATCCATAAGGCAATCTTCGTAAGCCATATCAAGCTTACCAAGCATCTTAGCTGCATTAGCACCTACTTCGCCTTCTTCGAATTTCAAATCAGAATATTTAGCTCTTAGTGTCTTATAGGCTTTTTCAACTTCTTCTTGAGAAGCACCCCTTTCAATACCAAGGATTAAATACGGATCTTTTTGCATTTTTCTTTTCTTGTTAACATATCTTTTGTGTTAGTTAAAATACCATACCACAAAATATTTGTTAATACTCCTTCATATTTATTTATGTTTATTTTATCAAAGTTCTTACGTATTGTATTATAACAATTCATAAGAATGAACTCAAGGTCACCCTTCTTGTCTAAAAGGAACTGTTCCCTATTATTATATTCATAGTTAACTAAAAACAAGTTAAACTTTCCTTTTTTATAATCGTCATCAATATCGTCTATTGCATCCATAATGTATACCCACTTTCCAAGTGCATACATCATTTCTCCAATTTCTTCAGTATATTTATCTTTGAACAATTCTTTGGAAATACCTTGCATAATGCTAGCAAAAGGATGGGCAACTCTATCTACAGAACCACAATTAGATTCTTCTAAAAGTCTTAAATCATTGTATCCTTTGGATACAATCTCATCTATTTTTGCAAACTTTTTCTTAGATTTATTGTATCTAGATTTAATAACAAGATCATCGGCAATCTTCTTGTCTAAGCTCTTATTATCTATAACATCATCAATACATTTATAGTGGGATAATATATTATTAATATCAATAATATCGTGAGTTAATTCATCATCATCAACTACACTCTTTTTCTTGATTGGATTTAATATACAAGTTTCTTCAGAGAATTTAACTTCTTTATCTAAAACAGCATGATATAAAACATTTAAAAATGTCATATCATAATTTGTTGTAAAACGCATTAATTGGCCACACATTTTACCCGTACTCTTACATAAGCCACAATAAAATGCCTTATAAAGAGAATAGTCCTTTACGAACATGTTTGGCTTATCGGGTAAAACATAACCATACATTATAGTGAAACGTATCCTATAGCGTCTTTAAATCTTCTTAAAGTCTTTTCTGCAATAGCAGCAGCTCTTTCAGCGCCATCCTTAGCACAAGATAGAAGATAAGCCTCATCATTGATTAATCTCTTATATTCTTCCTTCATAGGCTTTAGCATTTCAATTACAGCTTCGCCCGTTCTTACCTTTAGATGGCCATACATTAAGCCTTCGAATTCTTTTTCAAGAGTTTCAATGCTTTTTCCTGAAGCAACAGATAAAATTGTTAATAGATTAGAAACACCAGGTTTATTCTCTGGATCGAATCTAATAACAGTTTCACTATCTGTAACTGCGCTCTTAAATTTCTTCAAAATAACAGAATCTTCATCTAAAACTGAAATAACAGCTTTTGGATTTGGATCTGATTTACTCATTTTAGCAGTAGGATCTTGTAGTGACATAACCTTAGCACCAACTTTTGTTAATACACCCTTTGGAATTTTAAATACATCACCATAGATACTATTTACTCTCATAGCAATATCTCTACAGATTTCAATATGTTGCATTTGATCTATACCTACAGGTACTTCATCTGTATCATATAAAAGAATATCTGCAGCCATAAGAACAGGATAATCCATAAGACCCATATTGATGTTATCTTGGTGCTTTTGAGATTTATCCTTAAATTGAGTCATTCTATTCATCTCGCCTACCATTGTGTAGCAATTTAAAAGCCAAGATAAATAAGCATGCTCCATAACATGAGATTGAAAATATATAATGCTCTTTTTTGGATCAAGACCTAGTGCTAATAATAAAGCATAGAAACTCATAGCATTCTTACGGAATTGTTCTGGTTCTTGTCTTACTGTAATTGTGTGTAAATCAGCAAGAGCAAAGATACAAGAATTGTTTGTATCAGCTTGCATTCTATGCCAGTTATCTACTGCACCGATATAGTTTCCTAGTGTCATTATTCCTGATGGTTGTATAGCACTATATATTGTCTTCATGTTTTAATCCCCTATTTTTTATCTACATAAGATAATACTGCATTAGCAATATCTTTCTTATCTATTACATCGTTAAATCTAACTTCTCTTTCTCTTAATCCCTTTAATGGTTCTGGGATTTCTAGGCCTGTTTCTTCATTTAATTTTTCAGAAGCTTCAAATGCGTCAGCAATCTTCTTTCCTGTTAATGCTTGATATACATCAGCAGGGAACTTGTAAGCTGAAGCTGTAGAAACGATAATGCCAGGTGTTGTATCCATTGTTCTTTCAATATAATCTTGATATACAGCCATAGCAACACCTGTATGTGTATCCATAACATAACCATCAAGTTCATCTTCCATATGGATTGCATCTTTAGTATCTAATTCTGAAGCGAATCCAGCATCGAACATCTCTCTAATCTTCTTTAATTCAGCATCTGTTACAGTGTACTTACCATCTTTCTTTAATGCTGCCATTCTTGATGCGATTAATTTATCATCTCTACCTGAAATTTCAAATAAGAATCTTTCTAAGTTTGATGAAATCAAAATATCCATAGAAGGGCTCATTGTCTTAAAGAATTCACGGTTGATATCATATGTACCAGTTGTAAAGAAATCTGTTAATACCTTATTTGAGTTAGAAGCGCAGATAAACTTGTTTACTGGAACTCCCATCTTGCTAGCATAATAACCAGCTAAAATGTTACCAAAGTTGCCTGATGGAACACAGAAGTTTACCTTATCGCCAAACTTGATTCTATCACCTGCTAATAAATCGCAGTAGCTTGATACATAATATGCGATTTGTGGAGCAAGTCTACCCCAGTTAATTGAGTTAGCTGAAGATAACTTGTATCCCTTAGATAATAAGTCTGCCTTAATAGCATCATCATTAAAGATTGTCTTAACAGCAGATTGAGCATCATCGAAATTACCATTGATAGCACAAACGTAAACGTTGTTACCAATTTGTGTCTTCATTTGTAATTTTTGCATATCAGAAACACCATCTGATGGATAGAATACAATAATATCAACGCCGTCAACATCTCTAAATCCTTCTAGAGCAGCCTTACCTGTATCACCAGATGTAGCAACTAGGATTAATGTTTTAGACTTTTCACCAGTTTTCTTTCTAGCGCCTGTTAATAAATGAGGTAACATAGTTAATGCCATATCCTTAAATGCACATGTTGGACCATGCCATAATTCAAGAACATATAAATCATCAGCAACATTAACAAGTGGACATGGATCGTCTCCATAGAATCTTGAATATGCAGCCTTAGCATAACCTAATAATTCATCATAAGTATAATCTTCTAAGAACTTGCTTAGAACGAAAGCAGCTCTTTCTTCATAAGATAATTCAATAAGCTTATCAAAATCTGCTTTTGTTAATGTTGGTATCTTTTCTGGAACAAATAAACCGCCATCCTTAGATAAACCATCTCTGATAGCTTCAGCAGATGTAACCTTACATTCTTTGTCTCTTGTACTTACATAATTCATTTTATTTACCTCAATTATTTATTTGTTAATCTTAAATATAATATAGGATCAACGCTTTGTAGCATTAATTCTAATTCGCCATCACTAATTGATGCAGTTCTACCTCTTTCATATTCTGCATCTACCATTTCTTTGATACGTTCAACAACTTTATCCTTCTTATCTATTCTTTCCTCTTTTGGAACTGAATAATAAGCATTAATCCAGTATGCAATACCAGCAAGTCCTGAGTGAGCATCAACAGCAACTCTTGGTGGCACACCAAAAATCTTATCTGTATCAAAGATATTATATATCTCTGGGTCTTTTAATAGACCATCAGCATGAATACCAGCTCTTGTTACATTGAAAGACTTTCCTACAAATGGAGTTCTTTCTGGAATATCAATTCCCATAGATTCAAAATATCTTGCAATATCTGTAATTACTCTAAAGTTCATTCCAGCATGTGTACCTTTTAGGGCAGCATATTCAACAGTCATTGCTTCAAGCGGACAGTTACCTGTTCTTTCACCAATACCCATTAGTGTACAGTTTACAGAAGAACATCCATATAACCATGCTGTTGCTGCATTTGTAACAACCTTATAGAAGTCATTATGACCATGCCATTCAAGATATTGAGATGGAACTTCACCATAATATCTTAAACCAGAAATAATACCTGGAACTGATCTTGGTAAAGTTACACCTGGGTATGAAATACCATATCCCATTGTATCACATGCACGTATCTTAATAGGAATACCACTTTCCTTAGATAATTGCATAAGCTCATATGCTAAAGGAGCAACAAATCCATAGAAGTCAGCTCTTGTAATATCTTCAAAGTGGCATCTTGGAACAACTCCCTTTTCTAATGCCATCTTTACAATGCCTAGATATTTATCTGCAGCTTGTTTACGAGTTAAATTCATTTTCTTAAAGATATGGTAATCTGAACAGCTTACAAGAATACCTGTTTCTTTAATCTTCATTTCCTTAACAAGCTCAAAATCTTTTTCATTAGCTCTAATCCAAGATGTAACTTGTGGGAACTCATAACCAAGTTCCATACATCTTCTAACAGCTTCTCTATCTTTTTCAGAATATAAGAAGAATTCACTTTGACGAATGATTCCCTTTGGACCACCAAGTTCGTGTTCCATTTTAAAGATGTCTACTATTTGATCAGCAGTAAATGGTTTTGTAGCTTGTTGTCCATCTCTAAATGTTGTATCTGTAATCCAAATTTGATCAGGAATCTCCATTGGAGTTTGACGGAAATTGAAGGCTATTTTTGGAATAGTCTCATAAGAATACAATTCACGGTAAAGATTTGGGGAACCAACATCTTGTAAATTTGGTTTCCAGTTACTTTCCATTAATACATTCTTTTGCTTACTGTATTTAATCATTTTTTACTCCTAACCCTCTACACTCGCCAATAATTCATTTTGCTTAGCAAGTTGTAAAGCATCTAACATATCTTCCATATCGCCATCCATAAAACCTTCTAGATTATACATAGTATAACCTATTCTATGATCAGTAACTCTGTTTTGTGGGAAGTTATATGTTCTAATCTTTTCTGATCTATCTCCAGAACCTACTTGGCTCTTTCTTTCTGAAGCATATTCGCTATCTGCTTTTGACTTGTAATATTCGTATAATCTTGATCTTAAAACTTGGAAAGCTTTTTCCTTGTTCTTTAATTGAGATCTTTCATCTTGTGATGTTACAACAAGACCAGTAGGAATATGAGTAAGTCTTATAGCTGTTTCTGTTTTATTAACCTTTTGTCCACCAGCGCCAGATGATCTATATGTATCAACCTTAACATCCTTTTCAGAGATATCAATTTCTACATCTTCAACTTCTGGTAATACAGCAACTGTAGCTGTTGATGTATGAACTCTACCTTGAGATTCTGTTGCAGGAACACGTTGTACTCTATGAACACCACTCTCAAATTTTAATTTTGAGAATGCGCCAGCACCAGAGATTTGGAATGTACATTCTTCAATACCACCAAGTTCATCTAATTCAACGTTAACTTCTTCGTATTTCCATCTCTTTCTTTCTGCATATCTTCTATACATTCTTAATAATTCAGCGCCAAATAAAGCAGATTCTTCACCGCCGGCAGCTGCTCTAATTTCAACGATAACGTTCTTTTGGTCATGTGGGTCAACTGGAAGTAATGCAAGCTTTAATTGTTGAGTTAATTCCTCAAGCTTAGCTTTTCCTTCTTTAAACTCTTCTTTAGCCATTTCAGCAAGTTCGTCATCACCATTCATCATTTCTTTGCACTCTTCAGTATTCTTTTGAACAGCTAAATATTGATTATATAAATTAACAGCTTCTTCTAATGAAGCATGTTCCTTAGCATATTCTCTCCATACTTTTTGGTCTGCAATAATTTCTGGGTCAGCTAACATTTCTGCAAGCTTGGCGTATCTTTCGGCCATTAAACGTAATCTTTCAAACATAAACTATTTCTCTCTCTTTGCTACTAAAATTCTATCGATGCCTTCTAAATCCTTGCGAATATCTACCTTATAAGAATCAGTAAACATATTTGCAATATCTTTGGCTTCGTTTTCACCGCATTCAAAAAGCATATAACCACCAACATTTAGGTAATCACTAGCCTTTTCTACGATTCTCCTATATAAAGATAATCCATCTTTGCCACCATCTAGGGCTACCATTGGATCAAAATCTTTCACTTCTTTATCTAGAGTTGGAATTATATCTGAAGGAATATATGGTGGATTTGCTGTAATAACATCAAATGTACCCTTGATATTCTCATATAAATCACTCTCTATAAGTTCTACATCAGCCTTATTTAGTTCTACATTTTGTTTAGCAACTATAAGTGCCTTTGCAGATATATCTGAAGCAACAACATGAGCTCCTGTTTCTTTAGAAACAGCAATAGCAACACATCCGCTTCCTGTACATAAATCTAATACTTTAGAATCTTTCTTTACTACTTTTAATGCTTCTTCAACTAGATTCTCTGTTTCAACTCTTGGAGATAAAACATCTTCATTAACATTTATTGTGTAACCACAAAAATCTGTATTGCCAATCACTTTCCAAAGTGGCATACCTGTTAATCTCTTTTCTAAGATTTTGTTTGCTTCATCAAGTTGAGATTGAAGAATGAATTTTTGAAGTGGAAGTTCACTTCTCTTAATACCCATAGCAATAGATAAAATCCATTCTACTTCTGATGAATCAGCATTTGTCTTTTTTAATTTCTCTTCGATATCTCCTCTAACTTTGCTTAAAGATACTTTGATATCGAACTTTTGCTCTTTTGTTGTTGGATCATTATCCATTTGTTGTGCTGTCTTAAAAGCAACAATAGCAACTTCAACCATATCGTCTGTTGGTTCTTTAGTTGTTAACTTTTGTAGAAGGAATCCTGGCATCTTTAATAATCTTACGAACCAGTTATCAAACTTAGCTAGGAATTTTAAAACTTCATAGGACACACCAGCAATAAATGGAATTAAAGCAAGTTTAATTAGGAATCTAATTCCATTGTTTTGGAAAATGTCTAAACCAGTTAATGCTAACAACGCATTAACTACTGCTAAAATTAAAATACTGACAGCCATTACGATAAACATGAATGTAGTTCCACATCTATCATGGAAAGTTGTCATTTTTTGAGCATTTTCAACTGTAAGTTCCATATCATGTTCATAGCAGCTAATTGTTTTATGTTCTGCACCATGATACATATATGTTCTCTTAACATCAGGCATTAAAGTTGTTAATCCAATATAAGCAACAAATATGCCCATACGAATTGCACCTTCCATTAGACCTATAAGAAGATTTACCCATGGAATAGAGATATCAATATTTGCAAGTTTTATAATAAGTCCTTCAATTGCATTAGGAAGGAAAACAAATAAAAAAACTGATAAAGCTATTCCAAGAACTACAGATATTGCCATAACAATACTATAGACATCAACGCCGAACTTTTTAGAAAGCCACTTTTCAAACTTTCCAGGTTCTGCATCTTCTCCGAATACTTCACCAGATCTCATTAAATTCTTCATACCAATAACCATAGAACTTATGAAATTTAAGAATCCTCTGATAACTGGTATTCTGAATAGGATATTCTTTTCTTTTACAGGCTTAACATAGCTACTTTCGACAACAATATCGCCTTTTTCGTTTCTTACGGCCGTAGCAACAGACTTGGTGCCTCTCATCATAACACCTTCGATAACTGCTTGGCCTCCGATTGACGTTGTCTTCTTTCTCAATTTAATGCCCTCTTTTTTGAAAAAAGGTGCAAGATAAATTTAACCTTGCACCCAACTATCACTATAATTTTTTAATTAGTCAAGATTGTAGCGCTTCTTGAACTTATCAATTCTACCACCGGCATTTACTTGCTTTTGCTTACCAGAATAGAAAGGATGACACTTGCTGCAAACTTCAACTTTAATAATGTCTCCAGGGATTGTTGAGCCACATGTAAACTCGTTTCCACAAGAACACTTTACTGTAACATCATGATAATTAGGTTGAATATTTTCTTTCATCGTATATACCTCACGTTTAATTTATACGTAAATATTATATATGTAAGCATTTAGGGTGTCAAGCAAATATTCCCCATTTTGAAATGCCCCTACTTGCACCTTTATTTATTGATTACTACATACTTTTGTGATATACTTTTTAACTAGAATTAAGGAGCCTATATGCAATCTTGGGTTATTAACAGCGAAAAGAAAATAACATTAATTAGTGAAGAATCTGCAGATTTTAACCAAAAAACTCATGCTAAAGTCAAGATAGCTAGAGCCTCTTTATGCCAAAGCGACATTGCTGCTTTCAATGCAAGATATGATAACCTACCTATCATCCCATCACGTTCTGCTCTTGGTATGATAAGTGAATCTAAAAATCAAGCATTCAGTAAAGGTCAGAGAGTTTATATATCACCATATGTTAAACGCGAAAAAAAGATTTATATCAATGGTAAAGATTTTAATGGATATCTTTCAGATTTCGTAGTTGTTTCAAATGATAATATTTACTCTATTCCTGAAATGATTCCAGATGAAGATTTCACTTTTATTGAAGACATCGCAATGGCTTTAAAAACTTGTAAATTAATTGAAATAAAAGAAACTCAATACATAGTATTGCATGGCGTTTCTACACTAAATATTATTCTTGGACAATTTGCTTTGTATTATCAAGCAATACCTATAATAGTTGACACTGATGATGAAGTCCTAAGAAAGGCAGAAGAAAAAGGAATTTATTACACGATTAATTCTAAAAAAGAAAAAGTCTTTGATAGAATCTTGGAAATCACAGCTGGCAATATGGCCGATCACTTAATAATTGATTCCGACGCTCTTCCTCAAATTGCACCAGACATCCTAAAACTTTGTGCTCAAAACGCGAAAGTTGCAATCATGGGATATAATACTGCAGTAGCTGACACAAAAATTGATGTTTCTTACATAGTTGGCAAGAGATTATCTATGCTGGGCATTAATGACGGCATCGGTGAAATTGAGTCGGCAATAAATATGCTCGCTACAGGAGTAATAAGGGTCAATGGCCTTGTAGAAAAACTTTATGATTTTTCAGAAGTTCCAGACGTATTCAACGCATTATCTTCAACAAGACCTCGTTTCAAGTATTTAATAAAATGCTAAATAATAATTGATTTTATTGAATTACCCCCTAAAAATGCTCATTTTTGTTAGTCAATAACATTTTTGCCATTCTTATGATTTTTTTTGCCAAATTTAAGTAAAAATTAGTTAACTAAAATAGAATTATGATGTAGGCTAGAAAAGCTGAATATTGACTAAAAATTAAGGAGATCTAAAAAATGGAAATTACAGACGTTTCAATCAGACTAGTATCAGGAACTGAGACAGGAAAATTAAAGGCAGTTGCATCTATTGTTATCGATGGCTGTTTTGCCGTTCACGATATCAAATTAATAGATGGACAAGATGGTGTATTTATTGCTATGCCTAGTAGAAAAACACCAGATGGAATATTTAGAGATATTGCCCATCCAATCAATGGTGAGACACGTACATATGTATGTAAATTAATTATGGACGCGTATAAAAAAGAGGTAGCTAACCCAACACCAAAGAAAGAGGAAAACGAATAATCGTATAAATTCCTAATTTATATTTTTTTAGAGAGGCGCATGCCTCTCTTTTTTTAACTTAATTTATTGAAATCCACTTTACCAATAGCATTAATTGGCATCTTGTCTATTTGAATTATCTCTTTTGGTTTTGAATACTTTAATAACTTGTTATTAATAGACAAATTAATTTCATCTTTAATCTGATCATTAAGAGTAATACCCTCTTTTAATTCAACATATAATCTTATAGCTTTTTTGTTATTGATAACACATTCTTTTGCACAAGATAAATTAACTTCTTTTATTTCGTTAACAATATTCTCTATCTCTTGTGGGAATACATTAACACCAGCAATTTTTACTAATCGTTTTTCTCTATCTACAAAAAATACATTCTTATCTTCATCAATAAAAGCCATATCCCCTGTGTAGAACCATTCTGGAGTAATCTTGTCATCATTATAATAGCCACTCATTGCTGAGTTTGCTTTTATATACAAATACCCTATTTTCCCTACTTCAACTTCATTGTTATTTTCATCTAAAATCTTAGCATCACAACCATAAACAGGTTTTCCAATAGAACCATCCTTATGTTCTTTTTGAACATTTAAAAGGCATACACCACATTCTGTTAATCCATATCCTTCTGCTATTACTAAGGAAGATCCTGCTTTTTGGCACTTGCCTTCAAATTCTTCCTTTACATCATTTGGTAATTTATCTCCACCACAGAAGCAATCTATAATCTTTTTTAAAGATCTGCCATTAAACAACCAACAGTGTGCTAGTTTTCTAAACATGTTTGGAACTCCAGGAATAATATTCACTGGGCTGAATTTTACTAGTAAGCTTACATATACAGTATTAAACTTTGGAACTAGAATTGTTCTAGTACCAAGACACAAAGAAGCATGTAAACTTACGCCAAGACCAAATGTGTGGAACATTGGAAGCACCATAAGCATCCCTTCTTTTCCGCTCTTTAATTTTCCATCATATGCTGTTCTTATTAAATTATTCGCAAGATGGTTATACGCAGCATTAGATAAGCATGCAGTTTTTGATTCTCCTGTAGTTCCAGATGAATGCATATATATTGCGATATCTTCCCCGCTAATATCCACCTTCTTAAAGCCTGTAGCAGATATTCTAGAGAATTTAACAACTTTGTTAGACAAAGTAATTTCCTTTCTTCTTTTTGCCGAATATAAGCCGTAGAAAGGTTTGTATATGCAAAGCAAATAATCTAATACGCTACATAATATTACATTTGTGTCTATGTCTTTGAATAAAGAATATGAATTATAGAATTCATCAAACATAATGTAACATTTAGGATGCATTTGCTTTTCTATCTTTTTAAGAGTTTCATCTTTTGTTAATGGATGTAAAACATTTGCAATCGCACCACATCTATTTACTGCATAAAAAGAAATTACAGCACTAGGCAAATTACCAAGGCAGATTACAACATTATCCCCTTTTTTAACACCTATACTTTGTAAATAAGCAGCTATATTCTCAACGTCTTTTATAAATCTTTTTCTATCGATTATCTTTCCATAAAAACTTAGCATCTTGTTTGTGTCTGGCAAACAAGATGTTGTGTTTATCATATAGTCATACATCGATTGATTAAACATTAAAACTTTTCTAAAAGACTCCCTTGCTTAATTTCATAATTATCATTAAATCCAAACATTACATAGTAAACAACTTTAGAAACAACATAAGCAATTAATGCTGCAAAAGCAACGTCTGTTAAATAATGCATACCAAAAGCGATTCTTGATAAAGCTACGCAAATCACATAAACAAATATAGATATATCAAAAATCCACTTCTTATCAGTTAATAATTTAATATTTCTTAATAATGGATAACATGCAATGATAGCCATAGCCGATGCAGTATGACCTGATGGAAATGAATCTCCTCCAAATCCTTTTTCATACCATCTTGTATATCTTCCTAGTCTAAATAAAACCTCTTCATATCTTGTTCTTTCAACAAACTCTTTTAAAACAAAAGATAAAACAACAATAATACCAAGAGCTAATATTACAGATAGATATGCTTTTTTATTTACAGATAAGTTAGAAGCACCTCTTTTGTTTATGTATAGATATACTGGGTAGAAAATTGCAGCAGCAATTACTAAAGCAACTGCATAATATAAGATTGTTTTTTCAACAAAATTAGAAATAAAACTCTCTACTAAATCTTCTAAACCTAGCATGCCACAAACAGCAGCGCCACCAGCATATAGACACATTAAAAAAATCTTCATTGCTTTATCTTGTTTATCTTTTGCTAAAACAAACAAGCATACACAAGCATAATAACCAAAAGCATATGCTGGTATTTTCGCAATAATAGCAACAAAGAAATTAATCCATTCATTTCCTATATATAACTTTTCTGATATAGCTAAATCCTTGAAAGTTCCTAAAATAATTAGTCCTAATAAAACTAAAATTACTGAAGCATCTACTATAAGATTCTTTTGTTTATTATTCATAATAATTCACCTTTTATAATATTATAGTTTTAAATATATTAAATGTAAATATTTAATGGAAAATGGGGCTGTTCGAAAACCTAAAATTTAAGAACAGTCCCTTTTTCATACTGAAATAACCATTTTTGTTAAAATAATGCCATATGGAGAAAAACTTATGGCATATTTTACTACAAGAAAAGTGTTCATGATGCCTTCCT
>JAEEGL014834075.1_pt1 | contig 14456 bp, 6 predicted proteins | sample 9134231 | NCBI WGS metagenome assembly JAEEGL01 (sample SAMN16246548, study PRJNA631951) | gut metagenome | biome: gut microbiome; feature: rumen; material: fiber-attached | host: Bos | place: Iran: Karaj | collected 2018-10
AGAATACCTGTATTTTTTTTCATATTTTTCTCCTATTATATTTTATATTTCAGTCTATGAAGCGCATTAGTGCTCCGCTTTGAAGTTCCATACAATTTGGTGGAGCACGTAAGTAGCTCTGTTACGAAAAATGAGAGATGAAGCCTGTCCCTTTTTCCCAAAGTGGGAAATTGACCCCGTCCCCTTTTCCCAAAGTGGGAAATTGACCCCGTCCCCTTTTCCCAAAGTGGGAAATTGACCCCGTCCCCTTTTCCCATTTCCAGATTTAAAACAAAAGCCTCGCTAAGCAAGTGCTCACGAGGCTTAAAATTTGTTAATTATTTAGAATTATCCTAGCCAGTTTGCTAAGTTAATGCATCCGATTATTATTAAAACTATTGCTAAAACAGTAAATATCTTAAGTGTTTGAGCATGGTTATTTAATCCATTATTTTTATATAATAAATCAAATTTGTTCTCAACTAATATATATTTTCTATCTAGCTCAAGGTCTTTAACCCAGTCATAAATTTGAGTATCTTTGTCAGTTACTTGAACATCATAAACATTCTCTGAGAAACTAACAAACTCATCTCTGACTCTATCAAATGCATCAGAATTGTGCATTTCTTTATCAATTCTATTTAGATAAACCAGCTTATATAATTGAAGAATATATGCATATAAGTGAGCATCTTTATATTGATCTTCGCTCTCTGCTTTCTTTCTAGAACTTGCATTCTTATATTCATAAGCTCTATCAGCTCTAATATTTATTTTTTCAAGAGTTACCTTATCCTCAGTTTTAATAAGTGTATCCAGCACTTTTTGATCCTTAGTCATTATAAACGCAACACCTGTTGAGAAACAAATAACTTCGCTCTCTCCTTTAACAAATATGTTGCAGTTTTGGCTATCACAAATAGATGCTTTCATATCATCATCATATGCTGTGAATCCCTTAACATCTTTCATGTCGAAAGTCCAGAACATGAAATTTCTAATGACTGGTAAAAAATACTCATAAATATCCGCATTCTTAGTTTTAGAAAAAATCTTTAATTCAAATTTTTCCCTCATAAGCATATTGTAATAATCCGCCATTTTGTTCTTGTTCACTAAAACCGGATAAATCTTCCTCTCTTCCATTTTTTCCTCCTTGGTAACTTATAATAAAATTTCTTTTATTCTTTAACATTTGTAAAATAATATGCGTTTAGGTCTGGTGCTAAGTGCAAGTTCCCTAAAAAGCTTATTACTAAATTATTTTCCAATGTAAGTGATGGCTCTAAGACAACCTTTCCAGTGCTATCAATTGATCCCCACTTTCCATCTTTTTTAACTCCGCAATATCCATATTCATTTTGGTCAGTAGCATCATCATAAATATAATCAACAACTACTTTTCCATCTTTGTCAACATATCCATACTTTCCGCCATTCTTTTTTAAGAATAACGTATCAGATTTCATCAATTCTTGTTGTGTTTTTGGTGTTAGTGAAAAATCATAATATCTATATTCGGAATTTTCTCTAACTTTTATATATCCATACTTTGAGTTAATTTCAGAAACAATTCCATTTGCCTTTAACTCAAACTTAGATGTCAATAAATCAGTTTTTCCATCAGCTCTATCAGCTTCTATAAAGCCTTCCTTTTTCATATAAACAATCTTTTTATATGAAAAATCAACCTTTATATTTCCTTCAGTATCTACAATTCCGTAGCTATCATCTTTTTTTGCTATAAAGCAATCATCAATAATATATTTCAAATAGCTATAACCAGCTATTTTTCCACTTCCATCCTTATAGATAACTGAGTATTCGTCACCTTTTTTCAATGTTATAAAATCATGATCAACGGCTACTGCATCCTTTAAATCTTCCAAGGTTAAAGTTATCAATCCATCAGAATCAACAACTTCGTAAGTACCGTTTTCTTTAACAATGTAAATGTTATTTCCTAGCATATGGAAAATTTCTTCATATTTGCATTCAAGAACTTGTTGCTTATTATAATTAAATAGTCCGTACTTTCCATCAATATCTTTAACTATATAACCATCTTCATATCTATCAGTAAGTGCTGTAATTTCAGCATATTGATTATCAACGATAACACTTCCACTGTTATCTACAACTCCAAACTTGCCATCTTTTTCAGTAATAAAACTATTTTCGATTCCCTTAATTGGTGTAATCTTATCGTAATTGCAAGGCAAAAGCTCTGTTCCCTCAAGATTTATAAGGCCATATTTTCCATCTTTCAATGTAATAAGAGTATTTTCTTGATAAAAAACACTTCCGTCAGCTTTAATATTTTGAATTGCTTCAACTTTTTCATAACCCGGAAAAAGTTTGGTTCCTGTGTTGTTGATGGCATATGATGTATATGTTCCATCTTCATAATTAACATTTTGAGTAATCAAAAAAACAGGTTTTGTATTGTTAGGAATTATAATCATGTTTTCATAAGATGGTGTTAAAATATTCTCCCCCTTACTATTAAGCACTCCCCACTTTCCGTCCATATATACTAAAATATATGAATTAGAAACGTTTTTTGTAACTTCAACCGTTTTTTTCACAGGATGCGTTATAAAATAAATAGCAACTATTATAAGTGCTAAAATTAATAACGTAGCGATAACTTTTTTTATATTTAGCTTTGGTGTTTCATCAAATCTCTGCCCTTTACTCATTTAAAATAAAGTTATACTCCTTTATCATTTTACTATAATATAATAACAATAAAAAAAATATTTTACAATAGTAAATTGTTATTTTTTTCTCACCTTAATTACAATGGCAGTCATTTCCTCGTTTGGAATTCCTCCATAGTTTTTCATAGCCTCTTCAAGTAGTTTATTTGAAAGCTTTTCAGGAATATCAGATTTCAAATTTTCAACCACTCTTTTAACAAACATATCACAATTATTTGTAGAATATTCGACACCATCACTTACAACAATGATAACATCATCATCTTTTAGTTGATATTTGCAATCTCTAAATGTCACAAAATCAATATTATCAAAGTTTGTATTGATTTTTAAAATTTGTTTTCCAGTTTTAATATAAGTCGAAATCATAGAATTTTTAAGAGTTTTAAACTCACCAGTAAATCCATCAATCGTAATAATATCAAAGTGTGAGTAGATATTATTTTTTATAGCATTTGTTAAAACCTCTTTAAATCCTCTTGTGTAATTTGTGATATCATCAACTTTATTAACAAAACTCTGACAAATCAGCGAATTGTTGGCACTCATTTTTGACGATACCTTTAAATTCTCTTCTCCTCTTTCTTTAATTGTGTTGTTATCTGTAAAAATCAGAGCAAAATCACCAAGCTTAGTTGATGTGTCTTTAACAAACTCTGTATGAATCTTGCTTCCGTTTTCTTTCAATGCTTTTAGCTGAATATTCAACACTATATTTGTCACGTTCTTTATATTTAAATGTACAATTATTGACCTTATCTTTATTCGGGCATGTGATACTATAAAGCTCCAACTTTTTATTAAGCTCGGTATTTAGAGTCTGTAAAATATCATAAGCATAGCATTTCTTACCACTTAAATCATCACATTTTTCAACAATAATATCAACAAAAAATCTACCATTTTGAGCTGTATGAACATCAATTTTTTGAATTGGAATATTATTATCAAGAAGCACTTTAAAGATGTTTTCTTCAGTTGACTCATACTTCTTTCTAGGTTTTCCAACAACTTCACCATTCATTTCAGCTTTAATCTTATTTTGAAGAGAGCGTCTCTCTTTCTTAACTTTTGCAAGTTCTTCAGTCTGAAGCTGTTCATGATAAATCACATTAATAGTTCTAACTGTTGGCTCAAGTTTTTCAACAACAGACCTAGTTTGGTTACTATCATCTTTATTAGTCAAATAAACATTAACATCTTCTAGCACGTCAAAAATATCATATTCAGTGATATAACCCTTATTAATCAAAATCTTATAAATAGCATAATTCACGTTTTCATAATTATTAAATAAGTAGTTAAATAAAAATGTGTCTGGCTCTAGTTTTTCAACCAACTTCTTTTGAAACTCAACAAGTTTATCACTTTCAACTTCATTTTTGCTTTCAGCTAAAGTTCTTTCTATTTTACTATCATCTATTCCATTTTCTTTTAGAACTTCGTTTTCGCCCTTTTGAAGTTCACCTTTAAACTCAGGTAAATATTTAATTTGCTTGATTTTCTTCATTCTAACATAGTTATAAATATCAGAAACCAAACCAATTGAAAGACCTAATAATAAATAAACAATTGCAATTTCTTTTCCTACATTTAATATATATGCTAAAACAATACCAGATAATACCCCTCCTATTGTTCCGCAGATAGCTCCATTTTTAAATGCAATGTATAGCACTAAGAAAAATACTGCAAGTACAGCAAAAATAGTTAATAATGGTGCAAGTTTTCCCACAGTAGCTATAGCTAAAACAGTCAAAAACATAGCGCCAATGGCTTCTTCTTTTGAATAAATACTTGACGTCAAAACATATTTTATAACAGGTAATCCGTTTACACAAACTTTATAAAAAGCAAATGCAACAATTCCTGTTAGTAAGGCCCTTCCATAAGTTGCCCAACGGAAGCCTTTAAATATGATGTAAGTAATCAAAATATCTATAATAATATATATTCCTAGCCTTAGCTCTTCATTAGAGTCTTTATATTTTGTTGGGCGCTTAATTAATAAAAGCACAACAAAAATGGCATATGATGCCAGGTTAGGAATTATATATGATAAATTTCCGTGAAAGTGCTATTCCGAATCAAACAAGACGCAACTATTCCTATAGCAGGAATTGCGGTTGATACGCTTGCCGCAATTATTGCAAGCGAAAAAGGAATAAAAAGTATTTCGGTATTATCAGGTGAAATACTAATCATTGAAATTAAGATTGTTAATATATATATCAATAGATTTCTAATGTTTAAAACATTTGAAATCACACTACTTTCTTTATCTTTAGTGCTAAACTTTTGTGATGAAGTCGCCATCATTAAACCTCTGTTTAGCTCTTGTAATAAAGCATGTAGATATTTTTATTTTTTGTAGCGAAGCACTGTGTGCTCCATTAATACATGCCTCTATTTTTTCACATTTTATATTATAACTTAAAATAATTCAAGAGGTGTTATGAAAAATATATGTTCATGCAATTTAATGGAGCACATAGTGCTCCTCTACAAAAAAAACGTCCCGAGAATGGGACGTTGTTTAAAATATTATATCTTAGATTTTTTCTTAACCATTAGTGCTCTTCTAATTATAATGTAGCCAACTGCCACAATTGTTGCTGCAGCAACTGCTATAAATGTACCTAATGTATGATTTCTATTTTCTCCAGTAGGAGGCAAGAAACTAATTTGTTGAGCTGAGTCAGCATCAACCTCACTAGGTGTAGCAACTTGGAATTTTGCATAGAATTTTCCGTTTTCTTCAGCTATAGCATCATTTTTTGTATCTTGATCTGCCATTGGCTGATTTCCTGTTATCGAAAACTGCATTCTTCTACCTTGATTATTAGTAATCTGAATAATTTCACACAGGTTATTATAAGTCAATGATGAATTTGCATCATACAATGATGTACTAGCTGTTAATGTCATATGAACAGGATTAGAAGTACATTTATCTTTGTTATATGATTTAGGTAGTAATCCTAATTCCGTACCATTATATGCCATCTTGTCAGTTACCATATATGAATAATTATTATTTCCATATGATTCTAATTCATTATAATAAACAGCATTTACTAAATCTCTTTGTATTTCTCCCGGATGTGCTTTAACCGAAGGAATCAGCTCATCTTTTGACTTACTTTTCCAAGTTCCCTTATCTTCTTCTGGCTGCGATTGTTCATTATATCTTAGTTCCGTAGAAATATAATCAACAACCAAGTCAGCCCTAGTTCTAGATACCGTCTGTGATGTAGCACCAGTTCCCTTATAATAATACTCATTTCCCTGATAATCAACTTCTCCAACATTAGTAACTGTAAATTTATAATCTATTTTAAGATTTCCACCATTTAATATTTCCTCGTCAATATATCCTTGAATTATTTCAGGTAAAGCCTTTTTATTAACTGTTCTTTTTACAGAAACTAATTTACCATTAACTAATTTTGCCCCATGTTGATTATGTTTTGTATAAATAAGATCGCTTGCAGGTCCTTGGGCTTGGAATAATATAGAACCATTGGTTAATGTAAATGTGACTTTTTCAACCTCTTTGTTAAGTAATAATTGTGCTTGTGGTCTTTCTGATATTCCTAAATCAACTCCTGTTAGTTTGTATATAGTATTGTTTTCCTCAAGAGAATTTTCTTTATAAACATCCGTCGAAGATTTATTCTTTTCAACATTAAGATCAATTACTCCTGATTGTGCAGTTTGAGCAGTTTCTCTCATCAGCTGTTTTAGTAATGACTTTTGTTTGTCAATAAGGTCTTGCTTTTCTTTATTAGAAATATCAAGAAGAAATAGTTCGGTTCTTGTAATCTTATCCTTTAAAAGATTTCCTCTTGCATCTTCAACATAGTTAATATATTCTGAAGTCATACCATCTCCAGAAAGGAGCTTAACTTCATTACCATTTTTATCTTTACCGTAATACTTATACCATATTGGATAATCTGTTGTTACTATTTTTTCAAATGATGCTAAAACCTCAGAGTTATAATTCTTTAAAACTTGACTGTATCCTAATGACCTTTCTCTATATTTATATACGTCTTTTGCATCAGATACTCCCGCATTTTCTGAAGCATTAATGTCATAAACATACATTTTTTGAGTGTTCGCATTAAAGTTTGGCATTTCATTATCGGTATCATTTGCACTATTTCTATAATTTTGAGCTATTTCATTTTGTTTATCGCCATATCTTACAAATCCATCAATATTTTGTCCTGTTCCATTATCAACACTACCTGGATAGTGTTTCTTAAGAGCACTCTGATCAATTACAGATTGATAAACTGTTGATTTATAATCTTGACCATTATATGATTTTATGTTCTTTCCTTTGGCTGCCAAATCAGTATCTTTTAATAATTGATAAACTTCATTTTTTGGATCATTAGTTAATATTGTATCCCATTCATCGCCATAGTGGAATCTTATGAAATAATCTCCAGCAGCCATTGAATAGAAACCATATTCGCCGTTTCCCTTTTTTAAGAAACTGCCATTTTCATCAACATGTAACTTTGTTCCTTGAGGTCCATTAATAACAATCCTTGCTTTATTTTCTCCAGAGCTATATCTTTGTGAAATCTCAGCAGGTACAATAGCAACTAAAGTGTCTCCTCCATCAATTCCTTGAACTTCAATTTTATCAAAGTAATATCTGCCCCAAGTATGTTCAGCTATATATGTTCCATTTGAAATTCCATCAGAGTCAACTCCTGTAACAAGTTCTACAAGTTCAACTGTAACTCCATTAATTATTGTATCTTCCCCTTGTTTATATTTACCATCTCCAACGACACCGCCATTATCTTTTCCTATATTTCTCCAATCCTCATACGTCATACCCTCAATGCTTCTAATACTGCTACTTTCCGGAGTATTTTGAATTGTAAATTTCAAGTTAGGTGACTGATCTTCATCGTTTTCTTTATACTCTTTAATCAATCTACCATATTTAGAAACATCGTTATCTGACGACCTAGAACCATAAATATCTCTATTTGTCAATGATCCAGGTTTAGAGTTAACATCAACTATTCCAACATGAGTCCAGTTTGTAATAGTTTTATCAACTTTTGTAAAGCTAACAGGGTTAATCGTTGCTTTTGAGTCATAAACTGGTTGTAAATAATCTAGAAGTTTTGTTTCATTAATATTATAATATGAGCTATATTTATAAATTTCAGCTATATTACGCTTTCCAACTTTATAAACATCAACCGCATCAATTGCAGCTGTTGATCCATTTGTGCTTAGATTTTCATCTAGTTTAATCTTTCCAGAAACGTTATTTAAATTAACTTTAAAAGTTATATATACCGCAAAGGCATCACCTGGAGTTAATGTCTTATTAAAGCCTGTTAAATAAAGACTTTCATAATTAAACTTACCATTATTGGCATTTAATTTTCTATCTTCTCCAGTGCTCGATTTAGTTTTTATAACTAAATTTGGATTAGTCTCTTTATTGTCTGGCTCTAAATTATTTGTAACTGTTGAATACGATGTAAAGTATTCCTTATTAGAAACCTGATAAGAAACCTTGCCATCAGTCAAAGCAACTTTTCGTTTTTCTATATCATAAGACCCATCATTTTTTAATACTCCATCAAAAGTAAATTGGTCAACATCATAGTAGTCAACAATCTCCAAATTGCTTCCAATAGTTGTTTGGCCAAGATTTTTAACACCAATTCTATATGTTACATATGCTTGTAAATCCCTCTTTCTTGATTGTTCGCCGGTATTAGTTTGAGTTGCATACATAATATCAGAAGGTCTTACGCTTCTGTTGTAAACAATACTTCCATCATAAAGACCTTTTAAGTCTCCAGAGTTTTGAATCTCTATTTTATAATAACCGTCATCATCTAAGTTCTTTTTACTATATTTATATTCTTCAAGCTTTCCATTAACTATTAATGAAACTTTATATAAGTCTTTTTGAAGAGTTATATCAGTATTTACACGTTTTCTAAGTCCAAAGCTAACGAACCTACTCTGATCTGAGTTTTTCGTATACAGTTCCATAAAGTTGGCGTCAGCACCACCTTTATATTTTTTAAACGTTATAGCACTTCCATCATCAGTTTTGGTTCCACTTGATTGGTTGTCTACATTAAGTTCTCTCGCCACAAACTTATCATATACAGGGTACGTGATTTTTTCGAGATTTCCAATATTGTCAAATTCATTATATGAACTAGTGGTCTTTTTTACATGGCTATCTACAAAAGTAAATGAAGAAATCATACAGTCTTGAATAAAATTCATTATTCCAGCAATGTTTTCAACACTACTATCATTTAAATATTTAAAAAATGGACTACTATTTTCAGTTTTCAACAAATCATCTTTATATAATTTTGCATTTTGGTCTGCTAGTAGTCTTAAATACTCATTCCATGCTATTCCAAAAGTTAAATCAGCACCATTCTTTTTGGTCACACCACCGGATGTCGTACGTAGAACTGTATTTAATCCATAAGCAGTATTTTTTGTTCCATCAGGCCTGGTGTAGTTTCCAGATGTTGTAGAATTAATCTCACCAAACCTATTATTTAAGGTGGTTCGATAGCTATCATATTCATCTGCATTTGAGAAATCTCTCTCAGCCTCGTTGAGCAGTTTCTCTCTATTTTGCAGGTTATATGTATAATATGTCGGCTCATATAACATTCCGTTATAGAAGAACCTTACAAAATACTTTTTTAGCGGATTGAGGTGATTAAATTCATATCGTCCTTCACTATTTGTTTTTGTTTTAGCTTTAACTATAAACTGTTTATCTTCTGTTAGATTGCTATCGTTTTTATAAATTTTTTGAGACTCATAGAGCCAGACCTCAATACCTGCAAATGCTTGATCTCCGCCTTTATTTGTAAGCTGCATTCGTCCCGGTGAAGCTATGTCATTAGTTTTTGTATCTTTTCCTTCTTCCCAAACTCTTCCACCAATCTTAACATTTATTTCTTTTCCTATCAAAGTGTTTTTAAAGTTAAGCCATGTGCCATATAATCTTAAGTCATAATCAATATCAATATCTTCTTCTGGTATATCAATTTTTCCTGTTAAATAGCGTGATACTGTTTGAAAATCTTTTTTCTCATGTACAACAACTTTTTCATCCGTTTCAAAAGTGTTACCATCCCATGGATTTTTAAGCGTTGCGTTGTCTTCTTCTATCTTTTCCCTAATTTTTTTCTCAGAAGTGTCAGAATATTCAACTTTCCAATACTCGCTTATTTCGTTAGGATTATTCGGGTCAGGTTTTGTGATATGACTTATATTTCTCTTAAATTTAATTTCTTTGTGTATATTATATTCTTTTTCAAAATTGCCCATATCTGTAATAAATGTATAGCGAACAACCGCATTAATAACAAATGATTCTGGCGCTTCTTTACGGGTAGGTACATGATAAAATATTTTTTGTTTTGGGGGAATTCCAACAATGCTACCTTCTACTATTTCAAATTTAATCTCGGCTGGAACATCTGTCCAAATAGCCTTTGTTAACTCATATTTACTTTCTTGAACGGTACCCGTGTCCTTTAGTAACATAATATTAAGTATTGGTTTACCTGTTTCAACGTTAACTCCATTTGTGTTTTTTCCACCTATTTTAGATTGATCCGGTGTATATTTTATATAAAATTGATTTGCATTGTTTTTATTTGTTGTGAAATCAGGAAATGTTATAACAGTTCCATCAATATTTAAAAATTGTATATTTGGAAATTGATCAATTACAATTGGTTGTTTTCCATCACTTATTTTAATTTTCTTAGTTGTAGCGGAAATTCCGGTTACTCCCATATATCTTGCAAAAGTGTTTTCATCTAATTGATTGTTTTTTCCGCTTACCGAGCCATTTAAAACTTCAACATCGTCTTCAGTAAAACCATCGTCTGTTGAAAACTTATTTTCATCAGTTTTGCCTTCTTTTCCTCTTAATCCATTAACTTTATTTTCCTCAATATTGCCCTCCAAAGGAATAATTTTTCCACCAATATTTCCTAAGTGCTCTTGATTAATAAAGTTAATAGATCCACAAATTTCTTGATATAATATTTTTGCAGCTATTTTAAGAGCCTTTTTAGCATTCTCTTTAATTTTATCGATTGCTGCTTTAACGTCTTTATAATTAAAAGTATCATTGTTGTCTCCAATTTTGAATGCTGACATATAAAAACAAATATTATTATTTTTTTGTTCTAAATAAACACCATTATCTACGTTTGAATCTTTAGCTTCAAAATCTAATTTAATATTATTAAATTCTCCATAATATAATTTATAAAGAATTGAGTATGTTTTTGATTTACTTATTAATTTTTCTAGTAAGTTATAAAATTGTTTACCAGTTATGCTTCCACTAACAGAGTCATCAAAACTATATTTAGAACTTGATTCTATAGCATTATATAAATCTATAAGCCTTGCAACAAATGAAGAAAGATTTTTTACTTCTTCTTTTTCCTTTGGATCTACTAATGAATTAGTATAATCCTTAAAGATAATTGTTTTTGTGGCAGATTCTTCTAATATGCATGAGTAATCTGACATTATTTTTATTAAAGTCAGTAATCCAACTACGGGATCTTTTCCATCATATTTATAACTAATTTTATGCACTACCTGTCCGTCTTCAGTAGTATCTTCTTTTATCATTTTTGAAACATCTTGAGCATCTACTAAAGCGGATAATGTTTTAGTCTTTCCATCAGGGCCTTTAACATAAACTTCTCCCATGTATAGTTTTATCTGTTGGTCTAATACCCCATAAAAATAATGAGCTAGAGCTTTATAATATGCTTCATTATTGGTCTCATCATCCGTTTTATCAGAATATAATTTACCAAATTTTGTCTTGTTTAATGATAAAGTGTATGGTCCAACAATATATTCACCAGATGTTTGATCAACACAAACTGAAATATCGTCACTATTTTGAGGCTCAATTTCAAATAATTGATCACCTTTTTCAAGCTTTTTTATGATGTTTTCATAAACCATATAATATTCTTGATATCTTAGGGCTGCATTAGAAGTTTTTGAAGTTGGATCAACAACTAAGTCATCACCATACACATTAGTATACCAAATAGCGTTTTGAAGAGCTTTACCTCTTAACCCTAAAACATTAACAGCATATCCAAATGGACCCCTATATGTGTATTCGCTTCCTTCATATACTAATGTTGTAGGTGGTTCACCACTGCTGGCTAATGGAGTAAATGCTACACCATGTGTCCTACAATATAAGTCAGGCTCTGTATAAACTGGACCTGCTGTAACAATAGGATGTTTCTTATCGCCAACTTTTTGTGTAATTCCAAAAGAAGCCTTGGAAAATCCCCATAAAAATCCAATTATCATAAGTATAAGAAAAATTACTTTTTTAAAACTTAATTTCATTATAAAAGAGTCCTTTCAATACTAGTAGTGGCGCTACTTACATTCTCAATCAAATTGTATATTTCCCACTCGTAGCGGAGCTACTTACGTGCTCCATTTACTTTTAATTGCACATTCCCTGTAATGGAGCACTTTAGTGCTCCGCTACTAAAAATTACAAAACACATAAATTTATACCAATAAATTATACCATCAAACTATTTAATTATGGGCAAAAAACAGCAATTGATATTATTATTTAATATTGTCTTGTAAATGTAATGTTAATGTAATTTAGACCCACTAAAAAAATGCTTTTTTTGCCGATTTTTATTGAATTTTTGAACTATACGTGGTATAATTAAAAAAGTATGATTTAATGAGGTAATTGTACTTTACCTCATAGATAAACATGAAACACCCTGTGTTTCAACAAAAATCAAAAGAGCGGATTAAAACACCAGCTTTTAGCTTTTGCGTTTTAATTCAAATATACCGACGATATTTAAGAAATTAAAATGTTTATCAAGGAAGGACTCTTTTATAATGAAACTAAGTTTTAAAAAAGTTATTTTTCTTACACTTATGATAATTGGATTTATATGGTTAACATCTAGTGCAGCTTCTGCTAAAGAAATGACCGTTGATGGTCCAATAATAAAAGCCGGCCCAATTTACACTGATTCAGACCTATACTGTAGAACACATGGTATAGCGTTTACTCCAGAAGTTGTAAACTCTGGCGAATTACCTGTGCAATTAGTATATGAAGGAACCGAATATAAGTATACAGGTCCATTTGGATATGCTGTTAACGTGTTAGGGTTAAGAGGTAAAGCTCTTCAAAACGCTATTTGGTACACTAATGTGTATGGTGATGACTTAGTTGTTGATCCTACATCAGCAACTTCAAACGCAGCTTTAAGATATCAAGAATATTATATGGTTTATGAAAATATCACCAAAAAGCTTAATGATGGTGATCAATTATTTGAAATAGAACCTGTAACTAGCGAAAACATTTCAGTTGCTGTTGATCAAGCATCTGGTGAATATATTCTTGGACCATACACTTTATCATTAAACAAGGCAAAATTTGGTAAATTATATTCTGATAAAACTGATGATGTTACAAGTAATGAAGCTTATTACAAAGCAATATCTCATTATATTTATGGTGTATTAGACCAACAAATAAAACTTTATATGGGTGAAGTTTATGTTAAAGGTCCAAATGGAAAGTCTAAAACTTTACAAGCTTTAGTTGATGCACAAGATGTATCTAAAGTTATTGAAGAAGATACAACTGAAGATGGACAATTAATACATAATGTTAAATATAAATATGATGGTGATGATCCAGTAGAAGGACTATTAACATTAATCAAAATAATGTCAGATTATTCAAGCATATTAGAGGAATCTGCTGTTAAAACTGTTATCTATAAGGATTATACTAATCCAACAGCAGATCCAAATAAACAACAAGAAGAAAAAAATCTTTCTTCTTTTGTTGCAAGACTTGTTGATTTATATAACGCTATAGAGTCAAGTTCTGATTATAGTTTCGATGACACAGTTAGCGGATGTATAACTGGCAAACAATTTTATAACTTACTTGATAAATTAATAAATAAATCAGAAACTTATTCAATCCTTTATAAATTATATTATGGACAATTTGATGATATTACATTAAATTTTGAAGCTAAAGATTCTAATATAGATAATGGAGTTTATTTAGAGAAAGAGAAAAAGAATAATAATGTCTATTTTTATATGTCAGGATTTAAAATTGGAGAAAACAACGGAACCTTTAATTATAAAGATGTTAATACCGCTTTCAAAAATATTAAAGAGAATGCTAAAAAAGCTCTTAAAATAGCTGCTAAGATATTATATCAAGAAATCTGTGGTTCTATTAACTATGTTAATCAAGAAAACTTAGCTAAAACTACAGATGGAAAAATAATTCCTTTAGAAGGAAATATTGAGCAAAATAAAGTTGAAGGATTAAGAGGTAAAGAAGGTGAAACTGGAGATGATGGTTCTTCTTCAGAACTTGGTTTTACTGAAGATGATGTAGAAACTTTAACAGGCTCAGTTAGTGGAAAAAATAATCAATTAGATGAAAATACATTTGCAAGATATCTTGGAGTAACTGGTATTTATGCTACAACTAAACAAGTTAAAATAACCGATATAAAAGGTACAGCTATAATTGACCAATTTCCTGATATTCAATTCTTAGATATAGATGGAAAAGTAATTACATTTCCTAATTTCACAACAAATAAAAACAATGCAAATCAATTTTATATTAAATATAAACCT
>JAEEGL015096487.1_pt1 | contig 14456 bp, 12 predicted proteins | sample 9134231 | NCBI WGS metagenome assembly JAEEGL01 (sample SAMN16246548, study PRJNA631951) | gut metagenome | biome: gut microbiome; feature: rumen; material: fiber-attached | host: Bos | place: Iran: Karaj | collected 2018-10
GTAAAAAGCAAAAGCTAACGAAGGAATAATCACAATTGCACGAATAATCTTGCGTGTTATAGATACTTTCCAAATATTCCAAAGAAGATATATTCCAATTCCAAGGAAACAAACAACCCAAATAGCAATAAACAGCCAACGTGGCAAGATCCCCCAACCATAGGCTAGATCTGCCACGGAGAGGAATTTCAGAGATAAAGCCAATTCGAGGAAAGCCAATACGACCTTGAAAGACGTCATCCAGTCCCCAGATTTTGGAGCATTCTTCAACCATTGCGGGAACATAGCAAAGAGAGAGAATGGCATAGCTAACGCGATGGCAAAGCCCAACATGCCGATGGTAGGCGCCAACAAACTGCGTCCGGCAGCCTCTACGAGCAAGGTTCCAATGATCGGTCCCGTACACGAGAAAGAGACGATGACGAGGGTGAAGGCCATGAGCAAGATACTCAAGAAGCCACCCGTCGAGCGGGCTTTGTTATCCAGCGCCGTGGACCAGGAGTCCGGCAGGGTGATCTCAAAGAGGCCGAAGAACGACAACGCAAAAACTACCAGCAAGAGGAAGAAGAAGATATTCACTATCGCATTGGTACTCAGGTCATTCAATGCAGAAGCCCCGAAGAGCAATGTAACTAACAAGCCCAAGCCGACATACAATACAATGATACTTATACCATACAGGATAGCATCCCTCTTTCCTCCTCCTTTCTTCAAGAAGAAAGAAACGGTCATCGGAATAATCGGCCATACGCAAGGCGTGAAGATGGCTAACAGTCCACCCAAGAAGCCGAGCAGGAAAATAAGCCATAATGAGCGGTCAGCACCCGAACCCAATGATGACGTTTCGTTTGATGCTAGGCTATGATTGCTCAATGGTTCATATTCCCATACTTCCGGAGCCGTACACATGTTATCGTTGCAGGCATTGAAACGGACAGGTGCAAGATCGGTCTTGGCGAGTGTCATGACGAAGGAGTCTTTAAACTCCTGCGTGAACATGAAATTACCCATCTCAATGATTGACATGTGCCAGCCGGGTTCTACCACGGCTTTTATGCGCACGCTATCATCTCCAAGAGTTTCACCGCTCCATTTCACAGGTTGCACCATCTGAGCAATGCTCATAAGCGGCAAGAAAGCAAGTACTATGAATAAAATACGTTTCATACCGGGGGTTCTTTAATGGGTTCTTCTTTTTTATTGAAGAAAAGCAGACACACGAGGTAATTAATACACCCGCCGATGAAGATGACGACATAACTGATATAATCATCCCGCCATGTAGAAAGCCAGAGAATCATCAGCGGCAGAAGTCCTAACTGAATTCCAAGATTGATTGCTCGCGCCAAGAGGAAACCTCCGGCATTCTTGATATTAGGTCTGGTGCCAAAGGTGTACCAGTTCAGAAAGAGATAGTTCGGTATCATTTCGCCGACATAACCTATCGTAAATGCCACGTAATACAAAACCGCACCTTTCTCAGGGTGAGCAAAGAGCATGAGTGCAGCCACGAAGATCCAGGTCTGGACAAACATACCCGTTGTACCAACCACCGCAAAGCGTACGGCACTGCGGACTTTATTCGGCAAATATGATGTAGGAAGACGCATAAACTCTCGTTTTAATCTCGATCCGATTCTCTCTCGTTAGTGTCTCGTTAGTCTGATTTGCTTACTTAAGTGCGGCTAACAACTCTTCCATCGCGGCATGGAGACCGTTGACGTCGCGGCCACCGGCTGTCGCCATCCACGGCTGACCACCGCCACCGCCTTGGATATGTTTGGCGGCAGACTTGATCATCGCACCGGCGTTCTTACCATCGTTCACCAACGGCTGGCTGAGGAAGACGGCAATAGTCGGCTTTCCTTCCCATTGGGTAGCAGCTATCACGGCAAACTTGACATCCGTGAACTTGCCACGCAGCAGAGGCATGACACCACGAATCATCTCGGGGTTATGATCACCTTGCAAGCGAACGAGTTTAATATCACCAAAGTCTTCCGCTGATGCGATGATACGATCGCGGAACATCTCTATTTTCTCCGCCACGTATTGGTCGATACGTTTTTTCAAATCGGAGTTTTCCTCTATCTGCTTCAGGATTGCGCCCTCCAAATCGGGAGCATTATGGAATATATCCCGTAGATGGTTGAGAATATCCTGCATACCATAGTATAACTGGTCAGCTTTTGCGCTAGTGACAGCCTCAATACGACGAACTCCGGCCGCAATGCTGGTTTCCATGATAATACGTACAGAACCGATACGTCCTGTTGAAGACACATGGCAACCTCCGCACAATTCTACCGAGGGACCATATTTAATCACGCGTACGTCATCTCCGTATTTCTCGCCAAACAACGCCATAGCCCCCATTGCCTTTGCTTCTGCTATCGGCGTATGACGGCTTTCTTCCAGGCGAATATCCTGACGGATGAGTTTATTCGCGAGTTTCTCTACTTCGCGGAGTTCCTCCGGCGTCACTTTCTGGAAATGGCTGAAGTCGAAACGCAGACTCTCAGGTGTGACAAGACTACCCTTCTGCTCCACGTGTTTGCCCAACACTTCGCGCAGGGCGTAGTGCAGGATATGTGTTGCCGAGTGGTTACAAGCAATAGCCTGACGGCGCTCTGCATCGACAGTAGCCGTCAGCGTTCCGTTGAGGTCAGCAGGCAGTTCGGCCAGGATATGTACCGGCAGGTTGTTCTCGCGCTTGGTATCCAATACGCGGACATTGCCGATTGTACCGGTATCGCCTACCTCACCACCCATTTCGGCGTAGAACGGTGTCTTATCGAGCACCACTTGATAGAACGATTTGCCTTTCTGGCTCACCTGACGGTAGCGAAGGATACGGCACTCCACATTCAGTTCGTCATAGCCGACAAACTCCGTCTCACCTTCGGCCAGCACGGTCCAGTCGCCAAGGTCTTGCTTATTGGCCTCGCGACCCATCGATTTCTGGTGCTCAAGGGCTTTGTTATACTCGTCCTCATTGGTGGTAAAGCCGTTCTCGCGGAGGATAAGTTCCGTGAGGTCCAGCGGGAAGCCGTAGGTATCTTTGAGCGTGAACACATCCACGCCGCTGATTTCTGTCTTGCCGGCCTTGCGCGCCTCGTCCATCAGTTTATCCAATAGGCCTATACCTTTATCGAGCGTACGCAGGAAAGCCTCTTCTTCGGACTTGATGACCGGCGTGATCTGCGCCTCTTGGGCTTTCAGTTCCGGATAGGCCTCGCCGAGGTCCGCGATGAGTTGCGGCACGAGTTGATAGAGGAAAGCCGAACGCATGTTGAGGAAGGTATAGCCATAGCGCACGGCGCGGCGGAGGATACGACGGATGACATAACCCGCTTTCTCGTTCGACGGCAGTTGTCCGTCGGTGATGGCGAAAGCGATCGTACGGATATGATCGGCAATGACGCGCATCGCGATGTCGGTCTTCTCATCTTTGCCATATTGGCAACCGCATATGTCGCCGATACGCTTGAGCATAGGTTGGAAGACGTCGGTGTCGTAGTTCGAGGTCTTACCCTGAATGGTGCGCACCAAGCGCTCGAAGCCCATGCCGGTGTCAATCACTTTCTTCGCCAGCGGCTCCAAAGAGCCGTCCGCCTTACGGTTAAACTGCATGAAGACGATATTCCATATCTCGATGACCTGCGGATGATCTTTGTTCACCAACTCACGTCCCGGCACTTTTGCGCGCTCTTCGGCAGGACGGCTGTCCACATGGATCTCCGAACAAGGACCGCAAGGTCCTGTGTCGCCCATCTCCCAGAAGTTATCATGCTTGTTGCCGTTCAGAATATGGTCGGCAGGCAGGTGTTTAGCCCAGATAGTAGCGGCTTCATCGTCGCGTGCCAGCCCTTCTTCGGGCGAGCCCTCAAAAACGGTGGCATAGAGGTTTGAGGGGTCTATCTTCAGTACATCAACGATATACTCCCATGCAAAATCGATAGCTTCTTTCTTGAAGTAATCGCCGAACGACCAGTTACCGAGCATCTCGAACACGGTGTGATGGTATGTATCGTGCCCGACCTCTTCGAGGTCATTATGTTTGCCGGACACGCGCAGACACTTCTGACTGTCCGCCACGCGCGGGTATTTGATCGGATCATTGCCAAGGATAATACCTTTCCACGGGTTCATGCCGGCATTGGTGAACATGAGTGTGGGGTCATCTTTGATGACCATCGGTGCAGAAGGAACGATTTGGTGTCCTTTCGACGCCATGAAGTCCAAGAAGGACTGACGAATTTCTTTACTGGTTCTCATTATATCTTGTTGTCTTAAAGTCAATAAATTCCCGACGGGGTTTGCCTTCGCCGTCATTGCGCTCGATAAAAGGCAGCGGATTGGCTGTCAGTTCATCGTACTCGGCGCGCTGGCGGAGCACATCGATAGCCATAAAGACGGCATTGCGCATGGACGAAGGATCCGCTTGGTCTTTGCCCGCGATATCATACCCCGTGCCATGATCCGGCGACGTACGCACGATATTCAGGCCTGCGGTGAAGTTCACCCCGCTCATGTCGAGGGTCTTGAAGGGTATCAAACCCTGGTCGTGATACATCGCAAGTACGGCATCGAAATGGCTGAAATGACCGCTTCCGAAGAAGCCGTCCGCAGCGTACGGGCCGAACGCCCATATACCCTGCTCTTTCGCTTTCTCGAGCGCCGGCACGATGATTTCCTTTTCTTCCTTGCCGAGCAGTCCCTGATCGCCCGCGTGAGGGTTGAGGGCCAACACCGCGATGCGCGGTTTCTCCATTCCGAAATCGCGTTTGAGCGATTGATTGAGTATCGTGAGTTTTTGCAGAATTCGCTCTTCTGTTATCTGCGCCGGTATCTCCGACAGCGCCACATGATTGCACACCAACGCCACGTGAAGACCGCCACTGCAAAGCATCATTAATTCTTCGCCTTCAAACTGCTGCTCCAAATACTCCGTATGACCGGTGAATCCGGGCACAGCCTGCGCTACCGTTTCTTTGTTCAGCGGAGCGGTAACAAGCGCTTGTACCTTGCCGGCTTTGAGGTCACGGCAGGCACGCTCCAGCGACGCGAGCGCCGCCTTACCGGCTTCGGGCGTCGGCGTGCCGAGTTGTACGGGTAAGTTATCCGTATAACAGGTGATGAGGTTCAGACGTCCGTCTTTGGCTTGCTCCGGCGTGTCGATGAGGTTCCACGTCACATTATGGTACTCCTCCGCCAGCGTAGCGATGTGCTTCTTGGCTACCGCTGCGTTGCCGTAAATCACGGGGCGCATGATCTCGAACATATACCCCGCAAGAAGGGATTTGATGATTACTTCGTATCCTACGCCGTTGGTGTCACCGGCTGTGATGGCTACTATAGGTTTCATTATGTATCTTATCGTATTTCAGTTTGTTCAAGTCGTAGTTCTGGCGCTCTTCGTCCGGATAACCGAGGGCTATCGCACAAAGCACCATTTTGTCTTCAGGGATGGCGCAGAGGTTTTTGACTATTGTCTCAGACTCTTCGCGCTCGTATATATGGCACCAGCACGCACCGATGCCCTGCTCCGCTGCCGCAAGAAGGATGTGCTCCGCAGCTATTGCGCCGTCCGCCATCCAGGTGTTGTCGCACAGCGTCGGGTCGAGGGCGATGATGATGCCCGCCGTCGCGGTATCGAACATTTGGCTGCCGTAGGTCTTACATCCGCTCAACGCACGTAACTTCGCCTCATCGCGCACCACAATAAACTCCCAGGGACAGGTTCGTTTGGCACTCGGCGACATCAGCGCACAGCGCAACATATAATCGATTTTCTCCTGCTCCACCGGCTGATTCGTATACTTGCGTATCGACCGGCGTTTTTGGCATAATTGTTCAAAAGAGTCCATACTCATCCAATTTAGTGTGCAAAGATACATATATTTTTTCATATACGCAAGTAGAAAATACATAACGTGGCAATAAGGGCGATTATTTCACAATTTTTTCTTTCAAAACTTGCATATATGCAATTTTTGTAGTATCTTTGCCGCGGAATTTTATGTAATTACATAAATACACAACAAAAAACGAAAAAATCATAAGAATCATAATGGAATTAAGTGAACAAGAATTAGTACGCCGACAGAGTTTGCAGGCGATGCGCGATTTGGGTATCGATCCCTACCCTGCGGCGGAGTATGAAGTGACCGGTTTTTCGACCGATATCAAAGCGGCTTTTGTGGACCGCGCAGAGGGAGAACCGGAGCCGGATGCCGCATGGTTTACCGGCAAGCCGGTCCGCATCGCCGGTCGATTGATGAGTAAGCGTATTATGGGTAAGGCCTCGTTTATTGAGTTGCAGGACTCGAAGGGGCGTATCCAGGTGTATGTTTCCCGCGATGATATCCAGGCGCCTGTCGCCGAAGGCGAGCAGCCCGCTACCGTGGAACAGCAGTGGTATAATGTAGTGTTCAAGAAACTGCTTGATATCGGTGATTTTATAGGCATCGAGGGTTTCGTTTTCCGCACCCAGATGGGCGAAATAAGCGTGCATGCGAAGCAACTGACCGTGCTCGCGAAGAGTCTCAAACCGCTGCCGATCGTGAAGTACAAAGACGGCGTAGCGTATGACGGATTCAATGATCCCGAGCAGCGCTATCGTCAGCGTTATGTGGACTTAGTAGTAAACGACGGCGTGAAAGAGACCTTCTTGAAGCGCGCGGCAATCCTGCGCACCATGCGTCAAGTATTCGACGAGGCGGGTTATACCGAGGTAGAGACTCCTATTCTTCAACAGATAGCGGGTGGCGCCAGCGCGCGGCCATTTATCACGCATCATAATACGCTCGACGTGGATATGTACCTGCGTATTGCGACCGAACTGTACCTCAAGCGCCTAATCGTAGGCGGCTTTGAAGGCGTCTATGAGATCGGCCGTAACTTCCGCAACGAAGGTATGGACCGCAACCACAACCCCGAGTTCACTTGTATGGAGTTGTACGTACAATACAAGGACTATAACTGGATGATGAGTTTCACGGAGAAGTTACTCGAGCGTATCGCAATAGCGGTCAACGGATCTACGAAAGTGCAGATAGGTGACCACGAGGTGGACTTCAAAGCTCCCTACCGCCGTCTGCCGATTCTCGACGCCATCAAAGAGAAGACGGGCCTGGACCTGGCTTCGATGAGCGAGGACGAGATACGCGTGGAAGCCAAGAAACTCGGCGTCGAAGACACCGAGCATATGGGCAAAGGCAAACTGATTGACGAGATCTTCGGCGAGACATGTGAGGGCACCTTCATCCAGCCGACGTTCATCACCGACTATCCTGTGGAAATGAGTCCGCTGACGAAGATGCACCGCTCCAAGCCGGGGCTGACCGAGCGTTTCGAGCTGATGGTAAACGGCAAAGAGTTAGCGAACGCCTACTCCGAGCTTAATGACCCGATTGACCAATACAACCGCTTTGTGGAGCAAATGAAGCTCGCAGACAAGGGCGATGACGAAGCCATGGTCATCGACCATGACTTCATGCGTGCGCTTGAATACGGCATGCCGCCTACATCAGGTATCGGTATCGGTATTGACCGCTTGGCGATGTTCATGACCGGACAGCCCACCATCCAGGAAGTACTCTTATTCCCCACCATGAAACCGGAGGCGTAATATGTATCGAAAAATAGCTATCTTAGGTTCAGGTTCTTGGGCGACGGCCCTGGCGAAGATTGTGATGCAGAACCAGAGTGAAATCAACTGGTTCATCCGTCGCCAGGAAGTGATTGACGAGTTCATCGCCACCGGCAAGAACCCCTCGTATCTGGGCGCAGCCAGTTTTGATATCGGACGTATTCATTTTTCGTCGGATATCAACCAGACAGTGGCTCAGTCCGACGTGCTGATTCTCGCCATCCCTTCGCCCTACGTGAAGCAGTCGCTGAACAAGATACGTCGCGACATGACGCATAAAGTTGTCATCTCGGCCGTCAAGGGTATGATCCCCGATGAGAATGTCATCATCACCGACTACCTGCATAACCGCTTCGGTATCCCGTTTGACCAACTCGGCGTCATTGCCGGTCCGTGTCATGCGGAAGAGATTGCGCTGGAGCGTCTGAGTTATCTCACTATCGGCTGCGAGAACCGCCAGAATGCAGAGATATGGTCGAAGTTATTCCAAACCCCGTATGTGCATACGACGATCTCGAATGACGTGATCGGATTGGAGTACAGTTCGGTCATGAAGAATATCTACGCTATCGCGGCGGGTATGTGCCAGGCGCTGCACTACGGCGATAACTTCCAAGCTGTGCTGCTCTCGAACGCCATTCAGGAGATCCAGCGTTTTGCGACCGCGATGAGTAATGTGCCGCGTGATATCACGGCTTCCGGCTATCTGGGCGACGTGCTCGTCACCGGTTACTCGCAGTTCAGTCGCAACCGTCAGTTCGGCCAAATGTTGGGTTTGGGGTATTCCGTCAAGGCTGCCCAAATGGAGATGGAGATGGTAGCCGAAGGCTATTATGGAACCAAAGCCATCTACGAAGCCAACCGCCGCATGAAAGTGGCGCTGCCGATCGTGGATGCAATGTACGAGATCTTGTACAACAAGCAGAAAGCGAAACCTATTATTAAGTCATTAACTTCAAAATTACAATAATATGAAATTGTGCTTAAAGAATGCTGCTTCGTTTGTGGACGCTGCAGCGTTGAAACAACTGGAAGCAAAGACCGAAGCGGCTAATCTGCTGCTCGAGAACGGTCAGGGATCCGGCAATGATTACATTGGTTGGGTACACCTGCCCTCCTCTATCACGGAGGCTGAGTTGGCAGAGATCCAAGCGAGCGCAGACGAGTTACGCCGTCGTTGCGAGGTAGTGATTGTAGCCGGTATCGGCGGTTCGTACCTCGGTGCACGCGCCGTGAACGAAGCGCTGAGTTCGGCTTTCGATGCGTTTGTGGCTAAAGACCGCAAGAACCCGTATGTAGTTTATGCAGGCAATAACATCGGCGAAGACTACTTGGCTGAACTGATGGAGTTCCTGGCGGACAAGCAGTTCGGTATCATCAACATCTCCAAATCGGGTACGACGACCGAGACCGCACTCGCTTTCCGTCTGCTGAAGACGATGCTCGAGAAGCAAGTCGGCAAAGAGGAAGCGCGTCATCGTATCGTAGCGGTAACGGACCGCGCCAAAGGCGCGCTACGCAGCCTCTCCACCAAAGAGGGCTACAAGACCTTCGTTATCCCCGATAATGTAGGCGGTCGTTTCTCCGTCCTCACGCCGGTAGGTCTGCTGCCTATCGCCGTCGCAGGTGGAAATATCCGCGAATTAGTTCGCGGCGCAGTAGAGATGGAGAAAGCAACGGATGTCAAAGTGCCGTTTGCTCAGAACCCCGCATGCCAATATGCAGCCATCCGCAATGCCCTTTATCAAGGCGGAAAGAAGATCGAGATACTCGTTAACTTCAACCCGAAACTGCACTATTTCAGCGAGTGGTGGAAACAACTCTACGGCGAATCCGAAGGTAAGGACCATAAGGCGATCTTCCCGGCATCCGTGGACTTCACGACGGACCTTCACTCCATGGGTCAGTGGATCCAGGACGGCGAGCGCACGATTTTCGAGACCGTGATCTCTATTGAGAAGGCGAATAAGACGGTGCTTGTACCGGAAGATAAGGAAAACCTCGACGGACTGAACTTCCTTGCAGGCAAGCGCGTGGATGAGGTCAATAAGATGGCGGAGTTAGGTACTCAACTCGCGCACGTGGATGGCGGTGTGCCCAATATCCATATCTCGTTCGAGAAGATCGACGAGTTCAACATCGGTCAGTTCATCTATTTCTTCGAGCGCGGCTGCGGTATCTCGGGATATGTACTCGACGTGAATCCGTTCAATCAACCGGGCGTAGAGGCCTATAAGAAGAACATGTTCGCATTGCTCGACAAACCCGGATATGAGGCGGAGAGCAAGGCTATTAAGGAACGTTTAAACAAATAAGATATGAAGAAGATTGTATTAGTAGCGCTGCTCATCAGTGCTTTTGCCGTAAGCGGTTTTGCGCGTGGCAAAAAACCCGTAGCTTTCGAGAATGTACCGGAAGCGCTGCAGGAGGAAGTTCAGAAGTACTTCATGCCGTTGGAGATTCAACTCGTGACGGTAAAGAAAGTGGCTCCGCGTAAGTTCGAATATACGTTCACGATGGAAGAAGGTACGCAGCTCAAGTACTCTAACAAAGCCGTACTGCTTGAGGTGGACAATAAGGATGGTATCACACTGGCACTTGTGCCGGAGAAAATCCAGGAATACATTCGCGATATGTTCCCGAATGCCACCATCACAAAGTACGAAGTAGATCTTGGAAAGAAAGTCATTGAACTCAACAACGAAATGACGCTCGTCTTCACCAAGCGCGATAAATTCCTTCGTATAGAGGATTAATGAAGTATCTGTACGCCGACTAAGCGGTCGTAACGCGCGCCGAAAGGACGCCAATAGACATACACGGCGTATTCATTCTCCGTCTGCCAATAACTACCATCCACTCGTTGGGTGGTAGTTTTGTTTTGCGTTCCTTTGCCGGAGAACCAATACTGATAGTCATACCCACCCTGCTTCACGAGCGCCGTGAGCCAATAGACCTTCGCGTCCGCGTCATACTGCATCCTGTTGCGCATCGAGCACTCGTTCAGGAAGAGGTCACCGCCGACATAGATACTGCCGTCCAACCAGGGTTTATCGACCGCCAGCGTCCAATGCACCCACATGTATTCGGCCTCGATATCATCATCCTGCGTGTGTTCGGCATTGATCCTATAGCTGCCGTCCGCATCAAAATGATGGATATACTGCCCCTGCGTCACCTCATCCATGAAGAGCAGTGCGTTATAATCGCCCATCTCATAGTACACGCGGTCGATGCCCGTGCCTGCATAATAGGTAGAGAAGGCATCGAAATGATGGTACTCATTGCCGCCCTCGAAGATCAGGGCTTTGTTATTGATATACCGCTGCCGGGTAGGTTCAAAGAATGTAGGTTGGGTCAACTCTACCCTGTTATCCGAACGGTTATTCTGCGTCACAACGATACGCAGTTCTTTCGGGTCCCGCACATCCAAGGCCACGGTGTTCACGTCGATATCTAGTTGCTGGTAGCGACCGTTGAACTCGATGTCGGTGTTGGCCCGCACGTTCGCGGCTATCTTCACTAACGGTTCTGCTACGCAGAAATCAATCTCCGCTACCTTATCGTCGGGATTGCCGTCTTCGTAGATCGTCAGGCGATAGTCACCGCTCTTGGTCAGCCGCATGTCTTCGTTAGGAAACTCAAACCAATAATGCGTATATTCGCGGGTGGTATTGATCGAATGCTCATACTCCACGATGTCGCGCGTCGTGAATCCCTCCAGATACTCGTTGCTCATCAGGTCGCTGTTGAGCATCTTGACGGTATAGGTGTACATGTGTACGTCGTGACTCATCTCATCAAACGAGATATGCAGCGGCGCCGGGTCTTCCAACAGCAACACCTCGCGCGCCACGCGCAGCGTACGCACGCGCTCCTTAAAGACACGCGTATGCGTCTGAGCACACATCCCTGCGGTCAGAGCGATAAAAATGAGTATGAATGCTATTTTTTTCACAAAATATTTGTGTATTTCAAAAATTTGTAGTACCTTTGCACCCGCTTTTGCAAATGAGCAACAAAATCTATGCCACTTTGGCTCAGTTGGTAGAGCAACGCATTCGTAATGCGTAGGTCCCCGGTTCGAGTCCGGGAAGTGGCTCTCAAAACGGACGTATAACCTTTTGGTTGTCGTCCGTTTTGTCACTTCCATACGGACTCAAACCGGGGGTTCTTATCTCTCTTCGTTCGAACGATTATTGCGACAAGTCGCAATTTTCGAGTCCGGGAGAATTGCCAATAGGCAATAATCGTGCCCCGCAGGGGAAAAGACGTGGCTCAAGGAACAGCTTTTCGGAGTTGTTCTTTTGTTTTCTGAGGGGCGAAAGTCGCGTCTATCGTGTCAAGCAAGATCGCGTGCACCTCCTCCTTGGTCAGGTGCGCTGCCTCTATCAGGTGTTGCCACTCCTTCGCCAGCGTCGTATCGCTCACGGTCATGTTATCGGTGTTGACGCATACACGCACGCCGGCTTCCATCAGTTGTCGTATCGGATACGCTTCGTAGGAAGGGAAGATACCCGTCTGCAAATTACTCGTCGGGCACAACTCCAGCATCACTCGCTTATCTACAAGCAGTTGTACCACCTCCGGATCTTCGAGCGAACGCACGCCGTGCCCGATACGTACTGCGCCGGCCTCTACCGCCTCGCGCACACTCTCTGCGCCTGCCGCTTCGCCGGCATGGACGATAAGCGGTATCCCCGCCTCGCGCACCAAGGCAAACTCTTCCACGAAGTTATGCGTAGGATACAAGGACTCAGCGCCCGCCAAATCTATCGCCACTACGCCTTTGCCGTAGAATGCTTTCGCTACTTCGATCGTCTCTTTATTCGCCTCATGCGTGTCGTCGCCGCGCATCATACTCAGGATCAGTCCGCACGGTATCGGTGAGTCTTTCAAGGCCTGCAAAGCTATCTCCGTCACCTCATATTGCGTCAGTCCATGCAGGCAGGATTTCTGGGGTGCAAACCGCACTTCCGCGTATTGCAGTCCCTGTTGATGCAACTCTTCCATCAAGTCATGAATACACTCGCCAATCGCCTCGCGCACATGCAGTAACGAACAAGCCAACTGAAAACGCGCCAGATAGTCGTTGAGGTCCTTGCAGTCCCGCATCACGGACATCACCTGCCTCAACTCTTCCCTGGTGGCCGGCACAGGTATCCCCTGCTCTGCCGCCAGTTTGCGGGCGGTATCGATAGGCATGGAGCCATCCAAATGAAGATGTAAATCAATCATGGTATTATAACAGGTATCTTTTTCGTAGTATTTGTAAGTCTTCGTGGGTAAGGCATAGTATCTCATGTAAGTACCGCGTCATACCTCCGAACTCGCGGTCTATCAGGTCCAGCGTGGAGATGAAGTTCGGTGTCGAAACACCCATAAACGCTTGTATGACCGCCATTTCCGCTTCGCCGCCTCCTCGGGCGATCACATCCGCGTTCAGTTTCTCCACGATAGGCCGATAGGCCACATTACTCAACTCAAAATCTTCTATAATCGTCTCCCGCTCCACGCCCAGGGCGAACATCAGGAAGGCTGCGCCCCAGCCCGTTCGGTCTTTGCCTTGCGCGCAGTGCCACAGGATACCGCCGTCTTCCGGCGCTTCGATGATTAGGCGCAGGAACGCCGCGTACTGCAACTGGGAAAACTCACTCTGTATCAGCGACGGGTACATATTTGCCGCCATGATTTGCACCTCCGGATAGAAGGAATAATTGACGATATGACGGTCGAGTTCCAGGAACGCCTCGTCCGGTATCGGTTTTCCCGTCTGCTGCTCCGCCCGCATGTCGATGGTTGGCAGTAAATGATGTTGTACACCGTCTATCTCGCGATCCGGCACAGCTTCGAACTCACCCAGCGAGCGGAAGTCGAAGATGCGGCAGAGGTTGTACTCAGTCTTCAGCCGCGCCACATCGGCGTCCGTGGCATCATGCAGGTGCGCCGTACGCAATAGGCGATGCGGACGTATCGCGCGTCCACCGGCTCCCACAATACCGCCTAAGTCGCGGGCATTATCTATATGTTCAAAAATAACGTTCACTAATTCACTAACTCACTCATTCGCTAAACACCTCGTCAATGAGGCGCACAAACTCCTGGTAAGCAAAGGTATCATTCAACTCTTTGAGCGAAGCGGCGAGTCCGCGGTAATGCCACTCATGCGCGGCCTTATCGGAACAATGGAAGATCTTCCACAGCTCGTCGCCTTTAACCTGATAGTCCCGCCAAATAGCGCGCATATTGCTCAACTTATCGCCCAACGCCACGATTTTCGCGTCGTGCGGCGCAGCGGCCAACCTATCTATCGCCGCCTGCTTGCGGGCATGCCATGTCTCCTCCTCATTTTCACCATTAAACAATTCACCATTAATTTGGTCACTCTCCGCGTGCACCAGGTTCGCGATACGGTCTCCAAACTCTGCACGCAGCTGTTCTACCGTCACGTCTGTATCTTCAATCGTGTCATGCAAAGCCGCTGCAGCCAACAGTTCCTGGTCGGGCGTGATAGTCGCCACGATCTCCACCGCCTCCATCGGATGCACGATATACGGAAAACCCTTCCCGCGCCGCTCGCTGTTATGATGCGCCTGTACCGCAAACATGATCGCGCGGTCCAGCAACTCCGTATCCATGTACTTGTTTGCCATAACTGTGTCGTATCAATAGATGGTTCCCTCTAACATCGCGCGGAACTGCGGCATCGGGCAATGTGTGTCGCGTTCGATCATGATGGTCTTGAGACCGGCGTATATCTTCACTTGTTTCATCACCTCTTCCATATTCGCGTCTTTGCCGA
>JAEEGL015113690.1_pt1 | contig 14456 bp, 30 predicted proteins | sample 9134231 | NCBI WGS metagenome assembly JAEEGL01 (sample SAMN16246548, study PRJNA631951) | gut metagenome | biome: gut microbiome; feature: rumen; material: fiber-attached | host: Bos | place: Iran: Karaj | collected 2018-10
CTGTCTTTCATTCTTTTCATAAATTCTAATGTTATTCATTTTTTTATCTCCCTTCTGTTTGGTTGTTTGTTTACCTTACACTTAAAATTATATACTATTGATTTTTATCTGTCAATACTTTTTTTAAACAAATTTATAAAAAATTTTAAATAAATTATAAAATTAAATATTAAAATATTATATATAATATTGAAATATTATTTTTTATGTTTCACGTGAAACAAAACATTATATATTAAATATTGAAATATTATCTTTTATCAAAAAATGTTTCACGTGAAACAATCATTTTAAATATTGAAATATTATGTATAAAATACAGAAAAGGGGCTTTTGCCCCTTTTCCTTTTGCCTTGTATCTTACTTGATATACTTAATGTTTTCAAGTCCGATATTCATTACAGTAGGCATCTCACCGCTTTTCTTTTCGCTTGCTTGCAAGTACGGTAAAATTTCGCTTTTCTGTACTTCTTTTCCGTTTATGGTGTAAACAGTTTCAAAGCGTGTATTCTTTGCGGTTTCAATTCTTAAATATTCTTTGCCGTTTTTGATACCCTTTAAAATAATCGGGTACTGTATCCACTCCATACCGAAAAGCCCTTGATTTACTTTGTGGGCTTCTTCTTTATTCTCACAACCTTTTGCTTCAAGTGTGGTCTTTAAAGCATCATATTCAGCCCCGACACGTACATTATATGCTTTTGTAGTTTTGAGAATTTCGGGAGCACCCTTTAAAACCTTACAAGGTCTTGCGTACTCAATATTTGTAAACTGTCCTTTTTTTGTGATTGCGATTGCTTTAACGTTCATTTTGTGAACCTCCTTTGTTTTATTTGTTACACTTATTTTACTACCAAATGAAATTCAAGTCAATAAAAATTTTGCACAAATTTAAAAAAATTTTTTGTGCATATTTTACATTACGATATTGATATATTAAATATTGAAATATTAAGAAATCAAATATTTCAATATTTAATTTTAAATTTTGGGGATAATAATATTTCAATATTTATTTTTTGATTTGTTAAGTCTTTAACAATCTTGTTAAACTTTTAACAAAAAAATTAAACTTCGATTTAATTTTCTTAATCATACGTGTTTAAGTTGTGGGTAAATATTTCAATATTTATACCGCCCCAGCACCCCCACAAAAAAAGAGAACGGCTGTTTTGCCGTTCTCTTTAAGGAAGGGAGGTTACTATGATATGTACATTTATACTCTAACACTCAATATAGAGTATAAAATCAAGACTATCTTTAAAATTGCGTGATTCCCAATCTTCAACCAATAATTCATAATCATCGGGATAATTTTCTTTCATATAGAGAATATCTCTTTTCATTCTGCCGTAAAAACCTTGTGAGTAAGATAATTCTGTAATTAAGTCCATAATCTGATTCATTTTCATAACTTTATCCTCCGTTTTTGTTTTATCTTATGTATACATTATATCATATCTTTTTTACTTTGTCAATACTTTTTTGAAATATTTTTATATCTTTCTTCATCATCCATTAAAAGCAATCCACGCTTTTCATCATATACAAAATAAACCGTACGGTCAACAGATAATGTTTTCATTTTAGCAGTGATATAATCATAATCTCTATTATTGATTGTTTTTGTTACTGCTGTAATAATTTCAACCCCTTCATGTTCGAGCTGAAACATTGCCATGTTGAAACTGCACTCACTATAAACCATTGGTAATCTTAAAGTGTTATCAATGCAAGTACTCATAAATCTTCTCATGTTTTTGTCCTCCGTTTTGTTTCTGTATCTTATGATAATAATATATCACATAATGAAACAAAAGTCAAGCATTTTTATTAACATTTTTAAAATTTATTTTTTCTTAATAATTCTTAACAGAAAATGAAAATCAAAAATTAAAAATGAATATTGAAATATTTATTAAATAAAAATGTTTCACGTGAAACAAAAATGAAAATTGAAAACTAAAAATAAATATTGAAATATTAAATCTAAAAATGAAAATCAAAAAGGGGATTCAAAATCCCCTTTCCGATTTTTTGAAACTATAAAACAAGGTATAGATTCTTTAAGCGTTTATAGTTTTCCTTTGTATTAAGGAATTTTTCAAAATCAGCTTTCCTTTTTTCTGTCATTTTAGAATAGCCGTTCTGATTCTTAAAGCCTAATAAATACCGCTTTTCTAAATCATCAATAGCCGTTCTGACTGCTTTATTCATTACAGACTGAAATCTGTATGATTCCCACGTTCTATTGAGATAATGGCAAGTAGCACTGGCAATTTCAAAATTTCCGTCATATAACGTGCAGTCGTGTGCAAAACCGCTTCTTGTGTTTCTGCTTTCGCAAACAAAAGTGTAATTATCAATTTTCTTTAACATAACCTTTTTCCTCCTTATTGGTTGTTTGTTTTCTTTATCTAATAATAATATACCACATAATTTTTAATTTGTCAACTATTTTTGTTTATTTTTTAAAAAAATTTTTTTTGCTATATTATAATGTAAATATTGAAATATTAAATAATAAAAAAGAAAAGTACGGATTACTCCGCACTTCTCTTTTCAAGAGGGATTATAGAGGGTTTATGATTATTCTTTATAAGCGCCTAATTCTTCGTTGACTTCTTCCATATACTTTAAACATTCCTTTGCTACTTCAACGCTCTTTTCTTCAAAAAGAACATCGAACAAAGTGCATAAAACAGTTTGCTTCATTTCTTCCTTTTCAAGACCATTCATAACTTCAATAATTTTTTTCAGTGCTTCTTGCATTTTGTTGAATTCTTCCATAGTTTTAAATCTCCTTTTCTGTGGTTGTTTGTTGTTGTTTACTATACTTGTATTATATCACTTTTACAGAATAAGTCAATAGTTTTTCTATAAAAAAATGCACAAATTTTTCTTTTTATTTTATGCAATTTTATATTATATAAATATTGAAATATTAAAAGAATATTTTGATATTTTAAATATTGAAATACTAATATAATATTTTAATATTTAAAATTGATAATAAAAACAAATATTGAAATATTTATTTATAAAATAACAAAGCGGGATTTTCCCGCCTTGCCTTGTTTCCTTGTTTACTTTGTTTCAACAAAATACATTACACCGTTTAATTCTAATGCAATAGAATCTTGCTTTAATTCGTCGCACATTTTATAGCACCATTCGTAAACTTTTTCAATGTTATTTTCTAAGTCTTCTTCTTTACAATAAGAAAATACCATTGTAGTAGTTTCCTTTACTAAACCAGCAGTCGGAGACATCCAACATCCGACAGCTTTTGTTTCAGTACTACCACCGAAACAAGTGCTTAATAATTCGTGCGTTTTGTTTACATATTCCGTGGTATCGATTGACTTGTCAATGTCAGTCGTTGACGGAACGTAAATTGTTACACGGCTTGAAAGTTTGAAAAGATTTTTTAAGTTAGTATTCATTTTTTGTTTCCTCCCTTGTCTTAATGTAATTAAAGTATATCACACAAATTTTTTCTTGTCAATAACTTTTTTGTAAAAAAACAAAAAAATTTTTTACAATTTTTGAAAGAATAAAAACAAAAATATTTCAATATTTTTGGGTGAAATATTGAAATATTATTTTTTTTGGAAAATTTAAAATATTTCAATATTTAAAAAATATTTTAATAATTAAAATATTAAAATATTTAATAAGTATTTCAATATTTATTTATTCGCTTTCATTTCTTAATTGTGTGCGTAAACTTCTGGGTAAATAATATATATTTTATAGCCCCACGACACCGCCCCATATAACGCTCAAATTTGCCCCATTTCGGGCTTTTAATAATTAAGGCGATAACTTTATCAGCTACCGCCTTAAATCGTCTTAAATCGCTTTTAAATGATTTATATTAAATATAATCTTCATCAATGTTAAATGATTTTACACAAAATCCATAATTATCAGATAAATATTCTGCTATGTTATCTAAATCATAATCAACATCTTTTTTATCAATATAAAACATTTTTGGTAAGTATTTTTCTTCTTCTTCTTTTTCTTTATCATCTAAATCATCTAAATCCCATTCAATATCAGTGATTTTATATTCTTCTTCGTCTAAATCTTCATAATCTTCTTCATCATCATCTTCGTTGATTCCTAAATCTTCAAAGATAGTCTGGTCGTCAAACCAAAGAAAATCATTTAATTCTGTCATTGTCGGAATTTCATAAGATGATTCAAAGAACATTTCCTCAAGATAATCCATAAATTCATCTTCTTTGTTGTGCTCCATAATAGTATTAAGAGTATCGATAGCACCACTCCAACAATTATTTAATAACCAACTAAATCCTTCAACTTCTGTCTTTACATACATAATTGTGTCCTCCTTTTTAATTAAATGTTTTGTTGTTTTGTCTTTTTTGTTTTTTTTTATTTCTTCCTTAACTCTATAAACAGTATAGCATATTATAATTTTATTGTCAAGCGTTTTTTAAATTTTTTTAAAAAATTTTTAATGAAAATAGAAAATGAAAATCAAAAATAAAAATCAAATATTTCAATATAAATAAATATTAAAATATTTAAAATATTGAAATATTAAAATGAAAATAAAAAATGAAAATTAAAATTAAATATTGAAATATTTATTAAACTAAAAAAGAAAACGAAAATCAAAAATGACTTTCGTTTTCTTTTTCATAAGACAAAAAGGAGGTTTATTTAATCGAATAAGTCGGTATCTTTTTGATAAACAAAATTTCGGTTTATTCCGTCAAAACTTCTTGCTTCATTTTCAATTTCGTGAATTGTAAGCCACCTATCACAAGATTTAATAGGATAACCACATTCAGCAATTTCATATTCTTCAACATGAATTAAATTGCCAGCGTTACAATCTCTAATATCAATAAATCCTATTAAAGTATTTATTCTATCACCATTCTTAATTGTTTCAAATCTTTTCATAACATCCACTCCCTTCTTTTTCTTATATTATAACAGAAAATCAATCTTCTGTCAAGAGTTTTTTCAACTCTTTTTTAGAATTTTTTCTGTCATAATATTTTTCTGACTTCATACTGCGAGTGCCAGTATTCATTCCATTCATAACACGAAGTCTTTTTGCCTTTTCTTTTTTTAAATTCTTTTCAACCATTTTAGTAATCTCCTTTTCCTTTATTTCATAATTCCTTTACTTTTACATATTGTAGCATAACAAACATCATTTGTCAATGCTTTTTTAAAAATATATTCAATTTTATTTTCTCTATCAATCTGTCTCCAAACTTTTGCACTTTTACTATAAAAAATACTACCAAAATTTTCACGAACTGATTTTATTCCGTTTAGTGTAGCTATATAACAAAAATGTCCATCACCTTTTCCATAATCTCTTCGAAAAACTATATACTGATTCATAATTAAAATCTCCTTTCTTTTCTTTAATTCTAACTTATTATATCATATAATATTTTTCTTGTCAAGTGTTTTTTAAAAATTTTTTTAAGCTACTTTAATATTACGGCAGTAATATAAAAATACTGCCGTAATATTTAAATATTTATAAATTAAAAATCAAAAATAAAAACCACCACTCGTCAGTGATGGTCTTTATTCGGGCTCGAACCTTGCTCGTCAACACTGCTCAAACCCTTTGACTTCCGCTTTGTTCGTCAACTCTGCTTCAGTCAGTGGTCTGTTTAAACTGTGAACCAACAGTGACTGCCGTTGTCAACGCTCCGCTATAGTGGTGAGCACTGGAATCTACGTTCTACCAACGGATTTTTACAGATGGTCTAACTGGACTTTTACAGATTTACTAACTGCTTCACTATAGTGGTTAGCACTGACTATTCCGTAAGTTCTAACGGACACCTTTTCTTTTTGCTCATGTTAAAGGTCGATGCATAGCAAGATTGTCAAGCCTTTGGTCTATGCGGCTCAATTCGCTTTGGAGATTGTTACCGCTACCTTGTAAAACAATTATAACACACTTTGTAAAACTTGTCAATACTTTTTTAAAACTTTTTTTAATTTTTTGTATAGCTTTTTTTACCGCTAAATTGTTTTTCTATTCATTCTTTTTACTCCATTTCGTTTTTCTTTATTATATCATAAGTGTTTTAATTTGTCAACACTTATTTTTATATTCTTCTTCTGATTCTATATAATTAACTTCTGCAAATTGTCTTGTATCATCACAATAAACTTGATAAAAAGTTTCTCTTGCTTCATCTTCATTATCTGCTTCAATCGGAATACTTGCACTATAATCTACCCAATAAATCATAATTACACCTCCTTAACAATTACACCAAAAATCTTCATCTACAAAGTAAATTCCTTCAAAACACTTTTCTACCAGATAATCGGGAATGTCTTCCGATAATTCTACATTTTCTAAAACTTTATAGTCTTCATCATCAAGTGTTTCTTCAAAAAAATCCATTCCATTCCAAAAAAGATTTTCTTTTAATTGTTCTCTTTCTTCTTCTGTTGTTTCCATTACTGTAAAATAAATATCACGCATTTTTTTGTTTCCTCCTTTGTTTATCTTATGTAATAAGTATATCACACTTTTTTCTATCTGTCAACTACTTTTTAAAATTTTTTTCTAAAAATTTTTTGATAGCCCAAAGTCCTTGATAATATACATATCTTTCAGATTTTTCAGCGTTTTCATCTAATATCTTTCCAATAGTATCAATAAAATTTTCCGCTTCTTCTAATGTGATTCCATATTCTTTAAACATATCCATATTTATACCCCCTTAAATAAAATCGAAAATATAATCCATTTCAAGCCCAAAATCATAAGCCAGCATATCTTCAATTTCATCATATTCTGCTTCTTCAAGCATATTATAAATTTCGTCTTTTGCATTTCTAACCATTTCTTCTGCTTCTTCTCTTGTCATTCCGTCTCTTTCCATTAAAACTTTAACTGTCTGCTTCATAATAAAATCTCCTTTTCTTGTGGTTTGTTTTCGTTTCTGTAATTATAATATATCACACTTCTTTTTATCTGTCAACTATTTTTTTCATCTTTTTCAAAAAAATTTTTTTGGAATTAAATAACACAAATATTGAAATATTTACAATATCTAAATATCTATAAATATTGAAATATTAAGATTTTTAAAAAAATAGATGGGCGGTTTTATCCGCCCTATCTATTACAGATTTACAATAACAACTAAACAAATAACTACAAGAAATATTATCAATGTCAATTTTATCACCCCCTTAATCTAAAATTAAGGCGGGGATAATGCTACCGTCTAAACGTGTTAATTTACCGTGACAAACACTACACGAAAAATTTTCAGTGTGTGCATACCATTTCGGCATACGCTGATACATTCCACTTGCTCTAACTTTACCGCAATGTTCACAATATACCCCATATTTCTTCTTTTTCTTTTCGTCTCTTTTCTTTAATTCCTTTGCATATTCAATACCATATTTTTCATTACTACTTGAACATCTTGTAACATTTGTTCCGTATGCTGTATTTACAAGATATGCATAATGTTTAAATTCGCTACCGTGATTCATACAATTAGGTAAAGTGTGAATAATTTCGTGATATAAAGTTTCCTTTAATGATAACATAGGACAACGTTCGTCTAATAAATCAACATTGATATCAATGGTATAAAGTTTTGTAAAACCATTATACGAACACTGACCAAAACGGCTCTTAGCTCTTTTGTTAACGATAAATGTGATACCGTGCGGAACATCAATTCCTAAATATCTCATATCGTTTACACATTCCATTGCTACTCTTTGTAAATCTCTCATTTGATTTACCTCCCTTTCATTTGATAATGCAATTATAACACACTGATTTTTCCTTGTCAACCCCTTTTTTAAAAAAATTTTTTTCACGGAATGTTTCACGTGAAACAATTTATAATATTTCAATATTTAATTTTCAATTCAAAAAAAATATTGAAATATTAAGTATATAAAAAGAAAAGGGGTTTACACCCCCATTCTTTTTTCCATTGTAGCCTTATACTTTGCATAGGCTTTAACTTCATCATAGCCTTTATCTTTCATAATCTGTTGTCTTTCGGCTTCATCAATGATTCTTAAAATCTTAATATCGCTTGTGATAACCCACGTGCCTTTTCCTACTTCTCTAAAAAAGTAAAAACCGTCTTCTGGGACTTTATCAACAAAGCACTTTTTCGGTAACTGTGCGACTTCTTCATTATAATCGTGATTAGAATTATACTCAATTTCGCACCATACTCTTTTACCTTTTGCAAAACGACTTCTGTAAAATCCAGTATTACTTCCGTCATATGCTTTAAGCCACGGAGCATCGGGAACATCTGCACCAATGTGAAAACCGCCACGACTTGCGAAACCTTTTGTTGGAACATATTTTGCTTTTACCCATTTTCCAACTGGAATTTCTTCTGCTTTGTCAATAAACAAAGGAAATAATTCTCCATTACTATTCATTTCAAAAAGTTTGTAACCAATCATTTTTTATGTCCTCCTTTTTTTATCTTGAATTTATTATACAACATAAAAAATAATTTGTCAATACATTTTTTAAAAATATTCAAACTTATATTTTTTAGCAGTTTTTTGCCTTTTTGTTAAAACACAACTTATATATGATTGTGGAATATTCAATTCTTCTGATGCTTCTTTTATTGAATTAAATATTTTAATATTTTCATTTTCATCTATCGCTTTTATTTTTTTATACCAAGAAGAATAATCTCTATTTCTATTTGCTTTTGCAACATTATCAGATAATGATAGCCATCTTAAATTATCAAGATTATTATTTGTTTTATCATTATCTATATGGTCTATACTATTATTATAATTATTATTTTCAATAAATGTTTCTGCCAACAATCTATGAATTGATTTATAATAATTTTTTCCATTTTTACATAAATGAATTGTTAAATATCCATCTTTATCAATTTTTGGTTTTAGATATTTTTTACTTTTAATACTATAAATATTTCCATATTCATCTATTGTATAAAAACCTTCAAAATTTTTTAAATCTTTTTCCATTTTTTCTCCTTTAAAAAAATATTTAAATATTATTTTAATTATATCACATTTTGAATTGATTGTCAACCCCAAAAATAAAAAATTCATATATAATTTAATATTTCAATATTTCTTATATAAATGTTTCACGTGAAACACTTTTCAATGTTTCACGTGAAACAAACACGGAGGGTATAAAACTATGCTAATTCATATACGGCTTCACCGTTCGAGAATACACCTAAACATTTTATCTTATAAAATCCATACATATCAAGATTTTCAAGAAAAGTATTGATTTTCTTTTTTTCATCTTCAATCATTTTCTTTGTTTCTTCTCTTGTTAAGCCAAAATGTAATTCACATTCTTCATCATCCCAAATAAGCGGTTTACTCGGTAACCATGTTGCAATTTCATCAATTCCAGACCACTCTGTATCAATATAAATCTGTACACCATCATAATATCCATTATATAAACGTACAGTATACCATTGTAAAGTGTCGTTTAATTCATCCAGACCACCGTCTCTGTCAAAATCTTCTTTGAATAAATCGTATGCAAATTCAATGTCCCATATAGGTTCATAATCTTCATCTTCTGCTTTTCTTTCTTCAATAAATTCTTCACCTAAATACCATTTACATACTTTTTCATCATCAATAACCCATAAATCAAAATCATCCATTGTTCTAAAATTACAAGCTCCCATAGTCTTTCTTCCTTTCTTGTGTTTGGTTGTCCGTTGCAAGTATAGAATATCATATTATAGAAAATTTGTCAAGCACTTTTTTAAATTTTTTTATTTCCTTAATATTTCAATATTTATTTCAATTTTCCCAGACAATAAATATTGAAATATTTAAATCGTAAATATTGAAATATTTAAAATATTTAAATATTAAAAATATTTCAATATTAAAAAAGTGTACACTTTGTACGTTTTCCAATATTGAAATATTTAACCATCATTATTAAAAGTTAAATCACGATTTAATTTTGTTTAATTGTGTGTGCGATTTTCCAAGGGGTAAATAACACATATTTAATAGCACCGCCACACCCCCAGTAAAGTTACGGAAGCAGTCGCTCACCAAGAAAATTTTTCAAATTTGATTCAATCGGTTCATATCCAAGTGCTTGCTGGTATGTTATGTCAAACGCTTTATCAATATCAAATTCATAATCATTATCAGCATAAACTTCATAGTCCATTGCTTTCCAATAACCCTTTACATTTATCATTCTAAATATTGCATAATCACAATTTCTGTCTGTACATATAAAATGCCAATTCATTTATTTGTCCTCCGTTTTATTTATTAAATAAATTATAACATATTATATATAACTTGTCAATACTTTTAAATATTTTTATAAAATAAAATAACATATATTGCACATTATATATAAATAATGAATATAATAGGCAATATATGTCATTTTATTACTAACACAAATATTTAAATATTAACTTTTATTCTGTTATTATTAAATATTATTATATTATATATATTATAATATTATACCATAAATTATATTGTTTGTCAATATATAAAATTATTAAATTTTTATTAAATATTTTAATAAAAATAATTTTAGTAAAATTAAAAATATTTAATATTTCAATATTTAGTACTGTATAGAGTCCAGTATATAGAAAAAATTTTAGTTTACTTCGTAAACTAAAATTTTTTAAAGGCGGAATTTTTTATTTTCTGTTTCCAGTTTCCAAAATCGAAAACGAAAATTAAGATTGAAAATCGAAAACAAAAATCAAAAAATAATATGCCGTTCTCGATTCATATTTTGCCCATTTAAGCCGTTTTAATTCATAAGATGATAAATGTATTATATAAAGAAGAAAAACGGCTTAAAATTGAAAATTGAGATTGAGAATTGAAAATGGAAAATGAAAATGGGATTTAAAAAAGGTCTTCTTCAAAAATATTTTCGTCTTCTAATTTTTCAATTTCGTATTCTTCTTCATCAGTGAAAAATATAAAACTATTTCCAACTGCCATATCTTCTAAAATAACCAAACTATCTTCAAGTTCTTCGTCACCATTCATTTCATATAAAAAATCTTCTGCTTCAATATTTTCAAAAACTGTTTCATATACTGGACTAATTTTATCAACTTTAATTCTCATAATTAAATCTCCTTTTCTAATTTTTCTGCAACTTCAATTTCTTTTAATAATTCTTTTGTTTCAATTTCATAAAAAGTTCCAATATCATTTCCATCATTATCAAAAACTTCAATAGATTCTGAAAACATATCAAAATCTGCGGTATATTTATCATTTAACTGTTTATATCCTACTGTATAATCAAATAATTCATAAGAACAAAATTCAATAAAACTTTCATAATCACCAAGTGAAATTACAAAATAATCAGAATATCCACCACGAATATCACCGTATAAATGAACCATAATAATAGCAATATTTGACATTCCACTTTTTTTATAAATTTTCCAGTCTAAATCATTTGAAATATTTGCGTTCCAATTATATGTATTTTCTGCACTATAATAATCAGATTCAAGATATTTTTGAATTTCAGAATTTGACATTTCAATTTCATATTCAAATAAATTATTTAATAAAGGCAATACATCACAAGTTAAAACATCATTATTTACTTGTCCGTATTTATCATAAATCCAAGGTCTATTTTCTCCTTTTCTTGCATTTTCAATTTGTTCAATTACAACTTTTAATCTACTCATAATTATTCCCCTTTCCTATCATTAAAATATAAATATAAACATCTTTTTTCGGATTCTGTAATGATTTTTAAATCTTTTAAAGCAGTTAAATAACCTTGTAATTTAAACATATATTCACTTTTATATTCATTTCTACGAGAATTTATAATGTTTCCATATTCACCAAGAGTTAATCTTTGTTCGTGAGATAATTTTTTTAAAGCATCAGCAGTTCCCATATTATTCTCCTTTATTTTTCAATAGACACCATTAAAGTTCTATTTTCATAACTACTAACATCAACCCATCTTATTTTTTTAAAATCAAGTTCATCTGGAATATCCCAAACTTTTCCTTTAAAAATTGTTATTAAATCTTCATTTAAGATTTCGATTATTAAATCGCTATAAATAACATCAATAAGATTTTTAAGTTTCATTTTTATCTCCTTTCATCTTTTTGTAATTGTATAATATCACATTATTTTAAGTTTGTCAATAGTTTTTTAAAAAAAATTTTTACCATTCTACTAAATTAAGTAAATATTCTTCATCAGAATAAACTTTATTATTTGCTCCATCACTACTAACATTTGTTACAAGCCCATAATCTTTTGCTTTTTTTAAAACTTTACGCACTGCATAATCATATGGTTTTCTTGCGGTTTTACAAAACTGAAAACCAATCTCACCATCAATAACAAACGATTCATGGTACAAGTCATAATCTGCGTTTCCGTTCAAACTAATTATTTCAGTCGTAATCACTGGTTTTCCTTTTCCATCCCGACCACGAATAGCAATTCCTTTTTTAGCACAATCTCTAATAATTTCTTTTACTTCTTCTACAAAATCTTCCGTAATAGGTTTTTCTGTTCTTTCCCAATATCTTGTATATCCCATTTTTTAATCCTCCTTTTAAAATAAATCTACTTTCATAACCCAATAATGAACTTCTTGATTACCCATATAAATACAGATGTTAATAATATAATCATCCATATAATCATTATTTTTAATCCATTGAGGATTTCTTTCCCAATAAATAGGATTATTATATACTTCTAACATATCATCTTTAATATGTTTAATATAATCTCTACTTGTTCTAAATGTATCAATACAAGTTTTAAAATGTTTTTTAATTACTTCTTCTGCTTCATTTACAGAATTAAATAATTTATAACGATAATTTAATTTTTTATAATCTGTAAAACCAAAATCTCCATCAGAATTTACTTCAAAATAAGCTAAATACATATTTAAAATTTCCTTTCGTTTTTGTAATTATATCATACCATATTATTTTTAATTTTTCAACAGTAAATTTGTAAAGTTTTTTTATTTCTTAAATCTTCAAAAATAAACACACAATCTTCCCACATTTTTAATTCTATTTCTTTTTTTATTCTATCCCAAAATCTTGTACCCCATTCAATAGACTTAAATTCTGCTATTGTATAAAGAGATTTTGCTTTTCCAGTATAATCTAATAATCCCATATAAATTTTACATTCACTTTCAAACGGAATAATATTCGTTTTTATTGTTTCTTCTATATTTTTTTTAATTGTTTTCATTTTTAAAATCTCCTATCTATAAATTTCAATAATAAGCCAATTATCAATTACACCAAAATTTCTTACTTGTCTATCAAGTAAATTGATATATTCTTTACTTCTTGTTTTAAAATTCTCACCATAAAATAAAGATTCTTTTTTAAGTCTTTCAATATATCCGTCACCTACACCATCTTCAAGTATAATGATATTTGTAGAATACCAATTATGATTTAATAAATCTCTTAATTTCATTATTTTAAAACCTCCTTTTGTTTTTGTAATTATACTATATCACACTTTTTCATTTTTGTCAATACCTTTTTTTAATTCTTTTAAACAATTTGAATATCCAATAATTTCTTTATTTTTAATTTTATAATAACATCTACCTTTTTTAATGATTGTATATCCTTTATATTCAATTATATCTCCATTTTTCATTTTCATTTTTAATCCTCTTTATAATAATCATTAAAAATTTTTTCAATGCACGCTTCAATTTCAAGCAAACTAAGCTGTTCTTCATATTCTATTCTTATTCCATATTTTTCTTTCATTTGTTCTACGATATAATCCCAAGTGAGTGTTAAAGTAAAAAATTGATTCATTTTAAATATTCCTTTCTAAATTTCAAATTCTTTAATTCCAGTAATTATATACATCTTTAATCCTTTTGTATCTGTTTTTGTTCTTGTAACAGAAATATGACTCCAACCACGTTTTCGATATAAATCTTTGAAATATTTTTTATCTTTTTCTGTATCGTTATAATAACCATATTGACATTCATATATAAATTTTGTTCCATTTTTAATTTTCATAATTATATCTCCTTTTTTCATCAATATAATCCATTGCGCTATATAAATCATCAAAGCCTACATAATAATCATCGATTGGTACTTCGTAATGATTTTCTGTAAATTTTAAGATTTCCCATCCCTTATAAATAATATTTTCGTTTTCCATTTTTAAATCTCCTTTTCATTTTTTATTTTGTTTTCGATTGCAAGCTAATAATATCACATAACTTTTAATTTGTCAACCCCTATTTTCATTTTCCATTTTCATTTTCCATTTTCAATTCTCAATCTCAATTTTCAATTTTAAGCCGTTTTTCTTCTTTATATAATACATTTATCATCTTATGAATTAAAACGGCTTAA
>JAEEGL017198481.1_pt1 | contig 14456 bp, 17 predicted proteins | sample 9134231 | NCBI WGS metagenome assembly JAEEGL01 (sample SAMN16246548, study PRJNA631951) | gut metagenome | biome: gut microbiome; feature: rumen; material: fiber-attached | host: Bos | place: Iran: Karaj | collected 2018-10
GTCGATCTCCATGTACTCATGGAAGAACTTTGGGTTGTCCTTGCCCATGGTCTTGAGCAGCTCCATGTTCTCCACGCAGCGGTTCATCATGGTGCAGCCGTCCGGCGTGATCACGCAGTCGGCAAAGTTGAAGCCGCCCTCGATGGCCCGCTCCAGCAGGGCCCGGCTGGGCTCGCAGAGGAGGTTGGTCATGTAGTAGGTGGCGATGTCCATGGAGCCGGTGTGGGGGGCGTGAAGGCGGATCGAGAAGGTGCCGGCCAGGTTCAGCAGCGGTTCTGGAACGTTCTCGCAGGTGTAGGCCACGCAGACCTTCCCCTCCGCCTTCGCCTGGGCGATCAGCTCGTTGTTCGCCTCCTGCAGAAGGTTCTCGAAGTAGAGCAGATGCTGTAAGTCTCTCATCAAATCCCTCTTTTCACTGTATTCGGTCATTTGGGCATAATAATGCTTTATAATTTTAACAATTTGGGATGGAAAAAGCAAGTTTCCGCCCTATTTTTATGACAACTGTATAATTGCTTTCCCCGCTTTTGTACAGTTCGCCGAAGGGCGCTTCCTACGCGTCTGGACACCGCAGATCCATGTGTATGGTCCTCGTCATAGGGGCCGGCTTCCTGTCCGGACAGCGAAAATTTACCGAAGATTCACTTCTTTGCCCTTGCGCCTTTTTCGGTTTCATGATAAGCTAAGATCAACAAACGAAATACTGTTAAGGAGAGTGATCCCCCATGGTTCAGCTCATCATCGGCCTGAAAGGCTCCGGCAAAACGAAGAAGCTGGTGGACATGGTCCGCGCCGCGGTGAATGAGGAAACCGGCGACGTGGTATGCATCGAGAAAGAGCGCAAGCTCACCTTCGACATCCCTTATCAGGCCCGCCTGATCGACGCGGGCGTCTACGACATCGGCAGCTACGAGTTCCTGCGCGGCCTCATCTGCGGCGTCCACGCCGGCAATTACGACATCACCCATTTCTTTATCGACAATTTCTACAAGCTCGTCAACGACAAATCGCCCGAGGCCCTGGAGCAGTTCCTGGCCTGGCTGGATAAGTTCTCCAATCAGGAGAAGATCAGCTTCGTCATCAGCCTCTCCGTGGACGCCTCCGCGCTTCCCGCGAGCGTTCTGAAATATCAGATCTGATCTCTCGTACAACATTCGAAGCAGGACCCCCGCCGGGAGGCGGGGGTCCTGCTTCGTTTTGCAAAATCCGGATTCAGAATTCCCAGAAGATCGGCCGGCCGTCCTCGCCGCTGAGGGCGACGGCGCAGCGGTGGGCCGTTCCGTCCGGGTCCGTGTAGGAAAAACCAAAGCTCGGCAGATCCCCCGGAAAGCTGAGCGTCAGCAGCAGGGGCAGCTCCGGGCCGAATTCCGGCAGGCGATAGAGCTCCCGGGCGGCAAAGCGCAGCTCGCCCTCCCCTTCCTCCGGGCTCAGGGCCAAAAGGCGCAGGTCCGAGACCTTCCGGTCCGTGCTCAGCAGCAGCCGCACAGCGCCGGGCCCGTCCTCCAGGAGAACGGCCTCATGCTCCGGCAGCGGGGACAGCTCCTCCGCCGGGCACAGGCGGAGCTTCGCCCGGTCCGGAATGGGCTCCTGGATCTCCACGGCGCCGATGGCGCTGGCGAAATAGATGTTGTCGCTGACGGTGCGCTCCACCCCGAAATCGATGTGGTTGTAGGGCCGGCCCTGAAACACCATCTCGCCGGTCTGGCCGCCGTCCAGGCAATAGGCCGTCTGCACGTCCTTTTCCCCGAAGTGCCGGGCAAACTGATTCACGGTCCAGCTGCCGGCCTTCTCGGGGGCGTGGTTCAGGGACATGTAAAGGTAGTGGAGATCGTCCACCCAGCCGATGCCCGCCCGGGAATAGATCTCCTCCACCTGACCCACCGGGTACCAATAGCATTCCCGCACCTGCCCGTCCCGGATCAGGATGGGGCCGAAGGCGATGGAAAAGAGGACGTCGTTGTCGGCGACGTACTGCTCCAGCTCCTCCCGGGTGGCGGGCTGGCCCAGCTCGGTGAAGAGAAACTCGCCCCGGCTGTTCACATAGCAGGTCTCCAGGCAGCTGGAGAAGTTGTAGCCCCCGGTATAGCCCTGCTGGGGATAGCGGTACACCGTCCGGTCATAGACCACCAGGCCCACGTCCCGGTTCTGGTAAAAGTCCGCGTTCAGGCTGAGCACCGCGTGGGTTTGGGCGTGCATGTCGCTGGACAGGTAGCGATTGGGCCCGTTGAAGGTGTCGTCCGCCAGCTTTCGCCGAAACTGGGAGGGATCGGCGATGCGGATCTCGGCGAAGGAGCAGGTGCAGCCCTCCACCACCTCTTTCCAGCAGATCACCAGAATGGTCTCGTCCAGGTAATACTCGATCTCCTGGCGGTCCGCTCCCCGGTAAAATTCCACGTTCGGATCAAAAATCACCTTTTCGTCCTCCCGCAGCAGGCCCAGGTCTCTGGCTTTCCGGATGACCTCCAGCGTCTTTTCCGCTTCGTCCAGGTCAATGACCCCGTAGCAGGCGGGGTCCGGCTCCGGGGCGCTTTTGGCCTCCTCCGGGATCACGTATCGGGTGCGCATGGGCACCGGGGTGGGCTCCGGCGTGGGCTCGGGCGTGGGCTCCGGGGTAGGCTCGGGCGTAGAGGCCGGGCCGGGGTCCGGTGTCTCCGCCTGCGGGGCGGGGGCGGAGCCGTAGCCGGGGGGAGGCGTGTTCCCCATGCTGCAGGCGCAGAGGCTCAGCAGCATCAGGGTGCCCAGCAGCAGAGCAAGACTTCTTTTCATCGTTTCTCCTCCCTCAGTCCAGCAGCTTCAGCGGCTGCCATTTCAGATAATCGCCGGAGACCAGGCTGTAGCGCAGGCCGTTTTTCTCCCCCAGGATGCTGTCGCCGAAGCGGCTCTCCCCGTGGATGTGGGCGTAGATCAGCTGCTCCGCGCCGTATTCCTCCGCCATGCGGGTGAAGGGGCTGTCCTCCTCCAGGATGCTGGTGGGCGGATAGTGCAGAAAGACCAGATAACGCCGGAAGCCCGCGGCCCGGGCGGCCTCGAAGGAGGTCCGCAGCCGCTCCAGCTCCCGCTCCCGGAGCTTTCGCGCCTGTTGCTCCGCCTCCTCGTCCCAGCCGACGATGCGGCCCCGCCGGTCCAGATAGAAGGGCCCCTCGAAGCAGGCGCCCTTGGTGCCCACCAGGGCGATCTGGCCGTAGCTGAAATAGTTCCCCTGGAGGAAGGACAGCTCTCCGGCAAAAAGCCGGTTCAGCTCCTCCGTCTTGCCCGCGTCCCAGAACATGTCGTGATTGCCGCGGATCAGGATCTTGCGGCCGGGGAGCGCCCGGATATAGCGGAAGTCCTCCTCGCATTCCGGCAGCTTTCGTCCCCAGCTGTGGTCCCCCACCAGCACCAGGGTATCCTCCGGTCCGATCGTTTTTTCACAGGCGCGGCGGAGCTTCTCCTCGTGGTCCCGCCAGACCCGCTCGCGCATCTGGGCCCGGGCCTTCAGCGGCGATTGAAAATGCAGGTGCAGATCTCCGATGGCAAAGAGCGCCATGTCCAAACCTCCCCTCCCGGGAATCGCTTTCTGTCCCCACTGTACCACACGGACGGCGAAGGGGGCAAGAGAGGTCTTGGCTTTTTTCCGAAACATGCTATACTGTATCTGCAACACCAAAAGACAGGAGGTCCTTTTCATGTTTCTGTCCTTCACCAAGCAGTTTGGCAAGCCCGTCTGCGCGCTGCTCTACGGGATCTTCGGCCTGCTGGCCGGGAAGAAAAAGCCCCTGCCGCTGCTGATCCTGCTGGGCCTGCACACCGGGGAGTATTTCCTGAAGGGGCGGAAGATCGCCGCGGAGAAGGGCGTAGGCCCGCTGGAAGCCTTTTTCCAGTGCCTGGCCTTCGGCTTCACCTGGTGGCTGCCGCTGGAAAAATCCTGAAAAAGAAGCTGGAAAGCATTTGCTTTCCAGCTTCTTTTTCATTCTGCCCGCGAAGCCTTAAGCGCCGGCGTCCGGCCAGTCCCGGAGCAGGGCCTCCGCCAGGGCGCAGAAGCGCTCGGCGCTGGCCGCGGCGGTGGCCAGCACCTCCTCGTGGGAGTGCTTGGCGGCGGCGATGCCGGTGGCCATGTTGGTGATGCAGCTCAGCCCCAGCACCCGCATGCCCCGGTGACGGGCGGCGGTGACCTCCGGCACGGTGGACATGCCCACCGCGTCGGCGCCCACGGCCTTGTATGCCCGGATCTCCGCAGCGGTCTCAAAGCAGGGGCCGGAGAAAAAGGCGTAGACGCCCTCCCGCAGGGGGATCTCCAGGCTGTCCGCCGTCTCCCGGGCGAAGGCGCGCAGCGCCGGGTCGTAGGCCTCGGACATGTCCGGGAAGCGGGGGCCGAAGCGCTCGTCGTTGGGCCCGATGAGGGGGTTTTTCCCGGTGAGATTGATGTGGTCGGTGATCAGCATCAGCTCCCCGGGGGCAAAGGCGGCGTTCACCGCCCCGCAGGCGTTGGTGACCGCCAGGTCCTTCACGCCCAGCTCGCCCAGCACGTAGACCGGCAGGCAGAGCTCCCGCATGGACAGGCCCTCGTAGTAGTGGAAACGGCCCTGCATGGCCACGATCTCCCGCTGGCCGATGCGGCCGAAGACCAGCCGCGCCGCGTGGCCCGCCACGTGAGAGGCGGGAAAGCCGGGGATCTCCCGGTAGGGGATGATCTCCGCGTCCTGGATGCACTCGGCCAGCTCGCCCAGGCCGCTGCCCAGGATGATGGCCGTCTGGGGCCGCAGATCTGTCCACTCCCGGATGCAGTCCGCGGCCTGCCGTACCTGTTCATAGTAGCGCATGGGGCTCCTCCTTTCTCACAAATCCGCCTCTTCCCAGATCTGCCGCAGCCGCCCGATCTCCTCCGGGGGCAGCGGCGGCTGCAGGGGGTTGTTGCCCTCCCGATAGCAGGCCTCGAAATAGGGGATCACGTCCGCCTGCCGCAGCTCCGGGCGCAGATCCACCCGGGCAAAGAGGCCGTTGTCCAGTTCAAAAATGGCGTGGTCCCGGTAATAGCCCACATAGGAAACGATCCGGGGCTTGCGCCAGGGCTTTTCGCTGAGGGCCAGAAGCTCCGGCGTGTCCGCCGAAAAGCTCAGATCCCCGCTCCAGTGCTCAGCCGCGCGCAGGGCGATGTGCACCGCGTCCTCCGCGGGGAAGCGATAATAGCAGGTGGACAGGAAGGGAGAGACCAGGCTTTTGCAGCCCAATTCCTCCGCCAGGGAGAAGACGCTCTCGTAGCAGCGGCGCAGGGCCAGCAGCTCGTTGGCCTTGCCGGTGCGCCAGCAGGGCACGGCGGTGACGATCAGCTTTTCAAAGGGCAGACCGTAGTTTCCCGGCAGCAGCGCGGCGCTGCCCACCGGCAGAAACCGCCTCCGCAGCTCCTCCCGCAGGGCTTCGCCCCCCGCTGCCTCCAGGCGCAGGGCCGCCCGGCCCTCGGTGGGCCGGCCGGTCATCTCCAGGGGCAGCACCACCGCCTCCGCCGGGACCGAGAGGATGTCCTCCCGGGTCACGGTCCAGGCCATGGGCTCACCCCGCCTTCTCAGCGTCGGCCTTCGCCAGATCCAGCCGGATCCCCAGCTCGCCGCATTTGGCCCGGTTCCAGACCTCCCAGTCCCGATAGAGCTCCTCGAAGCCCTTGCCGTAGACCTCTTCCATGTCGCGGGGCTCCATGTCCCAGTGGCCGAAGACCAGCTCCCCTCCATAGGTCTCCACCAGATAGGCCAGGATCGCCCCGGCCTCGGAATAGGAGATGGTGGTATAGCTGGGATGCTCGTTCATCCGTTCGGTCCGGATGATGAGCGTCTGGGAGATGCTGCCGTACTTCTGCCCCACGTTCTCGGGGGCCTTGACGCGCTCAGCCTCAAACAGGAGCAGCCGCAAGGGGTCCAGGCAGCCGTCCTCGTCCAGCAGGCCGTATCTCCTCGCCTGCTCCACGGTCTCCGGATCCATCATGGCGAGAGAGGAGCTGCGCGCCATCCGGTCCCGGCAGGCGTAGCGGGAGACGTATTCCGCCAGGCCGTCCGCCCACAGATCCATGATGATGGGCTTGTCCGTACAGCCGAAGCTCAGGTAGTGCACGTACTCGTGCAGCAGCGACTGCCCCGCCACGTTCCAGTCGTGGAACAGGCGGATGTCCCTCTGGCTCCGGTAGTAGGCGCCGAACATCTTGCTCTCTTCCATGTGGCCGCTGAAGTCCGTGTAGATGTCCACCGGCGGGATCTCCCCCCACAGCCAGGGCGCCAGCAGCTCCCTTGCCTCGGTGAAGTCCGCCTCCGCGTCCTGCATCAGCTTCTCCAGGCCCTGGCAGTAGGCCTCCTGCCCCAGCAGCTCCATGTCGTCTCTGGACAGGTGCCACACCGCGTTCTCGGTGCGGACGAGATAGGGGTAGCTCTCCGCCGCCGCTCCTTCGTTCTTCTCCACCGGCCGGGAAATGCCCGGCAGCTTCGGCGCCGCGCCGCCGCAGGCGGCGCAGCCCAGGCAGAGCGCCAGGGCCAGCAGGCCGGTCAGGATCCGCAGCGTCGTTTTCATATAGCGTCCTCCTTTTCTCTGGCCGCCAGGAGCCGCGCTTTCAGCAGCTCGTAGCGCGCCAGCTTCCCGGGATCGGCAAAGTGCCGCTCCCGACTCTGTTCCGGCCGGTTTTCATAGTCCAGCACCGCATCGCCGAACTGGGCGCTGGTCAGGTCGAAGACGCAGCCCAGGGCCTCGTTGAAGCAGTGGACGCCGCCGTCTTCCAGCGGGATGCCGTAAACCTTTCCGCCCAGCAGATCCTGCACCAGGAAGGCGGTGATGCTGCACTGGCCCAGGGTGCGGTTCTCCGGCGTCCAGTCCGGCCGCAGCCGGGGAGCGCAGGTGTCGATCCTCCACAGGGGCCAGAGCTCGTCATAGAGCGCGCGGATCTCCGGCGCGGCGCTCTCCTCTCCGTAAAAGCGGCTCATATTCTCACCTCAAGCCTGTTTTTCTTTACTGTACCACAGTACTTTTCCCCGCGCAAGCACGAAAAAGCCTGCGGGCGGAGTCTTTCGACCCGCCCGCAGGCTTTGCGGTCTTTCCCGCGGCTCACTTCTTCCGCAGGGCGCTGACGATGCCGTAGATCGCGCCGAAGGCCACCCCGGCCACCGGCCAGATGATCCAGCAGCGGTCCCAGGCATTGCCCAGGAAGCCCCAGGCCAGAAAGCCCGCCGTCACCAGGCTCCAGTAAATGCCGCTGAAGGGAACGGCCCTCCGGGCGGCTTCCTTGCTCTCCCGGCTGTAGTCTCCCTCCTCCAGCAGGCGCTGGCAGGCGCCCCAGAGGATGGAGGAGCGGACGATCAGCAGCACGCCCACGGCCACCAGCACCAGCAGGGCGCACACGGCCACCAGATGGGCAAAGCTCTCCCCCTCGCCGAAGAAGAGGATGCTGAGGAACACGGGGATCACCGACAGGACGCACAGCACGATCCCCAGGGTGAGCTGCAGGTTCCGGGTGGGCCGGAACTGCTCCATGCGCTCCCGGGTCATGCCGTCCACGCCGTAGAGGGTGTCCACCGGCATGGAGTCCAGCCAGGAATAGCGGCTGACGCGCAGGGCGCTGGTGACAAAGAGGGCCACCGCGCCGCCCACCGTCAGCAGCAGCGCCGCCACCCCCAGGCCGGCCGCCTGGCCCGCGCTGAGGGAGAGCAGGCCGAACTCCTGGCCGCCGCAGAGCAGGATGACCCAGATGGGCGACAGGATGCACAGCAGCACGCCCAGGGCCACATGCCGGGCGTTGATCTCCTTGATCCGCAGGTAGTCGTTGGCCTCCTCCATGCCCAGGGCGCGGACCGGGCCGTCCTCGTCGCCTGCCGGGGCGGACTCTTCCAGCCCCAGGCTGTCCTTCAACAGGTAATCGGTGCTGACGCCGAAGAGCTCGGACAGCTGCACCACTCTGCCCATGTCGGGCACGGACTGGGCGCCCTCCCACTTGGACACGCTCTGGCGGCTCACGCCCAGCTTCTCGGCCAGCTCCTCCTGGGACCAGCCGTTCTTCTTTCTCAGGTCAATGATCTTATCGGCAAGGATCATGATGCTGCACTCCTTTTCTCGTTTTTCTCCCGCATCGGGCAGGCCCAGTGTAAGCGAAACGGCGCTTGCAGGGAAGAAAGCGGGCCTGGAAATCGCGCAACCGGCGGTTGCAAACGCCGGTTTTTTTGCTTGCGGGAGGGCTTTTTCCCATTTTTACGGCAGCTTCCGCAGAATGTCCAGCGTGTGGTGGGAGGCCCCGATCAGGTCCTGGCGCTCGCAGATGGCCAGGTGGTACTCCATCCACTTTTCAAAGGTCTCGTCGTCCATGGCGTCGATCCGCTCACGCATGTAGTTGGTCGCCCCGTCGGCGGCCACCAGCTTCAGCCGCTCTACGGGCAGCGCCGCGTCCAGGGCGGCGATCTCCTCCGGCCGCACCATCTCAAAGATGTCCTGAGGCTTGCTGATGCAGTGCCAGTCCTCGGTGAGCATCATGCCCTCCATGACCTCCCGCAGGTGGTTGAGCCCGAAGACGTACTGGACCACCGTGGGCTCGTTCATGCAGTAGGCGACCATCAGCGTCCCGCCGGGCTTCGTCACCCGCAGCGCCTCGCTGAGGGCCCGGAGCTTGTCCTCTTTTGTGTAGAGATGGTACATCGGCCCCAGCACCAGGCTCAGGTCAAAGCTCTCGTCCGCAAAGCGGGACAGATCCAGGGCGTTGCCCTGCAGGGCCGCGATGTCCTCCGTGCCGTCCAGCTTCCCCTTCAGGATCTCCAGGTTGTGCTCCACCAGCTCCACCGCGGTGACGGGAAAGCCTTCCTTGGCCAGGGTCACGCTGTAGCGCCCGGTGCCGGCGCCCACTTCCAGGATCCGCTTCGTTTTGTCCCCGGCCAGGGCATCATGGATGTATTTCATGGTGGTGCGGTACTCCACCTGGCCGTGCCGGGAGAGGAGCCGCCCCTCCTCGTTGTAATTGCTGTAGTATTCTTCCAGAATCGTCATAGCGCACCCTCCTTATGCCAACAGCAGCCGGATCCCCCAGATCAGCAGCAGATGGCCGGGATAGAAGAGATAGAAGAGCCACTTGAGGCCCCGCCCCTTCTCGCCGTTGTACAGGAAAAGGAACAGGAAGCCCAGCAGGCCGAACCAGTAGATCCCCTTGTTGCGCAGCAGGGCGTGAAAAACCATACCCGCGCCGTTGCGCAGCTCCAGGGCCTTGTCCCGCAGCAGATAATAGAGAAAGATCAGACCCACGGCCAGGAAGCTGTAGTCCAGGCCCAGGAGCAGGGACGTCCCGGCGAAGAGCAGCAGCACCAGGATCCCCAGGGCCAGACCGCCCTTCCGCAGCTTCTTCCGGACGGCCTCATAGCACAGCAGGCCCAGGATGGCCCAGAAGAAGGTGAGCATGATGTTCTGGTGGCTGAATTCCAGGACCTTTCCGGCGGTCACCAGGTCGAAGGGGATCTCGCTGACCAGGGCGAAGAGGCCCATGCGCCGCAGATACTTCCCCTTGTCCCGGGTATGGCAGTAGCCCTCCGCCACGCAGAAGGCGAAGATCGGCAGGGCGATGCGCCCGATAACGCGCATCCAAACGGCCTGGGGGAAGAAATTGTCCCCCACATGGTCGAAGACCATGCTGACCATGGCAATGAGCTTCAAGGCGGTCCCGTCCAGGATCTGCCAGGGTGTGTTCTCTTTCATCGGCTCTCTCCTTCCGTCTGTTTCTTTCCTGTGAGGCTCAGGCTTTCTCCTTCTCCAGCGCTGCCAGGAGCTCCGGCGTCCTCGTCCAGTAGCGGAGGCCCCAGGTCTCAAAGCTCCACTGTTCCATAAAGGCGTTGCACTCGTAGTCGATATAATAGAGCAGCCCGCCGCAAACCACGAAGTTCGTGGGGTAATAGTCGATGTTCAGTCCCGCCGCCTTCGCCTGCTCCGCCATGGCGCGGACCTGGGGCAGGTATTCCTCGGCGCTGTCCCCCCGGCGCAGCAGCTCCATCACCGTGGGGCCTTCGATGTATTCCTTCACGATCCGCTCGGCCTGCGCGTCCAGGTCCAGCATCCGGGGGATGCGGATCCCCGCCTGCAGCAGGCGTTCGTAGTCGCGCCGCTCCGCCTCGATCTTGTTGCCGAAGCGGTAATAGTCGCAGGGCTCGTGGTGGATCTGCTTGAGCACCACCTTCCGCCCCTTCCGCTCCGCCAGGTAGGAGTAGCCCCCCTTGCCCCGGCCCAGCAGGGAGAGGAGGCGGTACGCCGCGCCGTTGACCGTACAGACTTCGTCCATGTCCCGCTCCTCCGCCTTTCCCTTCACACGCCCGGCTGCCGGGCGGCTTCGTCCCCGTATCGGTATTCCAGGCCGTAGTCCCGGGGATCCGTCTCCTTCCGCAGATAGTCGTATCCCGCTTCCGAGACGATCCGGAAGCCGCAGGAAGCATGGGTCTTCAGCGAGGCGCTGTTCCCCTTGCCCACGCAGTCACAGAGCCGAAAGGGGCCCTCCCGCTTCAAGCTCTCCTGCACCCCGGTCAGAAGCCGGGAGGCGAAGCCGCGGCCCCGGCTGTCCGGCCGGGTCTCCAGGGCCTCCAGGTAATATAGTCCCCGCTCCACCCTGCTGGTCCGCAGGGCGCTGACCCAGACGCCGTCCTCCTCCAGGACCCAATACCAGCTTCCGGGCCGCGGGAAGAACTCCCGCCGCAGGAATTCCAGAAAGCCCGCCTCTACCTTTCGGACCGCCGCTTCCTTGTCCGCTTCGTCGGGGAAAAACCAGGCCGTGTTCCCATAATTGCTCTCGGCATAGACGTCCATCAGCCTGCGCCCGTCCAGGTCCTCGGGCCGTCCGATCCTGATCAGTCCCATGGCCGTCTCAGGATTCGAAAAAGCGCAGGATCCGCTGCTTGTAATCCGGCGCCGTGTCAAAGGCCGCGTGACCGTAGCCGGTGTACAGATAGAGCCGGAAATCCGCCCGGGCGTCCAGCTTCTCGGCGATCTCCAGGGTGGCGTCCGAATCCAGGACCCGGTCCTCATACACGCCGATGGCCAGCACCGGGCAGCGGATCCGGTCCAGCTCCCGCACCACGTCAAAGCCCTTCGTCCCCTCCGCAAGGATCACAAAGCGGGCAAGATCCCCCTCGGTAACGGTCCCGGCCGCGTCGATCAGCGCCTGGCGGACCTGCCGGAACACCTCCGGGGGATAGATCTCCTCGCCGAAGCTCAGATACAGGCCCTCCCGGTCTCCGGCCTTCGCCAGGCGGACCCAGTTTTCCAGCACCCGGTACTGGGGCTCTTTCACGTGGGCCGAGCTGGAGCCCAGCACCAGCTTGCCCACCAGCTCCGGATACTCGATGGCCATCACCAGGGCGATCATCCCGCCCTGAGAGGCCCCGAAGAGGCAGACCTTTTCCAACCCCAGCGCGCGGAAAGCCTCCGCCGTGTCCCGCGCCATCTCGCGCACGGGGTAAGAAGGCGGCAGGTCGGACCGGCGGTCAAACACGTAGACCGTAAAGGCGTCCTGAATGGGCCGGTAAGCCTCGGCGACGGGGTCCGCGACGCCCATGACGCTCTGCACGCTCAGCCCGGGAAGGATGACCAGGGTCTTTTCTCCCGTTCCGAAACGGAAGTACTCCATGGAGAAGCGCTCGGTGCTGACGGTTTCGATTCTCATGATCTTCTGCTCCTGTCACGAATGTTCGAGGCGATTATACCACACTCTCCCGGAAGCATTCAACACAGAAAGCTCCTCTGCACAGGCAAAGGAGCTTTCTGTGTCAAGACGCGGCATGTCCGCCGGGGAGCAGACCAGTCCCGGCCCATGCCCCCCGCGGTCACTTCCGATCGAACTCCATATAGCTCTTCGCGGTCCCCGGCAGCTTCTTCTCGAGCAGCAGGGCATAGACGCAGGCGCGCACATCCGCCGTGGTGATGATCTCATACTCTCCGGTCAGCCGGACAAAGACCTCGTCGGCCAGGCCCTTGGCCATGGCGGGAGAGATCTCCTCCCCTTCCGTGTCCGCATTGGCTTTCAGGATGCTCTTGGCCACCTTTTCGTCGTCGTACAGGCAGACCACGCCGTTTCTCTTGGTGATCTTCATGGGGACGCCCTCCTTTCGCTGAGGAATCGCTTTGCTCCTCTGTCCGCAGTATAGCACAGATCCGCGCCGAATGCACTCCCTGTTTTCCCCTTGCCGCTCATTTTTCCAAAGCATATCGCCCCGGACCGTTCCAGTCCGGGGCGATATGCTTTCGATCAGGCTCTCCAGTGCTTGAGCTGGGAGAGATAGCCGTCATACTGTCTGCGCCGTTCTTCCGCAGGGGTCCCCGAGGGGTCCGGAATGTTCGCCACCAGGAAATCCAGCAGGGAATCCTTGGTCGGATAGACGAAAGCGCCGTTCCCATAGCACCACATGCAGTAATCCTCGTTGAAGCTGCCGTCGGGCTCCCGGCTGATCTGGCCGTCCTCGTTGAGCGGCATCCCGCAGCACTGGCAGATCAGCGTGCGCGGAGAGCCCAGCAGCGTGTTGACGGACACGTTGAACTCCCGCGACAGCAGCCGCAGCGTGTCCGTGCTGGGCTGAGTCTCGCCCAGCTCCCAGCGGGAGACCGCCTGCCGGGTGACGTGCACGCGCTCCGCCAGCTCCTCCTGGGTCAGATGGCGCGCCTCGCGCAGGTTTTTCAAGATGGCCTGTGTTTCCATGATCCGCACCTCTTTCTTTTGATCTGCCCCCAGTATACTCTTTTTCGCGCTCCGCGCAAGCAACCCGCTGTTGCGCCGGCGCTTCCCGGGTCCGCGTCAGAACACATACTCCCAGGCGTTGAAGCGCTCCTCCGTCCGGGTCTCCTCCGCGGACACGCCGGGAACGAACTCCGTAACATAGGTCTCTCCCGAAGCGGGATCGATATAGTAGCGGATCAGCGCGCCGGTGTACGACCGGAAGAGGACCACGATCTCCTGCCCGTCGCCGGAGGCAAGCTCCCAATACACCGGATACTCTCCGGCTTTGACGACGCCTTCCAGCTCCGGATTGCTGAGCAGGCAATAGCGCTTGACGGCGGAGAGCGCCTGCTCCTCCGAGATCCGCATTTCTCCCTGAGCGGCAAGGATCGAGAAGCTGTCCATCATATAATGGAACCGCCTGCCGAAGCCCTCGGCGCTTTCCCAGGCGTAGTGCGCCACGGCCACGCGGCAGCCCTCGTCCGCCGGGATGATATACACCATCTGCAGCTGATCCGGCGTCCCGGTATGGCCCTTGCCCTCGGAGGCGTCGATGCGGATGCAGCCGCCCGCGCGCTCCAGCTGGAACGCGTCCGTTCTGCCGATCTCATAGTCCAGGGAAAGGACCGCGCCGATGGCGGCGGCGACGGTTTCCGCATCCTGCGGATTGCAGGTCACTTCCAGGTAGTTTTCAGGATTTTCCGGGTCGTCGTAGATCGAGACGAAGCATTCGCGGTCCCCTTCGCTCCGGCGCACGAAATTCTCATAGTCGTAGTCCATCTCAAAGCCGAGCCCGTCGCTGCGGACATGCTCGTATCGGACCGTCTCCTCCATGCCCTCGAGGATGATAATGTCCTCGAAGCGCTCGCCGTCCTGCCGTTCGGACGCGGCGGGATGAGTCTCGGCCGCTTCGGCAGACTCCGTGGGACCGGCGGGTTCTACGACGACAGGCGCCTCGGAGGGCTTCGGAACGGCAGCGCTCCCCGCGCAGCCGCTGAGCATCGTCATCAGCAGCGCCAGTGCCAGCGCTGCGGCTGCCCGCTCTTTTCTTCTTGCGTTCATCTGTGTTTTCCTCCCGATGCTTTTTGCTACTCGAGATTATAAGCTCTGGGCGGGACTTCGGCAAGGGTCTTCAGACAATTTATGAAAGCTTCCAGATCCCGGAAAAGTGTGCTCTTTTGCGCGTTGTTTCCGCGTTGACCACATGTTCCTTACGCGACTGTGGTCAGAGCTGTGGTCGGGGGGGTGAAAAGAAACGGGATTCAGACGCCGGGCGCAAAGCCTTCTTCCTGTTTACCTGATACCAGCAGCCAAAAATGGTTTTTTCCGTCTTCGGATATTGTCACGTTACAGCCGAGCTTCTGGCTGGTTTTACAGGTCTCCATACGCGTTGTCACATTATGCGCAAGCAATACGGCAAGAGCCGTGTTGGCAAATGCCGTCTGATTCTCCTTATCCTTTGAGATGGTGAACAGCAGCATATATTCTTTTCCATCATCAGGAACCGTGAACTTTCCCATGACCTCCCGAACATGTTCCCAGCCGTGCTGCTCATAGATCACCTCATAATCCGGGTTGTTCAGGACATGGAGGTATTCCGGCTCTTCACGGGCGGCATCTCCATCCGGGGACAGATCATAATCAAAATCTCCCTCGGCGAATTCGTGAGTGTCCAAATAACTGGTCAGGGAATCCACGATCTCCCGGTACTCATCGGCTGAAATACCGAATTCCTCCGTCGGATCATAGTCCTCCATGAGGGATAGAACCGTCTCACGGA
>JAEEGL012122092.1_pt1 | contig 14455 bp, 13 predicted proteins | sample 9134231 | NCBI WGS metagenome assembly JAEEGL01 (sample SAMN16246548, study PRJNA631951) | gut metagenome | biome: gut microbiome; feature: rumen; material: fiber-attached | host: Bos | place: Iran: Karaj | collected 2018-10
CCATGAACATGAGCATCACCATGAACATGAGCACGGGCATGAGCACCACCATGAACACGGGCATCATCACGAGCACGTCGGAATGGACGGGATACGCGCGAGGGTCGAGGGGCTGAACGTATCGGACGCCGTCAAGCGTCACGCGACAGAGGTGTATCGGCTGATAGCCGCCGCGGAATCGGAAGCGCACGGAGTGCCCGTGGAGGAGATACATTTTCACGAGGTGGGGTCGCTTGACGCCGTGGCGGACGTTGTGGGCTTTTGCCTGCTGATGGAGCTGGTATCGCCCGACAAGACGGTGGTTTCGCCCGTTTGCACCGGGTACGGTCACGTACACTGCGCACACGGGATACTGCCCGTGCCCGCGCCCGCGACGCTTTACATAATGCGCGGGGCGCCCTGCTATGCAGGGCATTTCAAGACGGAGCTCCTGACCCCGACGGGCGCCGCGCTGCTGAGGCATTTTGCCGATGAGTTCGGCGAAGCGCCCTTATTCGTCCCCGAGAAAGTGGGTTACGGTATGGGCAGGAAGGACCTTGAACAGGCCAACTGTGTACGCGCCGTATTGGGCTCCGTCGGGAGCGGCGGGCAGGAGACCGTGTTTGAGCTTGCCTGCAACGTGGACGATATGACGGGCGAACGCGTGGGCTTTGCCGTGGAGAGCCTTTTGGAGGCCGGCGCGCTTGACGCCTGGTGGGAAAGCATTGGCATGAAGAAGGGCCGCCCCGGGGTCACGATCTGTGCGCTGTGCCGGGACGGAACGCGTGAGGAGGTGCGTAAAGCCATGTTCCGCATGACGAGCACCCTGGGCGTGCGCGAGACGGAAATGAAAAGGAGCGTGCTCGAGCGCAGACAGACCGAGCTTGAAACAGCCCTTGGGCGCATCCGCGTGAAGGAGGCCGAGGGCTACGGCACGGTGAAGCGCAAGTTTGAATACGAGGATATCGCCCGCATTGCAAAGGCAAGGGGACTTGCCCCCGACGAGGTGGCGGAGATGGCCGACAAGGGCTTGATCTGAGCTTGCGGCGGGATACGGACGCAGAGGTTTAATGAAAGCATGGAACAGTATCAGGTAACAGGGATGAGCTGTGCGGCCTGCCAGGCGCGCGTTGAAAAGGCGGTCAAGGCGGTGCCGGGGGTAACGGACTGTGCGGTGAGCCTTTTGACGAACTCTATGGGCGTTGAAGGCACGGCCTCCCCCGCCTCCGTAATAGCAGCCGTTGAAAAAGCGGGCTACGGGGCGAAGCTCAAGGGCGAGGAAAAAAGCTCAAAGGCCGATGCGCGCGAGGAAATGCTGAAGGACAGCGAAACTCCGAAGCTTGTAAAAAGGCTTATCGTTTCGGCTGTTTTCCTTGTGCTGCTGATGTACGTGACGATGGGGCACAACATGTGGGGGTGGCCCCTGCCGGCATATTTCGAACACAACCATCTGGCGCTGACGCTGACGCAGATGCTGCTTGCGATAATCGTGATGGTCGTGAACGGCAGGTTCTTTACGAGCGGGTTCCGCTCGCTGATACACGGGGCTCCGAATATGGATACTCTGGTGGCGCTCGGCTCAACGGCGAGCTTTTGCTGGAGCCTTTACGTTTTTTACAAGCTCTGCGGCATGGTGACGGCGGGAGCCGCCAATATGGACCTGATGGAGGTTTACCACAACGAGCTGTACTTTGAATCCGCCGCCATGATACCCGCGCTTATAACCGTGGGCAAAACGCTTGAATCGCTTTCAAAGGGGCGCACGACGAACGCGCTGAAAAGCCTTATAAAGCTTGCGCCCAAGCGGGCGACGCTGCTGCGCGGCGGCGCGGAGGTCGAAGTGGATATAGACGAGGTGCGCGCGGGCGACGTGTTTGCCGTGCGTCCGGGCGAGAGCATACCCGTTGACGGCGTGGTTTTGGAGGGTGAGAGCGCCGTGAACGAATCCGCGCTTACCGGCGAATCCGTGCCGGTCGACAAGGCGCCGGGCTCGCCCGTGAGCGCCGCCACGATAAACACCTCGGGGTATCTTAAGTGCCGCGCCGAAAGGGTCGGCGAGGATACGACCCTAAGCAAGATAATAAAGATGGTAGAGGGCGCGGCCGCGACGAAGGCGCCGATAGCAAGGATCGCGGATAAGGTGTCCGGCGTGTTCGTGCCGGCGGTCATAGGTATCGCTCTCGCAGTCACCGCCGGGTGGCTCATCGCCGGACAGAGCGCGAGCTTTGCCCTTGCCCGCGGGATATCGGTGCTCGTTATATCCTGCCCGTGCGCGCTGGGGCTTGCAACGCCGGTGGCGGTGATGGTGGGCAACGGCCTGGGCGCCAGGAACGGAATACTGATAAAAACCGGCGAGGCGCTTGAGACCGTGGGCAAAACCGACGTGGTGGTGCTTGACAAGACGGGCACCATTACGGAGGGCAAGCCGCGCGTGACGGACGTGATAACCGCAGGCGGCGTTATGCGTGAGGAGCTGTTGGAAAAAGCCTATGCGATAGAGCGCAAGAGCGAGCATCCGCTTGCAAAGGCCGTCGTGGAAGAGGCTGAAGCGCTTGGGATAGAAGCCCCTGAAACGGAGAGCTTCCGCGCTCTGCCCGGGAACGGACTTGAAGCGCGGGCTTCGGGACGGGTATTATCCGGAGGAAGCCGCAAATACATGGAAAGCATACACGCAGTTGACGCGGCGCTTTTCAGCGCGGGCGACGGGCTTGCCTCCGAGGGCAAAACTCCCCTGTATTTTGCGGAGGACGGAAGGCTTTTGGGGCTTATCGCCGTGGCGGACGTGATCAAGGAAAGCTCGCCCGAGGCGATCGCCTCGCTTAAAAAGCTCGGACTCAAGGTGGTCATGCTGACGGGCGACAACGAGCGCACGGCAAGGGCGATAGGCCGCCGCGCGGGCGTTGACGACGTGATAGCGGGCGTACTGCCCGACGGCAAGGAGGCCGCCGTACGCGCTCTTCAAAAGGAGGGCCGTGTGGCTATGGTGGGCGACGGCATAAACGACGCGCCCGCGCTGACCGCCGCCGAGATAGGCATTGCCATTGGCGCAGGTACTGACGTTGCGATAGACTCCGCGGACGTCGTGCTGATGAACAGCGATCTTAAGGACGTTGCGGCGTCGGTGCGGCTTGGACGGGGCACGCTGAGGAACATACACGAGAACCTGTTTTGGGCGTTCTTTTATAACCTCATCTGCATACCGCTTGCCGCGGGGCTGTTCGCATGGAAGATGAATCCGATGATCGGCGCCGCCGCGATGAGCCTTTCAAGCGTGACGGTATGCCTGAACGCGCTGAGGCTGAACCTGCTTGACATAAAGAGCGGCAGGCACGACAGGCCGAGGAGGACGCGCCGCACGAAGGCCGCGCACTCCCCCGCCGCCGGGTGCGGCGGGAGCTGCGGCGTCGAAAGCCAAAAAAAGACCGTCGTTTTGCGCGTTGCGGGGATGATGTGCCCGCATTGCGAAGCGACGGTGAAAAAAGCCCTTGAAGCACTTGATTTTGTTGAGGAAGCGGAAGCCAGTCACGAGGCGGGCACGGTGAAGCTGACGCTGGGCGGCGAGCCCGACGAAGCGGCAATGAAGGCCTCCGTGGAAAAGCCGGGCTACGAATACCTCGGCATTGAGTGAGGCTTACAGCCGCAGCTTGAAGTCGCGTATCATAAAGCCGAGAGGCGCGTCGGGCGAGGCCGTGAGCGAAATATCGACGTGGCAGACGTAGCTTGTGAAGGCATAGCCGAACTCTCCGAATATGATATCGCCCGAGAGTGTGAGCTCGCTGCCTTCGCGGCTTGCCGAAAGCATATCAACGTTATAAACGTATTCCTTCTTTTTGGCGGAGATGCTGTACGCATCATCCGCCTCTTTTATATCGTGCGCATCGGGATCGACGCCGGGGAATTCAGCACCGAAGCAGGAACGGTACAGCGAAAGGAAGCGGTCCTTTTCGACCTCTATGCGCCCCGCCTTGAGCGGGAAGTCCAGGGAAAGGCAGAGCTCCGCCATGAAGGAAGTGGCGGCAAAGGGCGAAAGGGCGCCCTGCTCTATGGCCTCCTCGCGCACTATCACGGCGTCAGCGGCATAGTGAAGCAGCTCGGTCAGGCTGCGGTACTCGTCAAGCGTGACGGCGCCGGCCTGCACGGGCGCGGGCTTTACGGCGTCGAACGGCACGTTGAATTCAAGCTCTCCGGCGTCTATCGGCGCAAGCAGCCCCTCGTGAACGTAAACGGTACAGCCCTGCTCGGTGATGCGCGCGCCGCGGTTTATGTCTATCACGGGGAGCACGTCGTCAAGCTCCGAGTCGTACAGGGCGGGATCCCTGCGCGTTTCGTCGGCAATGAGGGCCGCGATAAGCTCCTCGGTATGGTAATCGAGGAACAGATTGCAGAGGTTCGCCGCCTCACCGCGCCCGTTAAGTATGAGCACGACGGTGCTGTAATAGGGCTGAGCCTCGTACGAATGCTTTTCGGTGAACACGACGTTGGTGAAGCCGCGGGCGTACTCGACCCTGCAGGCGACCTCGGTGGCGGGAGGCTTTGCCACGGAGTTCTTCATGTAGTCGTTTTCGATGCGTTCCTCAAGGCCCTTGACGTACGCGTCCACCGCCCTGTTCATATTGGAGCCCGAGGTATAGGTCTTGCTGAACTCGGGCAGCTCTATGACGCAGGCGTAATCGCAGGAGTCATAATCCGCATCCTCGGGCCAGTAGCGGATATAATGGGTCATTTTATAGCGGTCGTCCGCGGGAGCGGTCTCAAGAGGAGCGTCGGTTTGGGAAGGAGCGTCCTTCCCCGTGCAGCCGAGGCCGAAGCCCGCGAGCGCAAATGCGGCCGCAAGCGCGAGAGCGATCAATGCCGATATAGTCCTTTTCATGCTTTTTTACCGAGATCAAGATTCTTTTCGTAAGCGGATACAGCGGCCTCAAAGAAGGCCGAGCGCACGCCGGCGCGTTCGAGCATCCTGACGCCCTGTATCGTGGAGCCGCCGGGAGAGGTGACGGAGTCCTTGAGCTGACCCGGATGCGAGCCGGTTTCCAACGCGAGGCGGCCTATGCCCTCAAGCGTTTTTGCGGCATAGCGCAGCGCCTTGTCGCGCGGCAGACCTGCGGCGACGCCGCCGTCAGCCAAGCCCTCCAGCGCGAGGCAGAAGAACGCGGGACCGCAGCCGGATACTGCGCTTGCGGCGTCGATCAGGGATTCGGGCAGCGGGTCGAGCTCGCCGGAGGCGGACATAAGCTCCAGAAACGCCTCCTCCTGCTCCGGCGTGACGCCCTCTTGGGCGTACTGGGTCATGCCGCAGCCGACCAGCGCGGGGGTGTTGGGCATTATGCGTATGACGGGAACGGGCTTGCCGACCATTTCAACGACGGACGCGATGGTGACGCCCGCCGCCATTGAAACGAGCACGAAGCCGCCGCCCCTGTTTTGAAGGACCGGAGCGATACCCGCAAGCACGCCGCGAAGGTATTTGGGCTTGACGCCGAGGAATATGAGGCCGCATTTTTCGGCGATCTCGGCGTTTGAGGCGGCCTGCCCGCCGAGCTCGGCCGCAAGAGCGCGCGCCTTCTCGCCGGATGCGGAGGAATACATGAAATCATTCGCGTCCGCCCTCTTTGCCGCGGCACGGGCAAGCGCGCCGCCCATGCTGCCGCAGCCTATAAAGCCTGTTTTGCCGAAGGTCATTGGCGCCTCTTTTCTCTGAGCATATATGTGAGGAGCAGCTCATACGTGTTTTCAAGACCCTTTATATGGGTGCGCTCGTAGCCGTGGCTGTTGGCGGTGCCGGGGCCGATCGCGGCGTGGCGAACGTCGTGTCCCGCCGCGATGCTCGTGTCGCCGTCGGTGCCGTAATGCGGGGTGAATATGTCCATAACGAAGTCCACGCCGGACTCTATGGCGGCCTCGCGCAGCTCGTTGGTCATGCCCCAATGGTAGGGATAGCGCGAATCCTTGCAGAACACGGTGACCTTATGCTCATCGGAGTTCTGCTCGGGGCCGGTGGGGGCTATGTCGACGGAGAGTATGTCGCGCACGCCCTGCGGGAGCCAGCTCGTGCCGTGGCCTATCTCCTCGTATGCGGCAAAATAAACGTAGACCTTGCGCGGGAGGGCAAGGCCGCGTTCCTTGACGGTCTTCATTGCGGCGAGGGTGAGCGCGACGCAGGCCTTGTCGTCTATGAAGCGGCTTTTCAGAAAGCCGTTTGAAAACACGGGACGGGCGTCCAGCGCGATGACGTCGCCCGTTTCTATGCCGAGCGCGCGTACGTCCGCGGCGGAGTACACGTCCTCGTCGAGCACGACGCATACGTTGGCGCGGAAATCCGGCAGCTCCTCGCGCAGCTCCTCCTCCGTTACATGTACGGAGTTGGGCGTGCGGCAAACGCAGCCCGTGTAGATGCGCCCCTCGCGGGTGTGAACGCGGACGTTTTCGGTGACGCAGTAGAAGGGGTACAGGCCGCCGACGGGACAGACGTTAAGCGTGCCGTCGGAGTTGATGTGACGCACCATGAGGCCTATGTCGTCAAGGTGCGCGGTGACGACGAGCGGATCGCCCTCGCCGCCGAGGTCGGCTATAACGCCGCCCTTATGCGTGCGCATGCACGGGAAGCCGAGCTCTCCGAGGATCTCGACCACAAGGTCCTCTATCCTTTCGTACTGGCCGGTGGTGCTGTCAACGGCGATAAGACGCGAGAAAGCGTCGAGACAGTATTTTTCGTCAAATCCGAACATGGTTTCGCTCCTTTTGAGTTCTTGATATAATTATGCCACGGCCGCGGGAGTATTTCAAGTGCCGCATGCGGACGACGGCCCTCCTTTTTTGTGAACGAAAACGGTTGACACGGTTTTTGCCCGGTGATAAAATATATGAATTATAAGGAGGTGCTCGAATGGTCGATGTGCTGTACGGCATTGCAGCCGCGCTTTGCGGCATTGGGGTATCGTACCTTAACTACCGCCTCACCGAAAGGCTGCTTGACGGCGGGAACGGCTCGCTGATGAAGCTGTCGCTGAGGGCCGTGATAACCGCACTGTTTATCGGGCTCCTGTTCCTTGCGGGAAGTTTTCTGCATCTGCCCATGGAGGCGCTGCTCATTGGCGGCGCGGCGGGGCTGACGCTGGGGCTCGTTTTCTTTACCGTAAAGCTGCTGCGCGGCGCGAAAGCCGGAAACGGGGAGGATCGCTCAGATGGGTGAGATATCGGAACCGATCGTTAAAATATTCGGGATACTCGACATAACCCCCGAGGTCATCACTATGTTTGCGATGATCGCCGTTACTGCGCTCGTCTGCTTTTTGGCGACGCGAAACCTAAAGGACAAACCGGGTTTTTTCCAGAACCTGCTTGAATACGCGGTGGAGTACCTGGACGGGTTTTTCACCGACCTTTTGGGCAGGAAAAACGCAAGGAAGTACCTCTTCTTTCTGGGATCGCTGTTTGTGTTCATACTGATGGCGAACTACTCCGGGCTGATACCCGGGGTCGGGACCTCGCGGTTTTTCAAGGCGCCGACCTCGTCGCTTTCCGTCACGCTGGGGCTTGGCGCGGTGACCTTTGTGTTTTTGCAGGTCGCCGGGTTCTCGGCCGGGCCGAAGCACTATATAAAGCATTTTCTTACCCCGATAGTGCCCCTGCTGCTGATGGATGAGCTTATTAAGCCCGCGTCGCTTGCGCTGAGGCTTTTCGGCAATATCTTCGGCGAGGAGACCGTTATAGAGAACCTTTACGAAATACTGCCCGTTGGTCCGCCCATCATTATGATGGCGCTGTCGCTTTTGTTCTGCGCGATACAGGCGATGGTCTATACCATGCTGACCGCCAACTATCTGAATGAATTTTTAGAAGACTGATAAAGGAGATATACCATGACAGAAAACGCACTTATCGCTTTTGCCGCCGCGCTCGCGATAGCACTTTCGACCGTGTTCCCGGCTCTTGGACAGGGCAAGGCCGCAAAGACCGCGCTTGAAAGCATAGCCCGTCAGCCCGAGGCCGCAAAGGATATCCGCAGCACGCTGCTTCTTGCGCTCGCCCTTATGGAGGCGCTGACGATCTACGGACTGCTCATAGCGTTCATGCTCGTAGGTAAGATAAAATAAGCCCGGAGGCTTGTGATGCAGCTTCAACCCTCAGTCATAATATGGACCGTTATTTGCTTCCTGCTGTTCATGCTTGTGATAGACAGGCTTTTGTTCCGACCCCTGCTCAGGCATATGGACGGGCGCAGGGAGCGTATCGCACGCGCCGAGGAACGGAAGAACGCCATGGCGCGCGAGCTTGAGGAGCAGCGGCTGACGCGCAGGCTTGAGGCGGAGGCCGCGAGGGCCGAGGCCGAGAGCAGGGCAAAAGCCGAGCTTGAGAGCGCAAAGGCCCAATGTGAAGCGGAGCTTGCCGCATACCGGGAGGAGCTTGAAAAGCGCTCGGAGGCGGCGAAGGAGCAAGCCGCCGCTGCCGACGCGCGCGACCGGGAGCTTGTGAAAACAGCGCTTGACGGTTTGGCGGCGGAATACGCCGACAAGCTGATCGCATCCAAGTGATATGGAATACTTATATGCCGCGATCAACTTTTTGCTGTTGCTTGGCATAGCCTGGCTGCTGCTTGGGAAGTCGCTCAAAACCAAATTCGAGGAGCGAAGGACGCGCATCAGCTCCGAGCTTGACGCCGCGGAAGCGACAGAACGCGCCGCCGACGCGCACGACATGGCGGCGCTCGGGCTTGACGCGCCCAAAGAAGAGGAAGCCCCCTCCCCCGTGTCCGAAAGCTTGAACGGGGCGGAGCTGCTGCGCGAAAAGACGGAGCTTGAAAAAGCGCGTCTTGATGCGGAGGCAGTGGCGAAAAGCTCAATATTGAGGCGCGAGTCGCTTTTGACGCTGCGCACGAAGGCCGTTAAAAAGCTGTGTCAGAAGGTGCGGGCCAAGCTCTCGGAGCCCGCGTATGCAGACGCCATGCGCAGGAAGGAACCGCTGCTTGCGGCAAGGATACTCGAGCTTATAAAGCTGACTCCCGGCGACATGTGCTACCTTATGCACCACGACGTGCTGTATGTTACGCTGACGAGCGCGTTTCCCCTGGACGAGGAGCTTGTGGATAGGATCGGCGCCGCCACGGAGGCGCTTTTGGACAAGGTGAACGGGCGCCAATCCCTTTGGGTGCGCGAGGACCCGACGCTTATCGGCGGGCTGAGGCTGAGGATCGGCGACACGGTGTACGACTGCAGCGTTGAAAACCGCCTGTACCATTTGGAGCGCGACCTTGTGCGCCGCCCCATGCCTCAGGAGCTCACCCCCGAGGCCGTTATAGCCGATATGGAGCAGGGCATTGCGGAGGCCGAGGACCGGGTGGACGTTTATCAGCTTGGGCGCGTGCTTTCGGTGTCGGACGGGATATGCCGCCTTGACGGACTTGCCGACATCATGTACGGCGAGGTGATAGAGTTTGAATGCGGCGAACGCGGCATGATACTGGACATCGAGCCGGAGCGCATAGGATGCGTGGTATTCGGCAGTTATGAAAACATAGAGACGATGAGCCGCGTGCGCAGGATAGGCCGCATTGCAAGCGTGCCCGTCGGCGACGAGCTTTTGGGCAGGGTCGTGGACCCCCTGGGCAGGCCGCTTGACGGCGGGGACAGGATACAGGGCGCAAAGCGCCGCCCGATAGAGTTCGGCGCGCCGGGCATACCCGACAGGAAGTCCGTTTCAGTGCCGCTGTCGACGGGGCTTAAAGCCGTGGACGCGCTGGTGCCCATAGGCCGCGGCCAGCGCGAGCTTATAATCGGCGACCGCCAGACGGGCAAATCCGCACTGGCGATAGATACGATAATCAATCAAAAGGGCAAGGGCGTTGTATGCATTTACGTTGCGATAGGCCAGAAGGAGTCGAGCGTGGCGGGCATACGCGCAAAGCTCGAGCAGAGCGGAGCCATGGAATACACGACGATCGTTTCGGCTACCGCGTCGAGCTCCGCCTCAATGCAGTACATCGCCCCGTTCGCGGGCGCCGCGATGAGCGAATACTATATGTATTCCGGGCGGGATGCGCTGATAGTGTACGACGACCTTTCAAAGCACGCCGTGGCCTACCGAGAGCTGTCGCTGCTCCTGCACAGGCCTTCGGGCAGAGAGGCCTACCCCGGGGACGTTTTCTATCTGCACTCAAGACTGCTTGAACGCTCCGCGAGGCTTTCGCCCGAGGCCGGCGGCGGCTCCGTGACCGCGCTGCCGATCATCGAAACTCAGGCGGGAGATATCTCCGCATACATTCCCACGAACGTTATCTCGATCACCGACGGGCAGATATTCCTTGAGACCGACCTGTTCAACGAGGGCCAGCGCCCCGCCGTGAACGTGGGACTTTCGGTATCGAGGGTGGGCTCTGCCGCACAGACGAAGCTGTTGAAGCAGGTGTCCGGAAAGCTCAGGATGGAGCTTGCGCAGTACAGGGAGCTGAATACCTTCTCGCAGTTCGGGTCGGACATAGACGAGAGCACCAAGCGTGTGCTTGCCCGCGGCGAGCGCATGATGACCGCGCTGCGGCAGAGGCGGTATTCGCCCATTGAGGACGCAAAGCAGGCGCTGCTGATTTACGCCGTGTCCGAAGGCTTTGCCGACGCGGTGGAACCGGAGCGCATGGAGCAGTTTGAAAGCGCGCTTTACGAATGGTTTGAAGCCAACGAGAGCGGGCTTATGGAAAGGCTGCGCACCGGCGCCGCAATGAACAAAAAGACCGAGGCCGAGGTAAGAAGCGCCCTCAGCCGCTTTGCGGAGGTTTTCGATGCCGACGCTGCGTGAGCTTAAAAACCGCCTGCAGGGCGTTAAAACCACCGGCAAGCTTGCGGGCGCGATGCGTACGGTATCGACCGCGAAATACTCGCGCGCGGCTGCCCTGAAGCGGCAGAGCGCGCCGTATTCCGAAGCGGCGGAGCTGCTTTACGGATGCGCGGCGGCAGAATACGCAGGCTGCGGAAAAAGCGCGCAGAGCGGCAGGTCAAAAAAGAAGCGGGAGGACGAGTTTGATAACGGCGCGCCCCTCCCCCGCCCCGCCGTTGTGATAGTCTCCGGGAACAGGGGGCTTTCAGGCGGGTGCGACCACGAGCTTTTTACTTTTTTTGCAGGGGTTCTGACGGAATACGCACAGGCGCCTCTTATAATAACCTGCGGGAAGAAGGCGGCGGAGTTCGCAAAGGAGAAGCGGCTTGAAGTGCTGCGGGATCATCCCCTTGAGGACGTGCCGGGGTTTGACTCGGTGCAGGAGCTTGCGGGGCTGCTGAACTCGCTTTATGAGGAAGGCACGGTATCGTCGGTGGACGTTTGCTTTATGCACGCGCACAACATGCTGAAACGCGAGCCCGTCATACGCAGGTTCCTGCCGAAAGGCGGTGAGCCGCTGCGCGCAAGCGCAGAGGCTTCTGTAATATTCGTGCCGGACGCCGCGACCGTGACCGAAAGACTGGCGCCCGAATTGAGGGCGGCTGAGCTTTATTCATGGCTTTTGGACTCGGCATGCGCCGTGCAGTCGGCAACGCTCGTTGCGATGCGCTCGGCATACGACAACGCCTCCGCACAGGCGGAGCTTTTGGAAACAGCGATCAACCGCAGACGTCAGCAGGAGGTCACAAGCTCGGTGCTTGAGACAAGCTCCGGCATGAACGTCTGATACAGAAAGGAGCCGTAAATGCCCCGAGGCGGCAAGGGTTTAGTGACCCGCATAATGGGACCGGTCGTGGACGTGACGTTTCCCGACCCCGGCACGGTGCCGGAGATTTTCAGCGCGCTTGAGGTAAAGACCCCGACGGGGCTTTTGCTGCTGGAGGTTTCTCAGCAGCTTGAGGGCGGCGACGTCAGATGCATAGCCATGCATTCGACTGACGGCCTTTCGCGCGGGATGGAGGCCGTGGACACGGGCGGCCCCATAAACGTGCCGGTCGGGGAGGCGACGCTCGGACGTATGATAGACGTGAGCGGAAGGCCCATAGACCGCGCCGGCGACATAAAGGCCGAAAAGCGATGGCCCATACACCACAGCGCGCCGGCATTCACCGACATAGTGCCTTCGACCGAGCTGCTTGAAACGGGCATCAAGGTGATAGACCTTATGACCCCATACGCAAAGGGCTCCAAGATAGGGCTTTTCGGAGGCGCGGGCGTGGGCAAGACCGTGCTTATAATGGAGCTTATCCGCAATATCGCGTTTGAGCACGAGGGTTATTCCGTATTTGCGGGCGTAGGCGAACGCTCACGCGAGGGCAACGACCTGTGGCAGGAGATGAAGCAATCCGGCGTTCTGCCCAAGACCTCGCTCGTATTCGGGCAGATGAACGAGCCCGCAGGCGCACGTCTGCGCGTACCGCTTGCCGGGCTGACGATCGCCGAGTACTTCCGCGAATACTCGCACAAGAACGTGCTGCTTTTCATAGACAACATATTCAGGTTCACCCAGGCGGGCTCGGAAGTGAGCGCGCTTTTGGGAAGGATGCCTTCCGCAGTGGGCTATCAGCCCACGCTTGCAAGCGAAATGGGCAAGCTGCAGGAGCGCATCGTTTCGACGAAGAACGGCTCCATAACCTCGGTACAGGCTATCTACGTCCCCGCGGACGACCTGACCGACCCCGCTCCGGCCACCACATTTACGCATCTTGACGCGACGACCGTGCTTTCAAGGGCGGTGGTGGAGCTTGGCATCTACCCCGCCGTCGCGCCGCTTGAATCGAGCTCGCGCATGCTGTCTCCGGACGTTGTGGGCGACAGGCATTACAACACCGCCAAGGAGGTGCAGCGCGTGCTGCAGCGGTATAACGAGCTGCACGACATAATAGCAATACTCGGCATGGACGAGCTTTCGCCCGAGGACAGGCAGACAGTAAAGCGCGCCCGCAAGGTGCAGAGATTTATGAGCCAGCCCTTCCACGTTGCCGAGGGGTTCACGGGGGTCGCGGGCAAGTTCGTAAAGCTCGACGACACGATCAGGAGCTTTGAGGAGATACTCTCCGGCGGGCTTGACGACGTGCCCGAGCAGGAGTTTTTGATGAAGGGCAGCATAGACGACGTCTATTCCGCCTACAAAGAGAAGGGGGCTGTTTGATGGAGGGCCCGATAAAGCTTGTTGTGACAGCTCCCGAGGGCGAGCTCGCACAAGTCTTTTGCGACAGCGTGACCTTTTACGCGATGGACAACGAAAACGGCGAGGGCGGCGGCTCGGTCGGGATACTGAAAGGGCACCTGCCCCTTATCGCGGCGCTTGAGGACGACAGCACGGTCACGGCGAAGCTGAACGGAGAAACGGTTTATTCCACGCAGGTCACCGGCGCGTTTGCTTACGCCGCAAACGACGTCGTGACCGTTATAACGAGGCGCCCGAAAAAGGCGGCCTCCAATGAAGAAGAGGAGAAACGATGATCGGAGTTTACGAAGAAGAGCTTAAGGTGACGCCGGGTTTTGCGGACGCAAGGGGGCTTTTGGGCATTCCCGATACGTTTCGCGCGTTTATGGATATGGCGGCGATACACGCGGAGCTTATAGGCGTAGGATTTGACGCCATGGCAATGCGCGACATGTTTTGGCTGACGGTAAAAACGAGGATAGACTTTATTAAACGCCCGCGCATGGGTCAGGGGGTGTTGCTGCGCACATGGCCCGAAAAGCCCGAAAGAGCAAGAGGGAACCGCAGTTATGAGATGATATTGAACGGTGAGACCGCTGCCGTGGGCAAAACGGAATGGGCCGTGATAAACGTGAAGACAAACAGGCTTTGCCCGCTTGCCGGCGTCTACCCCGAGGAGCTTGTGTTTACGGAAAACCGCGCCTGTCCGGAGCCTTTTGCAAAGGTGGACGACGGGTTTGAGGATGGGAGCCTTGCTTTTACTTACCGCGTAGTATCGACCGATATAGACGTGGGCGGGCATATGAACAACGCGGCGTACGTGCGCGCGCTGTTTGCGGCCTTCTCCAACGCCGAGCTTGCGGGGATGGACATATCCCGCATGGACGTGATATTCCGCGCGCCCTGCTACGAGGGAGACGAGCTTAAGGTGTACAAGCGCGGGGAGGCGGACGGCGTTGCGCTGAAGATGGAGCGCGAAGGCGCGCCCGCGATACTCGCCAAGGTGTTTTTAAGGTAAGCAGATACAGTAAAAAAAAGCCGCCGATCCGCTTCCTTTATGAAAACGAAACGGGCATCAGGCGCGTATCAGCGTCGTTATAGCGCAAACACCCGGCTGCCGCTCTCAGGCGAGGGCGGCCTTTTTCTTTTGCATGGATTGAAAACGCGGCGCGGATGTGGTAAACTTGTTCCGAAAAAACCGCATTACGCGGAAACACGGAACAAAAAGGAGATATGGATATGAAACAAACCGTGCTTCGCAACTACGCGAAACTCATCGCCCGAATGGGCGTCAACATACGCAAGGGGCAGGACGTCATCATCTACTGCCAGCTCGATCAGCCGAGGTTCATTGAACTGCTCGTTGACGAGTGCTACAAGGCG